>Ga0214917_10003590_pt1 | contig 17803 bp, 16 predicted proteins | sample LL_1208_BB_MetaG_FD_177983 | JGI IMG/M metagenome (GOLD analysis project Ga0214917, IMG submission 177983) | Freshwater microbial communities from Lake Lanier, Atlanta, Georgia, United States - LL_1208_BB | ecosystem: Environmental > Aquatic > Freshwater > Lake | place: USA: Georgia | collected... | reverse complement strand
GCCCATATTCGCCCCCGCGCCCCCCATCCATCCCATCATAGGGCGAATTGAGGCGCATGAATGCGCCTTTTGATTCGCCCCTACATCCGTACGGGCGAATTACGGCGAATCTATTCGCCCATATTCGCCCACCATCCATCCGCCCATATTCGCCCTATCCGCGCCACCGCATCGGATTCAAACGAATATATTCTTTGACGGCATGCAATCCTGCCTCATCGCGAATGATGCGATCATAATAATTACGATGCCAAATTTTTCCATATTGCGCCTGCATTTGCATGGTGACGTCGATTTTGAAACGCCGAATCACCGACCCGAGGCTTTTTGATGTCCCTGCGCTGATTTGGCGTGGCGTCATCGTTGACGCAATTTCGATAATGCCATGGACATGATCAGGCATGACGACAATATCATGCATGCGCACCTTCGCAAAATACCATGGAATTTCTTGCCAACACTGCATAATCACCTCACCTACCGGCGATAACTGCACCTGGCCATCGTGAATACTGCTTAGAATCTTCCTGCGTTGGTGCGTCCCAATGGTGACAAAATAAAATCCTTGTGCATGATAATCATGTGACGGATGCCGAATTGATTGACGCTCGCGGATCATCGCCATGGCCACACCTCCACGCATACTGATATACATCTATACCGTTTTTTACTATCGCTCCGGTACGCATCACCGCCGATTTTTAACAAAAATCTTGTACTAGGCATATACAAAATTCGGTACTATACAAAGTGAAAATGATTTTTTGTAGGAGGATTGTGTGACCAACGAACAAGCCGTACCGTTTCGCGCCGAGATGCGTCAACTACTCAATATTTTGACGCACTCACTCTATTCTGATCGCGAAATTTTTCTCCGTGAGCTCATCTCAAACGCTGCTGACGCCATCAACCGCGTACGCTTTATCCAACTCACCACCCCCAATGTGGTCGATGCCGATGTCGAACCGCAAATCACCATCAGTGTCGACACTGACGCCAACACCATCACCGTCAGCGACAACGGCTCGGGGATGACCCGCGAAGAACTCGCCGAAAATCTCGGTACGATTGCCAAGTCGGGCACCAAAGCCATGCTCGAAAACCTCGATGCCGGCCAACGCAGTGCCCTCGTCGGCCAATTCGGCGTCGGATTTTATTCGGCATTCGTCGTCGCCGACCAAGTCACCGTGGTGTCACGCTCATATCAACTCGAGGCCGAAGCAGCCGAATGGTGGTGCGATGGCAACGATACCTTTGTCATCCGCCCTTCAGACCGCACCGCCCGTGGTACCACCATTACCCTGCACCTCAAGGCCGATGCCAGCGAATTTGCCTCGGAATGGCGCATCAAACAAATTATCCGTAAACATTCACGCTATGTCCCCGTACCCATTGTGATGGGTGAAGAAACCGTCAACGATACCCAAGCCTTGTGGCGCGTGGCGCCCCGTACCGTCGAAGCCAGCCGCTATACCGATTTTTATCAACAGCTGACCTACGAAATGACCGACCCGCTGTTGACTGTGCACCTTTCGACCGATGCCCCCATCGACTTGCACGCCTTGTTGTTTGTACCGGCTACCCGCGAACGGGGCATGATCGAACGCCGAGTCGAAGGCAACATCGCCCTCTATTCACGACGCGTCCTCATCCAAGCCGAAACCAAAGAAATGCTCCCGCAATGGTTGCGCTTCATGGAAGGGGTCGTCGACAGCGAAGACCTGCCGCTCAATGTGTCGCGCGAAATGGTGCAAGGCTCGCAAACTGCCGCCCGTATCAAAAAAACCCTCACCAGCCGCGTCATCAAAGAACTCAACGATTTGGCCAATAATGACCCCGAAAAATTCGCCACCTTCTGGAAGGAATTCGGCATCTTCTTCAAAGAAGGAGTAGCCGTCGACCCCAGCGCCCAAACCGAAATCGTGCCCCTGCTCCGCTTCCACAGCTCGACCCAAGATACCCTCACCACCTTGGCTGAATACGTCAGCCGCATGGTACCTGACCAAGACGAAATCTACTACCTCATCGCCAACGACGTCACCAGCGCCAAACAAAGCCCCCACCTCGATGCCGTCCAGAGCCGAGGCATCGAAGCGTTGTTGCTCAGCGACATGGTTGATCCCTTTATGCTCCAAAACATGCGCGACTTCGACGGCAAGAAATTCCACAACCTCGATGACCCCGCACTCACATTGCCCGGGAGCGATACCCAGGTTGAATCACAAATCGATGACAACCAACTAATGGCCATCGTCTCCGGCTTCAAAGAGACCCTCGGCGAGCAAATCGACGGTGTCCAAGCTTCAACCGTACTCAAAAGCCACCCCGTGCGCCTCGTCGCCACCAATAGCAACAGCGACCAAGAGCGCATGCGCCGCTTGATCGAGCGTGATACCAGCGCCCCCAAGCGCAAAATCGAAGTCAATCGCGCCCACCCCCTGATCGTGGGGTTGGCCCAACGCCTGCAAGCCAACCCTAGCGACACTGTCGCCCAAGCCATCATCGCCCAACTCTACGATAGTGCCTTGCTGCTTGACGGCACGCCTAGCGATCCCGCCGCCATGGTCAAACGCCTCGAAGCCATTATGTTGGCTGCAGTGAAAAACTAATTTTGGGGATAAACCAAACCGGCACTTGCGTTATTCACGCAAGTGCCGGTTTATTCTTTACCAAGCGGTGGTACAGCGCTTAACCGAATTGGCCGCTGATATAATCTTCGGTGCGTTTGTCGCTCGGGGCAGTAAATATTTTGTCGGTTTGGTCAAATTCGATTAATTCACCAGCGCGGGTAGCACGATTCATCAACATAAAGGCCGTCATGTCTGACACACGCGCCGCTTGTTGCATGTTGTGGGTCACAATCACGATGGTAAATTGGTCGCGCAATTCGTCGATGAGGTCTTCGATCTTCAGCGAGGCAATCGGGTCGAGTGCCGAGCAGGGCTCGTCCATCAAAATCACTTCGGGGTCTGAGGCAATCGCCCGTGCAATGCACAAGCGCTGTTGCTGACCACCCGACAAGGCGGTACCGAGGCTCTTGAACAAGCGATCTTTGACTTCGTCCCACAACGCAGCGCGCTTGAGTGACTCTTCGACCTTTTGGGCAATGAGTTTTTTGTTGCGCATACCGTTGACCCGCAACCCATACGCCACATTATCAAAAATCGTCAATTGGAAGGGATTGGGGCGTTGAAACACCATCCCGACCCGTCGGCGCAACAATACCGAATCGACTGACGGATCATAGACATTGACCCCATCAAAGCGCATTTGACCCTCGGCATGAGCTCCCACCGTTGCATCGTGCATACGATTAATGGCCCTTAGCAACGTCGATTTGCCACACCCCGAAGGGCCAATGATGGCCGTCACGCGATTTGCCGGCATATCCATCGAAACACTGTTAATGGCTTTGAAATTCCCATAGAAAAAACTAAAATCACGCACTTCGATTTTGGTGCTGACAATGTCAGTCGCTTGGCGCGTCCGCGTCCGAGCACTAACAAGGTCTGCAAAACCAATCGAACGACTGAGTGTCATGGCACTTTGCATCGTCATCACCTTTACCCTACGCGGCCGCTAATATATGACTCGGTACGCGGATCACTTGGATTGGTAAACACATCAGCGGTACTTGATTTTTCAACCAATTCACCAATCGCATTGCCGCTCGACGTGTCGACCATGAATACGGCCGTTTGGTCAGAAATCCGAGCTGCTTGCTGCATGCTGTGCGTCACAATCACAATCGTCAAAGCCTTTTTGAGCTGTGCCAACAATTCTTCGATATTGGCGGTTGCAATTGGGTCAAGTGCCGAACAAGGCTCATCCAACAACAGCACATCTGGCTTGACGGCCAACGCCCGTGCAATAGCAAGCCGTTGTTGTTGCCCCCCCGACAATGCTGACCCCTGCTTATTCAACACATCTTTGACTTCGTCCCACAGCACGGCAGCTTTCAAGGCTTCTTCGACCGCTTGATCTAGATCTGCCTTTTTGGTGAGCCCTTGCAGTCGCAACCCGGCCGCTACATTTTCGTAAATGTTACGCGTACGGAATGCCACCGGCTGTTGAAACACCATGCCCACTCGGCGACGAATCAAGGCTGCATCAATATTGGCGCCATAGATGTCTAACCCATCAAGCATGACACTTCCAGTTGCCCGTGCACCAAGAATGGTTTCGTGCATACGATTAAGGCAACGCAAAACTGTCGATTTACCACACCCCGAAGGACCAATGATTGCGGTGATTTCATTCGCTGCGATCTGCATATCAACGGCTTTGACAGCCTGTCGTTTACCATAAAACGGAGCTAATTTCGTAATAGTCATGCTACTCATCGGTTCGCTCCTGCACGGCTACGCGTCGCAACTCGCACCAAAATATTCATAATCAGCACTAACATCATCAACACAAACGCAGAACCCCATGCCAATGTATTTTCACCGGGGTAGGGCGACTCTGTATAACGATAGGCGAGCAATGGCAAGCTTGCCATCGGGGCAAACAGATCTGTGCTAATCACGTTGCTCCCGAGTACTGTCAAAATCAACGGCGCCGTTTCACCCGCACCACGTGCAAACGCCAGCATGACCCCGGTCACAATCCCCGGCAGTGCTGCCGGGATAATCACGGTAAATGTCGAATACCACGTCGGCGCACCAAGACCACGGGCAGCTTCGCGCATCGATTCTGGAACAAGTTTCAGCATTTCTTCGGTGGTACGCGTTACGATTGGAATCATCAAAATCATCAACGCCAAACTACCAGCGACCGCCGAGAATTCTTTGTTTCGAATCACCACCAACACATAGATGACCACACCAGCCACAATCGAAGGTGAGCCACTCAATACGTCACAACAAAATCGCACAATGGTGGAATAGCGTTCGTTCCGAAATTCGCTCAGATAAATCCCCGCAAAAACACCAATTGGCAACGCAAAAAGTAACCCCATACCAGTAATAATCAATGTACCGATGATACCATGCAATACACCGCCAACTGGTCCCCCTGCATAGACACTCGCTTCAGCAGGAGTCGAGCCATCTGCAGGTGCACTCCCATCAGTCGGGATACCAATCCCCGCGAACGGATCATTCGGGTCAAACGCTGGTGTCGTGCCATCAGTAGCAGCCTTCGCCATATTGGGTGGCTGATAGACATCCGTAAAAAATTGCACACTCAACGCCGATGCCCCTAGGGTCAATACGTAGCCAATGATTGCAATCAAGGGGATTACCGCACACCCTGTGGCGACAATCGTACTCCCACGCATGATTTGATCGACAAATTTGCGCCAGCGATAATTATTGGTGGTGTTCACGAACGACCTCCTGCCATACCACGGTCTACATACCATATCATCAAACGAGCACCAAGATTCAATGCCAAAGTAATCCCAAACAATGCAAAAGCCACGGTAATCAATGCGCTCTCGTGCAGTGAACTAACTGAGTTTGTCAATTCGTTGGCAACCAATGATGCAGCCGTTGTGGCGGGAGCAAACAATGATTCACTGATGCGCTGTGAGTTCCCAATCAAGAGCGTCGCCGCCATTGTTTCGCCCAGGGCACGACCAAGCCCCAACATTACCGCACCGATAACGCCAGCCCGGGCATATGGCACAACCGCCAGCCAAATCGTTTCCCACCGTGTCGCTCCAACCGCAAGCATCGCCTCACGTTGGGTATTGGGGACGAGACGCAACACATCTCGCGTCAGTGATGCAATGGTTGGCAAAATCATGATTGCCATGACGATACCAGTTACCATGATGCCGCGTCCGGTGGCCACCGGACCGGCTAACCAAGGAATATAATCGCCGACAGTTTCACTCACTGGCTTCGAAAATACTTCATTGAAAAACGGCACAAATACGAACACACCCCACACACCATAAATCACACTCGGAATTGCCGCCAACAACTCGACTAAGAACGATAACGGCGTGCTCAATTGTGGCGGACAGAGCTCAGCAAGAAAAATCCCAATCCCAAGTGCGAGTGGCGCTGCAATCACAATAGCCACCAATGACGACAACAATGTCCCACGCACTGAAGGCCAAGCACCAAATGTTGGTTGCGCCACATCGGTGACAACGGGATTCCATACCTGGCCAAACAATACATCCCAGCCGAATGCGTTTCGTGCTTCGCTAGATGAAACAAACATAATTGCACCCATGGCAATTACAAGCCCAACTACACAACTTGCCAGAACGACCGTGCCAACCCGGAACGGGACATCGCCGTGACGAAGTACGGACTTGCCGTTGCTCCATGATTCGGCGTGCTGTTGTTTCGCCATGAACTGACTCCTCACCTAACTTGCCAATTACACCATTTACCAGCAATCGCATTCGCACTACATTGATTTATCAAAGAATCATGTCATCCCGTGTAGTTAGAATCTTCCCCATTACAGTGTATCTATCTTGTTGCCGGTATTTGGGCTCATCGCGGCACAAAACTAACACCATGTGATACTGGGTATCCATTCAATCTACAACTGCAATGACTTTTTTCCTAACCATACCGTACCAATCGTTTGTTATTCATAGATATCTTTTTTATTAAGAAAAGATGAAATTCACTTATTTATCTTCATGGTGTCAGTTGGCTTTACTCTTTCGCCCACATAAAGCGCACATTGATTTAGTGATTGTCACTGAATTCGGAATTGCATTTTGCTTTGGACAAAAAAACGGTCATGGGCATCAGCTGATGCCCATGACCGCGCCGTACGCAAAATTACTTGATCGGAGCCGTCAACACTGATTGACCATTGACGCGAATCGTCATCAAAGCATTCATTGAAGCCTTGCGGAAGTTTTCGGGCAATGGAGCATAACCGAGACGGCTGGCAGCGCCTTGACCTTCGGTCAAGCACCAGTAGATGTAGTCTGACATCGCCTGAGCCTTGTTTACATCGGTGTAGGTGCTTTGGCGAACCAAGATGTAGGTGAAGGCGGCGATTGGGTAGGCTTGAGCATCGCTACCGTTGGTGATTGACGTTGCCAAGCTTTGTACATTTGAAGAAGGAACAGCTGAAGCAGCAGCAGCTGACACGTTGGCCAATTCTGGCTTCACAAAGTTACCAGCGGCGTTTTGGACGTAAGGCAACGTGAAACCACCACCAAGAGCGTAAGCAACTTCGACGTAACCGATGGCGCCTTCGGTCTTTTGAACCGTGCTTGACACACCAGCGTTACCAGGAGCGCCGATACCGACGGGCCACTTTACTGTGCTACCAGCGCCGACGTCTGACTTCCATGCAGCGCTGACCTTTGACAAGTAGTCAGTCCAGATTGAAGTGGTACCCGATGAGTCTGAGCGGTATACAACGGTGATTTCGGTATTGGGGAAGCTAATGCCAGGATTGACTGAAGTGATACGTGGGTCGTTCCATTTTTTGATGGCACCCTTGTAAATACCAACCAACATTTCAGGCGTGAAGCGCAACGGAGTGGTGATGCTGGGCAAGTTGTAGATTGGCAACACACCGCCCATGACCATTGGCAAGTGAATTGCGTCTGGCGCTTGGGTCTGCACAACTGATGCTGAAACAGCTGAGTCGCTACCACCGAAGTCGGTCAAATAGGCAATGAAGTCCTTTTGACCTTGACCCGAACCAACGCTTTGGTAGCTCAAGGTGAGGCCAGGAACAATGTTCTTGGTGTACACTGAAATCCACACTTGGTACAATGGGTTGGGGAAGCTGGCACCTGAAGCACGCAAAGTGGCCGTCAATTGACGAGGAGCCCAAGTGGTGCTGGCAACAGCAGTGGCAGTGGCAACAGCGGTGGCCGTTGGCTTGACTGGTTTCTTGGCTGGCTTAGCCGAAACAGTCTTGGTCAACACCATGACTGACCCAACCAATACCAATGCCATCACAGCCAACATAATTCGTGACAATGAAGCGCGCATTACTGAGACCTTTCATTAATTCGACAATACAACAATACATTTCTGTATAGTCATCAGCATATTACACAGCCATTGTTATCAGGTGCATTATTAAATATGAATGAATTATTAATTTTATGTGATATAAAATTTAATGTTCGGTTTGTGTAATACCATTGGTTTAGGTATACTAGCGACAATATAGACACACCAGATTGGTGACATCACTCGATGATCGATAACATCACACACAATCAGATAACCGCTATCCATCAGGTCGCTCGCCCTACCGTCTTTGAATACGCCGGTGCTGGCAGTCAAGCGTTGTGGTGGTTGCATAGCGTCGCCGGCTCATCACGCACCATCCTCGAAGCCAGCGATCGATATTCGCGCCAATCAATGCTGAGCCTGATTGGACAACCACCAGCCCAATTTGTCAGCCGCGCTACCGCCGTCGCCATGGCGCATGCCGGCTACCGCCGTGCGATGGACTTGAGTAACAATGCCAACGTCATCGCCATATCATGCACTGCCACTATTGCTACTGACCGCGTAAAGCTAGGTGACCATGGGTGCTGGGTAACGACGCGTGACCAACAGCACATCACCAGCTATGGCTTGACCCTCCAAAAGGGAGCCCGCGATCGCAGTGGCGAAGAAGCAGTAATTAGCACGCTCGTCATCCAAGCACTTGCCGTTGCCGTCGGGGTTATCCCGACAGTCTCGCTTAATCTACTCCCCACTGAACGATTCGACATCAGCACAACCCCGTGCCCCGACGTACTTGGTGATTTACTGCATGGGGACACCACGATTGTCAAATACCAATCTGACAGCAACGATTTTTGCCCTACCACAATCAGTAATGCAACGATTTTGTCCGGCTCGTTTAATCCCGTCCATATGGGTCACCGTGAGTTATTAGCAACGGCCATGCGCATGAGTGGACAGGTTGGCTATTGTGAATTAAGCGTCATCAATGCCGACAAACCACCTTTGCCGTATAGCGTCATTACCCAGCGCGCTAGTTTGTTTAGCAACACTCCAGCACTGATTTTGACCAGAGCACCGCGATTCATCGATAAAGCAGCGTTAATGCCCGGATCGACGTTCGTGTTGGGATACGACACCGTCGTACGCTTGCTTGACCCCAAATACTACCCCGATGGGGACGTCGCTGGGAGCTTGGCACAAATTGCCCAACACGACTGTCGCTTTATCGTGGCAGGACGGATTACCGACGACGGTGTCTTTCATTCCTTTGACGCCCACATAGTCCCACGTAATTGGCGTCACTTGTTTACCGCCATTGACGAACATACCTTCCGCAATGATGTATCGTCAACGGCTATCCGTAACCAGTAACCACTGATTTGCCCCCAAACCACCGATAGGGCAGGTTACAGTTCCATCTAGCGCGTACACTGCACGGAATTTGTCCACTATTGCACAATTTTTGTCAGCACAAAAAATGAATTTTCGGTATACTTCAATTAATGATGAATATTGAAGATTGTGCCTCACCATGGAAGAATCGTTTTCAATTGAATTAGAGCGCCTCGCTGATGAGCAACTCCAAGACGATGACCACGCCGCGCGCCGGCTACGGTGCGAACGGGTCTGTGATATTGCAGTTGCCGGGGGGATTAGTAGCGGCGCAGATTATTATTACGCTGCGGTGGTGTTGCTCCATGGCGAGACCCCCGAAGAATTTGCGACTGCGTTGCATTTTGCCCGCACTGCGACGCATCATCACGACTCCCGTGCTTGGTCAATCGTTGCAGCCACATGGGATCGACTATTAATTGCCAAACGCAAGCCACAGCGCTTTGGGACACAATTCATCAAAGTTGATGGCCAGTGGGGGCTTGGCCCGGTCGATGAGCGAATAAGTGACGCCGAGCGGGCGTTTTATGGGGTGCCGCCCCTGTGGGTACAACGCAAGAGCGCAGCCACGTTGCAGCGCTACGACGAATTATAAGCGCCAGCACTGTTCGATTAATGCTGGCGCCTGATTTTGAGCGACATCCCCTAAGACGATCCGGCGTCTTCGTCTTCACGCAAAATATACCCCACGCCACGCACAGTATGGATGACCCGTGATTCCCCATGCGCCTCGAGTTTTTGACGCAAATAACGCACATACACCTCGATGATATTGCTTTCGCCACCAAAATCATACCCCCATACGCGATCATAAATAATATCACGGGTCATGACTTGTTGTGGATGACGCATAAATAATTCGAGGAGTTCGTATTCTTTGGCGGTAAGTTCGATTCGTCGGCCGTGAATCATCGCTTCGTGGGCTGCCACATCCATTTGGACGGGTCCATAACGCAACGTCGAGCCCGCATTACGCCCTTGCACCCGCCGAAGCTGCGCTTTGATACGCGCCAATAGTTCTTCGAAGGCAAATGGCTTGACGAGATAGTCGTCGGCACCAACTTCGAGGCCTTGGACACGGTCAGGCACAGCGTCACGCGCAGTCAACATGATAATCGGCACGTCAGAAGCGGTGCGAATGCGACGGGCAACTTCGAACCCGTCGATTTTGGGGAGCATGACATCGAGCACGATGACATCGGGTGGACGTTCGCGGGCTGCCATCAGGGCCGCATGACCGTCAGCAGCGGTTTCGACCACAAACCCCTCAAAGCTCAACCCACGCCGCAGGTAGCCGGCAATTTCGGGTTCGTCTTCGACGACTAATATCCGTTGTGACATTGACACTCCTTTCTGCACGACAATTACTCAGCCCAAATGGCAAATTCCCCCGGACCAAGTGGCACCATTGTGCCATCATCTAGCGCTTGTGCTTGGATGATTGTGGACGTGGTGGTGATAAGCCATTGCCCATCTTTGCTCCATGGTGAAATCCGATAGGCATCAAAATACCGCAAATAGCCGACATTCATGTCGCTTGGCGTAAATGCTTGCAACGGATGCTGTTGTTGAGTGGCAAGGGTGACGACATTCCAGCGTAGTTGTTGGTCATCAACCGCCGTAATCATCGCGATTTGACGCGCATCGGGGGACCACCACGCCGCTAACGGTGCAGCGTTGCTCAACGTGGTGAGCGTACCGTTAGACCAGACCCGCAACACGCGATCGCTACTGCGTGACGCAATAAACGCGAGGTCGCCACCCTGCGGCGCACGCAACAATCGTATCGTCGCCAAGCCTTCTTGGGCAATCACCGTACGTGTGCCATCGCGCATTTGGTGGACAATCTGGGCCACCGGTTGCAACGTCGCATCGGCTTGTGGGGTGGGGTCAGCCACATAAAAAAACCCCGCCCCCTGGGCATCCCATTGTGGTGCCTGGAAATCGGCAGGGTCATTGTAGGTCTGGACGATGCTCTGGGTTGTAATATCATAAATCCCCACCACGCCCCCATCACGACCAATCCCGCCAACATGGAGCAACAATGCCGTGCTGTCGGGGCTCCAATCCATATAGGTCGATGTCCCATGCGCGATGGTCAAGGCCGGGCGCTGACCATCACTCGCCACAATTACCGTGGCACCCGTCCCATCCAACAAAAACGCAATCTGACGGCTGTCGGGTGACCATTGCAAGGCAATCGGCGATTCATTATCAGATGTGTATACATCACGCATTTGGCCATCAGCCAACGAAACCACCGATACCGCAATCACCGCATTTGTCTGACGGGCAAACACCACCTGCTGGCCATTGGGTGAAATACTTGGCAACCCAAAGCCTTGGGCCACGGCGTCGCTCCGCAATACCGTAATCTGCCCATCGTGGTGGTACTGCAATTCACCCGTAGCCGTCACAGCCACCCAATCTGGCGGCATATTCGCAGTATGATGCGGTGCGTTCAAACTCACCCCAGAGCTACGCAATGACCACACTACCAAGCCTGCGATTGTCAAGACCACGCAACTCATGATTGCGATAAAAATTAGCAGTAATCGTTGGAGCATTTGTTCTCCCACATGAATTTTGTTTTTTTGAGTATACATCGTTACCATGGGAATCAGATGAGAATCGCACTTGAGTTTGTCACGCATGATTTACTATAAAATACGTGCATTACCGCACTTTTTTGTGATGGAGTAATGATGTTACTTCTCCTCCATGCCTTCCCCCTCAATCGTACAATGTGGCAACCGCAAATCAACGCCCTTGCCCCCACCACCCCGCTACTCGCCCTCGATTATGCCGGTTTTGGCAACTCGCAGTGGCACCCTACCACCCCCGCTGATGCGCGCCATATCGACGAGGTGGCCGCCAGCATCGTTGCCGAGCTCGACCACCGTGGTATCGCCCAAGTCGCCGTGGCGGGGTTATCGATGGGTGGCTATGTAGCGTTGGCACTGTGGCGGATCGCCCCCCAGCGCATCAGCGGGATCGCCATCTGCAATAGTCGTGCCAGTGGCGACGATGCCGCCACCAAAGCAGCTCGGGTCCGCAATGCCCACATCGCCCGCACGCAAGGGGGCGGCAGCCTTGACTGACGTCATGATGCCGCGCCTACTGTCACAATACGCCAGCCCCGCACTCCAACAACAGGTACGTGACTTGGGGAGCCAAGCCGACCCTGAAGCTATGGCCAATGCCATGCTGATGATTGGTGAACGCCCCGACGCCACACCACTCCTGCCGACCATCACCGTCCCGAGTCTGGTGATTGGCGCCACCGACGACCCCATCATCACCGTCAGCGATAGCGCGGCCGTCGCCGCAGCCCTGCCCAGCACACAATGCGTGATTTTGCCCCAATGCGGCCATTTGAGCAACCTCGAATACCCCACGCAATTTACGACGGCACTCCATTCGTGGCTTCAGCGCATTCAATGATTGGCCGTCACTTTTCGTTTGCGCGCACAGAGGACACAGCGTTCGCGGAGACGGTTTTTGATTGATGCGCGCCGATGCATGTCAGTGCTGGGTGGGGTTGGCTATTTGTGCAACGCCAATTCCATTAATCTACACGGCGTCATCAATAATCGTCGCCAAATAATCATCGAGGGTTTCAGCGCGGCGAATGAGCTTGAGGTCACCTGCCTGAGTATAGAGCACTTCGGCGCAACGTAATTTACCGTTGTAATTAAAGCCCATAGCACGACCGTGCGCGCCCGTATCATGGATAACCAGCACATCGCCGGCATCAATCGGCGGGAGCGCCCGATTAATCGCGAATTTGTCATTGTTTTCACATAACGACCCCACCACATCATAAGTCTCGCTGGCAGGCAGGTCGGCTTTGCCCAGCACACTAATATGGTGGTAGGCGCCATACATGCCCGGGCGCATCAAATCGGCCATCGAGGCATCAACGCCGATATAGTTGCGGTAGGTGGTTTTGGCGTGGCGCACGCGGGTCACCAGCATGCCGTAAGGCCCCGTAATCACCCGCCCACATTCCAACATCACCCGCGGTGGGCGCATGCCGTTGGCCACGATGTGACGCTGGTACGCGGCTTCGACACCGGCGGATACCCGCTCGAGGTCGACCACTTGGTCATCGGGATGGTAGGGGATGCCAATCCCTCCACCGAGGTTGATATACTCAAACTCGATCCCCAATTGCTGGTGCATTTCGGCCGCCACCCCAAACAACATATCGGCCGTGGTCACAAAATAATCGGCGTTGCGTTCGTTGGAGGCAATCATGGTGTGCAAGCCAAAACGCGTCACACCCCGTGCCTTGGCCATGGCATAGCCCTGCAATAATTGGGCCCGGGTGGCGCCGAATTTAGCTTCGGCCGGGCGACCAATGATGGTGTTGCCTTCGCGCTCGGCGCCGGGATTGTAGCGGAACGAAATCACCGCCGGCCAGCGCACTTTTTGGGCATCGAGCCAACCAAGGTGATCGACGTCATCAAAGTTGATGAAGGCTCCCTGCTTGAGCGCCATGCGATATTCGTCGAGGGGTGTGTTATTGGATGTAAACATGATGGCGTCGTCACGCACCCCCATGCGAGCCGCCATAAATAATTCGGTAAACGAACTGCAGTCGAGGCCACACCCTTCGGCCACCACCATTTTCAAAATGGCTGGGTTGGGCAACGCCTTGACGGCGAAATAATTGCGGAATTGGGGTGCCCAGGCAAACGCCGCATTCAGGCGTTGCACGGCATGGCGGATGCCTGCTTCGTCATAGAGATGGAAGGGGGTGGCGTACTGGTTGGCGGCAGCGGCAATCACTGCGGCATCGATAGGAAGTGATTTTGTGTTCATGCCCAAATGCTAGCACGACTGCGCTTTTTCATCAAATATGAATTGGAGGCGCTCCTGTATAATCAAGGCATCCACCCTAACACGAGGATGACCATGCACATCGACGTACTTGCCCAAGCCCATGCCAGCCGCCAGGCGGCCCAGCGCATCGCCCCCTATATCAACCCTACCCCCGTCGCCCGCCACCGCGAGCTCAGCCACCACTGCCGTGCCGACGTCTGGATCAAACAAGAATACCTGCAACACACCGGCTCATTCAAGCTCCGGGGCGCCCTCAACGCCGTCCTCTCGCTCACCCCCGCCCAACGCCGCAACGGTGTGGTGGCGGCCTCGTCTGGCAATCACGGCGCCGCCGTGGCCTATAGCGCCCAAATCGCCGGTTGCCGGGCGACGATTTTTGTGCCTGAACAGGCCGCGCCAGTCAAAGTAGCCGCCATGAAGTCACTGGGCGCCACCGTCATCCAAATCGGCCACGATAGCGTGATTAGCGAAGGCGCCGCCCGGGCATTTGCCACCGCACACCAACTGCCCTACCTGTCGCCCTACAACGACCCCGTCATCATGGCCGGCCAAGGCACCCTCGGGCTCGAAATGATCCAACAAATCCCGCGCCTCGACACCCTCATCATCGCTGTGGGGGGTGGTGGCTTGATTGGGGGCGTGGCCGCTGCCCTCAAAGCCCAGCACCCCACCCTGCAGATCATCGGGGCCTTCCCCAGCAATTCGGCCGTGATGGTCGAATCGGTGCGGGCCGGTCAGATTGTCGACATCCCCAGCGACGACACTTTGTCCGACGGCACTGCCGGCGGCATCGAATCCGACACTGTCACCTTTGATTACTACCGCAATCTCGTCGATATGAGCATCCTAGTCAGCGAAGGCCACATCGCCGCCGCCATGCGCGACTACATCGACAGCCGCCACCACCTCATCGAAGGGGCCGCCGGCGTGGCCTTGGCCGCCACCCAAACCCTCGGCACCTATTTGCAAGGGCGCGTGGTAGGCGTGGTAGCGTGTGGCGCTGGCATCGGCGTGAATCGGTTACAGGCGATTATGTAACGTTATTTTTTGGTAAAAAAACTCCCGCAGCCACGTGAATTGGCGATGGATGCATCCGTCCGACGCTGTGGGTTTCGCATCCGCAGGGCGTGACCTCCCTGCGGATACGATTCAGCTCGGTAATGCCCTGAACCCCTTGCCAAAGACTTCAATCGCCTCACCTACCACCACAAAGGCTTTGGGGTCGGTCGCCGCTACCAAGGCCGTCAAGGTCGGTACCTCGCTGCGGGTCATCACACACAGCAGCATGGCTCGTTCGGCGCCAGTATAGCCTCCTTTGGCGTCCATCACTGTCACGCCTCGCTTGAGGTCGCGCATCACCGCCGCGCCGACGGCTTCGGCACAATCGGTAATGATAAAGACTTGGTTCATGCCACTGCCCAGTGACAGCACGGCATCCACGGCGCGGCTGGCCACAAAGCTCACCAAAATCGCATACAAGATTTTTTCGGGACCATATAGGACAAACGCCACACTATAAATCACCCCGTTCATCAGCAAGGCACTGCGCCCAGGCGCAATCCCAAAGCGTTGCTCCAGCAAACGCGCCACGATGTCGAAGCCACCGCCGGTACTGCGGGCCCGGAATATCAGTCCGCCACCGACACCTGCCAACAATCCGCCATACAAACTATACAGCAAGGGGTCTTTGGTGACGGCAGGCAACAACCCTGCCGAGTATTCGAGTGCCAGCGACATGATGGCAATGGTGTACAACGTACGCAATGCAAACTTCCAGCCACCGAGGTAACGCATACTAATCAGCAACAACGGCACATTAATGATGGCGACGATCGCGCCTACCGGCCATTGCCAAAAGCTATTAACGATGATGGCGATACCCGTGACACCCCCGATGACTACTTGATTGGGAATCAAAAATATCCGCGTCCCCGCTGCCGAAATCGCCGCCCCCAACGTCATCAAACACACATCCCACAGGATTGGCCAGAGCAGCTGGCCCCAGCGCTGCAATCGATTCCGCATCATCATGCTCCATCTCTATCGTACGGGCGAAACCTCTATCGTACGGGCGAAACTTTGCCGTTTACGGCAAATTTCTTTCGCCCTATGGCAAATTTCTTTCGCCCTATGGCAAATTTCTTTCGCCCTATGGCAAATTTCTTTCGCCCTATGGCAAATTTCTTTCGCCCTATGGCAAATTTCTTTCGCCCCCCTGCAGCAATCCCCTTTCGCCCCCCATATCGTATGGGCAAAATCTATATCGTATGGGCGAAACCTTGCCGTTTACGGCAAATTTATTTCGCCCAGTATAGCAAGCTTCTTTCGCCCCTTACTTTCGCCCCCCTGCTATAATACAGAAAAAGCCTATGAGGTGTCGTATGATTCGCATTCTCCCTCCGGCCATCGCGGCCCAAATCGCCGCCGGTGAAGTGGTAGAACGCCCCGCATCGGTCATCAAAGAATTAGTCGAAAACGCTATTGATGCCCAAGCCACCACGATTACTGTCGATGTACGGGCTGGCGGCATTAGCGAAATGATTATCCGCGACGATGGTACCGGCATCCCTGCCGACCAAATCGAGACCGCCTTTGCCCGCCATGCCACTTCGAAACTCGTCAAAGCCGAAGATTTATTTGCCATCACCACCCTCGGCTTCCGTGGCGAAGCACTCCCTTCCATTGCCGCTGTGGCCCAAGTCAGTTGTACCAGTCGCACCCGCAATGCCGCCCAAGCGGTCGAGCTCCGCATTGCCGGTAGCGAAATCCAAGATAAACGCACCGTCGGCGCACCTGTCGGCACCACCTTCTTAATCCGCAATTTGTTTTACAATTTGCCGGTGCGGCGCGAGTTTTTGCGCTCGCCTGGCGCCGAAACTGCCGCAATCGCCACCATCATGACCCAATACGCCCTAGCCTACCCCCACATCCGCTTCACCTTCAATGTCGACGGCAAAACTCGCCTCAGTAGCAATGGCACCGGGCAACTGCGTGACGTGTTGCTCGCCGTCTACGGCGTCGACGTCGTATCACACCTATTGCCCGTCGACTATAGCCGCGGCGACGGGATTTATGCCTTGGCAATCAACGGCTTTATTTCAGACCCTACCATTAGTCGTGGCACGCGCGAAGCCATGCATATCAGCGTCAATGGTCGCGCCATCGCCCCCCGCGGACAATTGGCGGCTATTTTTGATGAGGCATACCATACACTATTGATGAAAGGGCGCTTCCCGTATGTGGTGGTGGCCATCAATGTCGACCCGGCTGCCGTCGACGTCAACGTCCACCCCACCAAAAGCGAAGTCAAGTTTCGTGATCCTGAATACGTACGCAACAACTTGGCCGATGCCATGCGCCAATTGCTCCACCAAAGTAGTACCATCCAAGGCTGGGGAGAGCCGGCCCAACCGCCGCAAGCGCTGTCGCCGGCTCCCGCTGAGCGTACCACCGCCGAGCCACGTACCAGCTATGCCGATTCCCGTACCCCGCCGCCCAGCGCACCACGCCCAAGTGGAGGTGGAGCACCCCTACGTGATCGGCCACTCTTCCCCGAGACACCGTTGTCTCGTCCAGTCCAACAACGGTTTGACCAACCACCGCGTGCCGATGCCCAAGCCGCCGGGGCAGCCGTGGCAGCCCAAGTCGCTGCCAACCGT
>Ga0214917_10003589_pt1 | contig 17811 bp, 25 predicted proteins | sample LL_1208_BB_MetaG_FD_177983 | JGI IMG/M metagenome (GOLD analysis project Ga0214917, IMG submission 177983) | Freshwater microbial communities from Lake Lanier, Atlanta, Georgia, United States - LL_1208_BB | ecosystem: Environmental > Aquatic > Freshwater > Lake | place: USA: Georgia | collected... | reverse complement strand
CTTACCGCCCCCCACGAAGTCTTACGGAGTCAGGCTGGAATACAGCGCGATGTACTTAGTGGTTCCGCCGATGCTGACCGGGATACGCCCCACCTGAGTCGAGACCGTACCGGAAACATTACCGGAAGTAATCACCGTGGTGCCGATAACAAGAGTGTCCGACTGGAAACCGTTCTGAGAAACGACCGGGCCGGAGAAAGTAGTAGTACCCATTTTAAAAATACCTCACATGCGAGTTGTGCTTATCAGTCTGCATGTCGTCAGTCGGGGTCTGTCTGATAAGCAAAATTTCCCGATGAACGACTGTATATCACCAAAAAAGAGGGGCCACAAGCCTTGCCGACCTGTGACCCCTCAATGCTCATCCTCTAGGGGGAGAGCCTATCAGGACGAACCCGGCGAACCGAACATGCCGAGCGGATCCGACCAGCCGAACGAATAACGCTCGCGGCTCTTGTACCGGACGTTGCCGGTGTCGAAATCTCCGTCCATGCTGTTCTGGAGCGGGGTACGAACGAAGTGCTTCATGCCGTTCGGAACGTCCGTGGTCAGGAACCACGCATTCGTGTCGGTCAGGAAGTGGTTCACCGTGTAGCCACCGGGAATCGACCCCATCGCCTTCAGAGCGTTGATGTCGTTATCCGCAGTCGCCACGCGGAGTTCCGTATCGAGGAGACGCTTGGCAGTGAACATCAGTGCCGGAGGCACGATGAGCTTACCGGGCTTCGCCGCGATGAGGAGTCCACGCTCGTCCGTCCAACCAGCGATCTGAATGACAGCCGCCTCAAGCGAAGTCTCGTTGAGGTCAGAAGCCGTCAGACGGTTGCTGTTGGTGCCACCCGAAACAAGCGGGTGATCCGCCGCGAACAGAGCCTTGCCGTCGCCACCAACGTAGCTGGACGAAAAGCCATTGTTCAGGACAGATGCCGCCTTGACCTGCTTCGTGTACGCCATCGCTCGGGCGAGCGCCTTGGTGTATCGCTTGGACAGCGAATCGTACAGGTTGTCTTCAACCGCCTCTTCCGTGATGGAGAAGCCGAGAGCAATCGTCTCGTGGCTGTAGCGAGCAGTCCACGCTTCCTGTGCGTTGTCATACGCAATCGCAGCACCTTCGGCCTTGACCGGAGCGGCGCTGAAACCAGAAAGCTTGGTCTCCTCTTCAAAGGAACGCTCGGAGGTCTCAGTCTCGTAGATCTCCTTGTGCTCCTCACCATAGGTCTTGTACTCAAGACCAAACAGGGCGTTCAAACCCGGCAGGAGTTCCTTGAGTAATTGTGCGCGTGAAATAGCCATGTCTTAGAACTCCCCTATTAGGTTCCGAGCGGGTTGTTGTAAGCGTGACCACCAACGATCAACGAAACGCTCGTGAGGTACGGTGCATTGAACTTCACGATAACTTCGGGATAGTAGGTAGTTCCGCTCGAAACAAACGCCGTGTCTTCAACCACATCGACGATACGGATCGGCAACGAACGAGTTACAGCAGCGTTGTTGAAATCAAGTCCCTGCTGCGAATCGCCCGTGGTCGTGTTCAGCGTGTTCGCAACCAACGGCACGTTTAGGCCGATGCTGGAATACGTGAAACCGCTCGTGGTCGAAACAACGAGCGAAGCCGTCACACCGACAGCCTTGAACAGAGTGTTCGGATCATCAGCCACGTACGCAATGATGTACGTACCCGACTTGACCGAAGTACCCGAAGTCCACTGCTGCGAATAGGTCGGCTGACCCGTCACAGACGACACAAACGTACAACCCAAGAACACACCAGCAAAGCCGGAGGTCGGGGGCGTCGATGTGGCGGTCGTTACTTTAACGGTGCCGTCAGTGTCAAACTCCAGCGGGTCGCCAAAACCAATGCTAGAAGCACTGGAAGCAATACGTCGCTGACGAGTGGCACCGGCAAACACCTGCCCACCGATCAGATTGATCGGCTTCAAGCCATACGGCTTGTCAACAGTAGGATATGCCATTGATTACTCCAAAAAGAAAAAATTATTTACCCTTGCCGAACGAGACCGTCGTCTTCTTCTCACTGAAGAGAGGCATACGCTCATCGTTCAGCCTCATAAAGTTATTGTCCACAGACTGGAGTTGAGCCTTTGCTTGCTGCGCGTAATAGTCATCACGCTGCTTCATTAGCTCTTCCGGTGCCTTGCACAACAACAACCCACCGATTTCGATATTCCCTTTAAACTTGGAATTCGGGTCGGTGTGATGCATCAACTCCGGATGATCTTCGGCCTTTACAGGCTCCCAACCTTCACGGAACTTTGCGGAGGTATTCTGTGGGTCAGCCTGACCCATAGTACTGGTCCGGATATATCGAAAGACCCAACCGGCTTGCGGATTTGGTGCCGGAAGCGTTTGAGGCGGGGTCCATACTTTATTGCGCTGCGCGGATTCTCGACTTTCGAGTTCACGGGCGAATCTGTTCTCAGCCATTTTAGTTAGTCTCCAGTTTCATCAATTCACGTGCGTACTGTTCGTTGCTTAGACCTAATTTCTTAGCGATAGCAACTTGAGTCGGTGTCAGGCGGACCTGACGCGGCGCGGTTCCCCGCGTTACCGGAGCCACTACATTGGCTGGTTTTGTGCGAGCGGGCTTCTCAGCCTCCCTCGTTTGAGTCGGCTTTTCCTCTTCTACTTCCGCATCGAAGTAGTCTGGGAAACGCTTCCTCATCGTCGCGTTCACTCGGTCGTAATAATCGTCGCTACGCGGATCGACTCCAGACCGGACCAATTTTTCATGCAGTCCCAAAGCGAGGGCGGTCATTTCCTCGTCTGCGCCAAACCACGGATTTTTATCCTTCCACGCTTCGGCTTTTTGATCGATAGCGGGTTGAGGTGCCGGGGGCACTTGGTACTGTTGACTCGGTTGTACTCCTGTAAAGTCCTCTTGTAAAGAGGGCTGAAAATTCTCGTACTGTTTAATCCGAAGCTTAGCCTCCGTCAGGGCTTCCTGCGCCTCGGTAATTTTTTCAGCATCGCCTGCCTCGTACGCCTGCTTCAGTCGCTCCTTGGCTACACCAAGATCATTATTAGCGGCTTTAGTAACTTCCTGAAAATAGGCTTTTTCGCCATTACCAAGACGCTGTTTAAGCTGACGTACTTCCTGATCACGGATTTGAGCAAAACGAAGGGCTTCTTCGCGCTCACGCAAAGCGGCTTCCTTGGCACGGCGCTCGTCATGCCAAACCTTTTTCATCTGCCCAAGGCGCTTTTTAACCTTGTCAGAATATTCCTCAAGGTCATCCTTATCTAATTCGTCCACCACCTCTTTGGGTAGTGGCTTACGGCCCCGATCTTCTGGCGGGGTGTCATCTTCAACTTTTATTTCAATTTCGTCGCTAACTTCTTGTTTAGCTTCAATTTTTTCCTGTTCATCAGGAAATTTAAACTCGTTCTGTTCAACAGCCATAATAGTTACTCCTTACGCTCTGCGGATTCCACGGGGGTCTTCGACCACCGCTTCCACCGTGTCGTCATTGATGATGCGGAACTCCCGACCGTGGATAACCACGCGGGTGCCTGAATAAGGACGGGTAAGAACGAAGTCGCCTTCCTTACACCACGGGCCGTTGGGGAATCGGTCCTTGTCCTTGTAGCAAAGGTCGCCCATTTTGATGACGAACAGAACCACGGTGGTCTGCTCCTCAACTCGTCGGGTGTCCTCGGCTTTGACAATTCCACCCTCAAACTCTTCCTCCACGTGTGGTACGGCACACAGGATTCGATAGCCCTTGGGTTCTGGAAGGAGTTTGGCTTTAGCGGCCTCCTCCTGCGTTTTTTCAACGTCGATGTTACTCATTCTTCCTCAATCCTCTTTGCAAGGTCTTTGATGTGATTCTTTGCAAGGTCGAGACCCTGTAACGCCCCGCAAAGTCGTTTGTACTCGCCCTCGTCCAACTTTCCTTGGATCAAGGTATCAACGATCAACATGCGCTCTTCTTGAAGCCTCGTGTCGAGGTACTCCAGAGCGTTTGAGTAAGACATTTACTTCTCCTGTTTGGGGGGAGTCTGCGAACGCTGTTGTGCAGTCGTCCGTTGCATCTCTGCGGCTTCTTTGGCTTTGCCAATCTCAACGCCGATCTTGACGCCATCTCTGCGCTGTTCAGCTTTGTGCTTCTCAATGTCCACGCCGAGACGCGCTGCCTCAAGCTGCTGACGCCCAGAAATCTCTGCCTTGCGAAGTTCCAACTCGTCGGCCTTGGCAGCAGCGTCCATAACGTCTTTCTGTTGCTTGCGTTGAATTTCGGCCTGTTGAATCTGAGCATCCATCTGCATCTGCTGCGCTTTGGTCTGCGCCTGAAGCTGCTTGATCTGCAAGTCCATCATCTGCATCTGGACGAGTGGATCTTGTTGCTGCTGTGCGGCTTGTTGCATCTGGGCCTCTGCTTGGTCCTTCTGCAACACACGTGCGGCAGCGGCTGCTGCCAACTGCGACAACTGCGCCTCGAACTCAGGCGGCAAGTCGTACTCTTCACGATCATCTTGCGGCAAGGGCGGCAGTGCCGCACCAAGCTGTTTCTCAATTTCGCGGCGATATTGAAACGCCACGTGCTCCATGATGTGCGATTGAAGCGAAGCGGTAATCTGCTGCGCCATCGGGTTTTGCCCAATGGTTTGAGCAATCTTCGGATCTTGTCCGAGCGCCATGTGAACAGCGATGTGCGCCTCGTGATCCTGATACATAAACGCTTTGAGCGGCTTACCCGTCATCACATCCATGTTCTCGGTGATGGGATCACGCGGCTTGGCATCACTTGGCAGCGGCACAAGTTTGTCCGCATTCTTGATGCCAAGCGTCTCGATCATCTGTCGGTGCAGATACGGAAGATCATAAAGTTGCGGCGCAGTCTGGCTTAGTTGAAGAACGGCCTGATACTGCACGACCTTCTGCGACATCGTTGCCGCATTCGGATCGGCTACAGGAATGACATCAACATCATCGTAGTCAGATTTCTTTGCACTCGCCTTGCCAACTTCCGGCTCGTAGCTGTACTTGTCCGGCGTGTTGTCACGGATGATCTCAGCAAGGAGTTTGAACTCCTGCTTCATCGCGTAGTAGATGCGGGCCTGAATTGCCGTCATCACCTTCAGGACTCGTTCCAACACGGCAAGCGTCGTGCCTACCGGAGCCTGATTAGACATGTCGCTGATCTTGAGATCAGACACCGCAGCGAAGCGGCGTCCTTCCTCTACGACCTTGTCCATCAACATGGCAAGGGTCTGGCTCGGCTCCTTATATGGCAGCGGCAAAATATTGTCGCGGATTGCGCCAGAGGGTACGTCTACATCTCGGAATTCTCCGGGTGCAATCGGTGTATCATCTCCCTTAATTCGGAGTCCTCTTGATTTAAGTCCACCGGGGAGATTACTGAGGGTTCCTGCGTCCACCAATTGTCGAAGGAGGGACGTTGCAGCTTTACTGTGTCCCCCGATAAGGTGAATAAGGCCGAAGTAGTAAAATCCAAAGCCCGGTATGTATCCGTAGTGGACGAAGTGTTGCCTTTTCGCTTTGAGGTCATCGTCTTCTCTCCAATTCCTTCTGATCGCTAAAACTGTTCCCGTACCCTTTTCAATCGTCACTACATACGGCAGTGCGATTCCTGTCTCGTCATTATTTTTATCGACATCTGGATACCCCGGCAGGTCAATGTTTACGTGCATCTCCAAAAGCTGAAATCTGTCATCCATGCTTGCCGAGAAACCCTGATCTTCAGCCTTTTGTTTCTCAACCTCGTCCATCGTGCGAACCGGATCACCCAGATCCACATCACGATAAAACCCTGCATACTGAAGTTTGCGTAGCTCGTTCTTTGTCTTACGCATACGATGCGTAACCCGATCCGCTGACTCCAGATTCGGTGCACCGTAAGGCACGATGATGTCTTCAGCCGGAATGTAGACTGCGGTTTGCCGATCCAATGACGGATCAAAGTACACCTTCTTAAAGGCGTTGCCCGACAAAGCGAGCGAGAGCAACATCCGCTCGTGCTCGGGGCGGTACTCCTTCATCACTTCGGTCAGTTGGTAATTCATGTCATCTTGGACACGAATCGAAGCATCTTTCTTCTCTGGGGTTTCCTTGCCAATAATCTTTGTCTTGACCGGCCCCATCGCCGGGAAAGTCTCAATAATGGTCTCAGACTGGAACTTGACCGCGCTCTCCATCAGAAGCGGATGGAATACACCACACGCACCCGGCCACGGCTCAGTACGCTCTTCGTACCGGATACCCAGAATCTTTAGACCTTTAATGTATGTATCAAGCCAATCTTTGCGCGAAGCAAGGTCTTGGTCATAATTACCCAAAAGTTCTGAAGCAATTGACTGAAGTTCATTTTCGCCCATGAAATCAGCAAGATTGGCATCAAAGTCCTCGGCACGAGGCTCATCTTTACCCATCTCAATCATCATCCCATCGACGCCGATGCGGACTTCTTCAGGGTCCACAATCTCAATCTCAATTGCCGGTTCTTCTGCGGCAAGAGCTTCAAGACCCATCGGGGCTTGCATCAAGCTTTTATCGACAGCCATTTAAATTCTCCTAGTAATATCCTGCCGCCTTGCGGCTCTTAAACCACTTTGTGGGTTCTGGCTCATCGTTTGGCAAACGAATAAAGCCGCCTTGCCTGAACCGCAAAAGGGCCAAAGTGGTGGCGTCCACCAAGTCATCATGGGTGCCAGCGGGGAAGTCATTACACTCCTCCACGACCTCCCAAGCCCATCGCCGGTCAGGTATCCAGACTATACCCGCAGCAAAGAGGTCTGACACGGCGTTTACTCTACTGATCTTGTCCTGTCCTTTACCCGGCGTGAACTCCATCAGCGGCACGCCCATGCGCCGCATCTCCTGATAAAGCGCCGCGCCGTTGGATTTTTTCTCCACGATGAACGTGTCGGGGTTCCAGTCCTTGTACTCCTCCAGCACCAACTGCTTTAGCTCGGGGAACTCAAGGCGTTGCTTGATGCTATTTAAAAGGATTACGTTGTAATTCTTAACTTCTTCGTTAAAAAACACACCCCACGTAAGAAGCGCGTTGTAGTCAGCACGGTTGGTTTTTTCCTGCGCTGTATCGAGCGACATAATAATGTGCTCACACATCGGGGGATTTTCTTTCTCCCAGACCTGCCACCACTCACGTTTTAATAGTGCCCCCTCCTCCGAGGTCGGCTGCTGCATGTACTGGGCTTGCCAATACCGCACATCCATCGACGCCTTTTTAGCCAGCAACTCATCCAGTGTCCAGAACTCAGGCCAAAGGGGTTTCTCGTTTAAGATGGCTGGGAATTCCACGACTTCCCACTGATCAGCCTCTTCTTCCTTGGTCATGTGGTCAATAATCTTGCCGGTCAAATCCTGCTTCGACCAACGGGTCATCACCACAATAATGGCACCGCCCGGCATCAACCTTTGGACCGGGCCTGACTGGAACCACTCCCACGCGGGGTCAAATACGTCTGGTCTTCCTTGTTTTGCGTCCTGCTCCGAGTGAGGATCATCAATAATAAACAGATCTGCACCACGACCAGCCAAAGCACCACCGACACCAATAGCAAAATACTCTCCGTTGAAGTTGGTACCCCATCGAGAGGCTGATTTACTGTCGGCTTGCAGCTCGACGTTTGGAAAGATGTCTCGGTAAAGATCAGATCCGACAAGGTTGCGAACCCTCCGTCCGAAATTCACGGCCAGATCTGCCGTGTGCGAGGCCATAATGACCTTTTTCTGCGGGTATTTCCCTAGAAACCACGCAGGCGCTAGGTAAGAAATCATCTCGCTCTTGCCATGACGCGGAGCGATGTTGACGATCACCCGCTTTTTCTTGCCTGCGGCTATTTCTTCAAAGATTCGGGCTAATTTCTGATGATGTGGGCCTACTTTGTAGCCGGGATACACATGTGCAATGAAATCTAAGAAGGAATCTTTGCCTAGGCGCTGAGTAATCTGGCCCTGATACTGTTTTAGAAGCTCAGCAACACGCCGTTTTTCTTTATCCGGCATGGTTGGCAGTGCCAACTTCAGTTTTTGCAGCGATTCAGCCGTTATCTGCTGCATTATCGGCTTCTATAACGCGATATTCGACGTTTTCTAGCACGTTTATGACCTGAAGAAGTTCTTTTTCTACTTCTTCCATCGGTTTAATGATGTGTGTGGTCTCGGTACGACGTTTAAATGCGTCTACACCGTCCACTTCACCTAGTTTTATCAACGATTGCACACGAATTTTGGCATCGTTTGTCGTTTCAATCTCTAAAAGAAGCTTATTAATTACGTAATTCTTGTATTCGGTAAGGTCATCTACGAGGGCGCAGTTGCTTTGCTGGATCATTCCAGCTAACCACGCCATCGTTTCGTTTGGATATTTGCTGTATTCGATGCGCTTCTTAGGATCGTCCATCATTTGACGCGCCAACTCTTCGGCTTCATCTTTATTTTTCTGCGTAGGGACGATGGGTATACCTGTTAAATCTGATATCAGCTTTATTGTGCGTGCCCGCATTTTAATTTCTTCTTCACGCGACAACTCGGGCAAGGCTTCAGCCGCGTTTGCGGGTAGCGGTATCAGCTCATCAATGTTCGGCACAAGTACCGGTGTGTCCATATGTAGCGGAATATATAGGAAAACTTGGTATGGAACCAAACGATTGATGGGGGGTGTTTATATATACAGGGGGTGGGGTCGGCCTAGTCAGATTTAGAAAAGTGCGGGGTTATTTGTGTGAGTTCGAATGTATTAGGTCGCTGACGGTGGTCAAACGGTATTGCGGGGGGTGGGGGTACGGTGGGGTGCAGAGCGGTAGGTTTTGCACATTGTGTGGGCTTGAGTACGACAACGCCAAACATGGGAAAAGGTAATGTACTTGAGATTACGCCGCCCAAAATCCGCTGCTTGCCTGCTGTGTCGTCTGGACATTGTACCAGTAAAGTGGTATAATGAAGTCCACGGCGGGGTTCCGTCGTGTCCTGACAATGTCAGGATTCATAATCATCATCTGTAGAGGTAAATCAGTCATGTCAAAGTCAAATAAAGCCGTCAACAACGCGGTCGCCAAGTCGGTCAACCCTTCGTTTGCGCGTGAGATTCTTGCGCAGGTCGACAAGGTCGCGACTAAGGCGCTCGACGTTCAAATTTCGACGGCGGTCAATACTGAAGAGTTTCAAGCCGATTTCGCGACGCTCTGTCTTGCGGCGGGTGTTCCTGTGATCAAGCGGGACGGGGTCGAGCGGTTCGACCGTGAGTCGGAAGTTGGTAAGGCATTGGATGCGGCGTTGCGCGTCAAGGTCACCGAGTCCGCTAAGGGTCGAGCGCACTATTCGGTCGAGGTGCATCGCATGGGCGACGATGATAAATACCTGCCGGTGCGTATGTGGTCGCGTCTGGCTAAAAAGTGGACGCCGGTCGAGCCTGCTCTCGCTGTGAACCACACTTTCACGGCGGCGTTCGCGCTCGGTGTCGATCTGAAGACTCTTCCGTCGGTTGCCGAGAAGCCTAACGGTGTCAAGGCGTGGATGCGTGGGAATGCGGTCGGTGAGCGGCCAGACGGCAAGGGTCAAGGTCTGCGCGACTGGATCAAGAACGATGTTGATCAAGCGCTCTCGCGTGGTTGGAAGACCGACGCATCGGGTCGCGCAAGCGGCACCAAGAAGGATCTTGCCGACGTGCTAAATGCGTTGGATAGCAAGACCAATCGAAACAAGCGCGCCAACTATGAGAAGGATAACGGCGTCGGGTCTGTTGTGTCGCAAGACCAATGGGCGGCGCTCTGCTCGATCATGGTCGAAGCGGTGTTCGATCCTGCTCTTGCCGACGAGATTATCGCGGCGGCGGATCGGGCTGGTTCCTGACATTGTCAGGACTGCGGGGGGCGGCGCGAGCCGCCCCTCCTTTTGCGCCCCGTCGGGCTTCGCGGCTCGGCGGGGCTTTTTTGCGCCCGCGATTCGCGGCGCAGAGGCCAGTTCCGCGAAGCCAGTTCTACATGGTGAGACCAGTTCTGCAACGTCTAGCCCAAGCCCTAGCCCGAGCGTTTAGCCCAAGGACTTAGCCTCTGTACAAGTTACAGGCCATGCCATATACGTTTGGGTTGCTGGCTGTTTCCTGACAGTGTCAGGATCAGATTCGAATTGCTTAGCTGATGCGAAACCAGTTTTAAAGAGCCTGAGGACATGATTTGTACTCACAGTTATGTTGTACTCCGTACAAGCAAGTCATTGATTAATAAGGCAAAAAAGCACTTTGTACGCTTGTACGGTCTGTTCCGTACCTGTGGGTAGCCAAGCCTGTTTATGGGCATCGGCAAGTGCGTCATTTAAAATTTGTAAAATTTATCTTTTTTGCCCAACCTAAACCCCCTTATACCCTAAAATGACCGTACAAGCGTACAAACCCCTCTTCTTCTTCTTCTTCTTATATATAATTATTAATAAAAACAATAACTTACATTCTCCGAACCCCTGCCTAACTTGCAATATGCCGTTCTATTTAACAAGTCAAAAACACCGTACAAGACCGTACAAACGGAACACCATATTACCACCGCACCCCTGCCTGATCCTGACATTGTCAGGACATTGCTTAAACCACACCCTGCACACCATCCGCGCCAATTCAAATAATTACCTTATAACTTGACTTAACAAGCCCCCCTTGCTATAATATAGGTATACTGGAAATTCGGTTGGCGACAACCACTTCAGTAAGTCCTGACACCGTCAGGACGCAGCGATCCTACACGTGTGCCGTGGTAGGCGAAGGCGCGGTGGCATAGCCGTGACGTTGTCTGGCAAACAACGGTGCCCTGAGTATCAATCAGGGTCGTGGTGCAGTACGAGACTGCACAAAGGGTAGTGACAAGTCGCTTAGTACCTAGCAGCCTGTAAATCCGACGACAATCCTGACACCGTCAGGACTCGCTCGGTGCGCGACTACGATGCATCACTAATAAAAACAACAACTGCAAGTAATGATGTGGAGCGGATGTAAGCGTAGCGTAGGGTAAGCAAGGAACGGCTAGATTGCCCTGTGAGCCAGTACGGGGAGGCAACGTATCCCCGGCAGCGGTAGTGGTGTGAACCATAACTTGTCCTGACATTGTCAGGATCGTTGTGTAGCCACGAGTATCTGCCTACAACGCTGTGAGCCGTAACACGTTACTACGAGTGAGCAGCCTAGCGGACTTGGCGATCCCGAGTCCGCGTGGGTGTTTAGTTGTACTACTGACAGGAGGCCGAAGTGGAACAGATAGAAATCAAAGTGGGCGAGGTAGACGGTAAGTCTATTGCCTATTCAAGCGAGACTCAGTTCTACGTACAGATTGGTCGGTACAAGTCTTCATACAAGACGCGCTACACGATCAAGGGCAGTTTGGGTCAGGCAGTCTTTTACTACACGTGCATGAACGTGGGTAACGGATACAAGAAGCGCCTGCTAATGGGCGATGAGGTTCTGGCCTGTACGTATTCCCATTAATAGTCCTGACATTGTCAGGAGGAGGTCGTCATGTTTCCGAAAGTTAATTACTGCCACACGTGCCTGATGCAAGGCATGTTTACGCCAGTCGATCAGCGCAGGGTCTTGGCGGGATTCGATACGTGCCTACCTTGCGGGGAGACAGAAGCCCGCGAGGTCAAGCATACGGTCGTGCCGATGCACAAGAGCAACTACATCAAGGTGACTAACCTTGAGGACTTGAAAGGCATCAACAACAAGGGAGGGTTCTACAGATGAACGAGCAAGAGAAGATAAAGATGGCGGTCTACATCGCTGAGTACATCAACGAGGAGATTAACCGTGGCAACACGGAGGTCGATAAGTGGATGGTGATTGACGCTATTAACTCTTACTTAGGAGGCGCAGCATGAAAACACGAGACGAGGAATGGTTCACCGAAGATCAAGCCCAATGGTGGGACGATCAGAAGCGTGATATGGAAGAGTTACAGAAGGTGAAAGAAGAGAAACTCCGTGAGGAACTTATGACTGAGGTCATCATGGAGTTTAAGCAGCGGTTCATGGCGAAGATACAAGAGGAAGCCGAAGAGATGGCTGCTGCCTGTTATAAGCGAGGCTTTGTACATGGTTTTGCCGCAGCCTTGATAGGTGCGGTTATTTTTTACTTGATCTAAGAGTTAAGTTGTGTTATAATATGGTTGTAGAGTGGGAAATTAACTCCTGACATGGTCAGGACAAATTATTAACCAAGGAGACGAATCATGAACGAGTTACTGAAGAAACCCGACCACATCACATCGCTCGCAACGGGTGGCATCTTGCTACGGGCGAAGGTCAGGGTGATGACGTTTACGAAGCAGGATCGCGTGATCAGCGACGAGGTCACATCAAGCAAGAAGGCAGCGCGTAACGCAGGCAGATACACAAAGCAACTCTTTGCCGATGTGCCAGAACTACGCGCACTCCTGAACGAGCGTCAGGCTTGGTACAACTTTGTACAACGTGTGACCTATCCGTGGGATGGCGAGTGGGGCTACCTGCCCGCCGTGCGTATTCCGCAGGTCATGTCTGAGATCAATCAGCGTAAGACTAAGACGATGGAGTTACTGGAGAACTTCATCGCAGTCATGCCAAGCGCGATCAGCAACGAGGCTTTCGTGCAGGGTGACATGTTCAATAAGGATGACTATCCAAGTCCTGACATTGTCAGGAGTCAGTTTAGTGTGACGGTGCAGACGATGGACATTCCGGTAGGCGACTACCGTGTGACGATTGCCAACGATCTAGCCGATGACTTGAAGCGTAACTTTGAGCAGCAAACCCGAGACATTATCGCTGATATCAACACCAAGCAGAACGAGCAGTTGGTCAAGGTGCTGCAATCGTTCTCACATTGCTGCGATAGCGAGACTGTGATCGAAGACGGCGAGGTCAAGGTCAAGCGCAGGAAGATGTACGAGTCAACTCTTTCCGAGGCACTTGAACTGTGCAACACGTTTGCGGACTTCAATCTTACCAAGGACTCGAAACTGGAGGAGGCACGGCGTGATCTGTTGAAGATACTGGACGGCGTAACCATTGACCAACTGCGTAACAGTGACACGAAGCGCACTGTGGTCAAGGAAGGCGTCGATGACATTCTGTCGAAGTTTGGTCTGTAACTTTTATCTAGGAGGCTAACAACATGGCTACTAATACAATTCAATTCAACAACCCGATCAGTCTTAGCGAAGCCCGCACTGCGATTCTGGAGTTGGGCACGACCAACACCGCAGTGATTAAGGGTGAGCCGGGGTGTGGCAAGTCCACGTTACTGAAGATGCTCAAGGAGGACTTGGGCGACCGGTACGACTACATCTATGTCGATTGTCCTGTGAAAGATATCGGTGACACGGCTATGAGTATTCCTGACCATGACAGGACTAAATTGACTCAGTTGGTGTCCGAACTATTCATGCTCGACAGTCCGAAGCCAAAGGTCATCATGCTCGACGAGTTTATGAAGACCCCGAAGTTGCTTCAGACGATGTGGACTCGCCTAATGCTTGAACACTCAGTCGGTGACAAGGACTTGGACAAGACGCATCCTGAGTCAATCATCTTTGCGACGAGCAACAATGCGTCGGACGGTGTAGGCGACAGTATGCTGGCCCACGCGGGTAATCGCGTGACTATCTATAACATGCGTAAGCCAAATGCCAACGAGTGGAATCTGTGGGCGACTGACAACGACATTGCTCCAGAGATTCGTGCTTGTGTCGCTATGAACCCGCGCATGTTGGCGAGTTACTTGGACGGTGGACAGGACGACAATCCGTTTATCTTCAATCCTGATCGTAAGGCTCTGTCGTTCGTGACTCCGCGCAGTCTTGCCAAGTGTAATTCGATTATCCGAAAGCGTGATCGACTCGGCCCGAACCTTACGAAGGCATCACTCGCAGGCACAATCGGCGCTGCCGCTGCCGAACTCATGAGCGCAGTTGTGTCTCTGTCGGGTGAGTTGGTGTCGGTCAAGACTGTTATGGCTGATCCTGACAGTGTCAGGATTCCAGAAAAACCCGCAGCACTGTTCATGATGATGTTCAATGCTATCGACACTATCGAAACGCAGGATCAACTCGCTGCGTTCATGAAGTTTGTCAATCGCATCAGCAGCGCAGAAGTACAGAGCGTGTTCTTCACGATGGCCTTGCAGTCCAAGAAGATCAGCAAGTTGGCTATCAAGAATGAGCAGATCAAAGAGTGGTCGAAGACTAACTACGAGTTGTTGATCTAAGGAGGTGAGTCATGGAAGTTATAGTCAAGCGCCGTGAGACTTACGGCACAGTGAGGTTCTATCCTGACAATGACAGGGCAGTAGTTGTTGCTGCACTGTTACGCAAGAAGACGATTGACTATTCAGAGTTGCTGTTGGTCAAAGAGTTGGGATTCAACGTAAAAATTACAGGTGATGTGGAGGTCGTGCTATGAACGCAGCAGTTCAAATCATGGATGCCGAGTTGAAGTTGAAGAAGGCGCACATTCGATTGATGCGTCATCCTGAGACTTGTCTGTACTCAGGCATCATTCTCTTGGGTGATACCAAAGTTGTAGATGGTGATGACGAAGTACCTACGGCGTGTACCGATGGTATCAATACATTCTACGGTCGAACCTTCCTCAATAACTTGAGCGTCGAAGAGACCGCAGGACTTGCGCTACATGAGAATCTGCACAAGTTGCTCAAGCACATTGGCAGGCACAAGGATCTGACGGACAAAGATCCGATGCTTGCTAACGTGGCTATGGACTTTGTGGTTAATGACGTAATCATGAATCTGAAGGACAAGGCACTAGCCAAGTTGCCAGACGGTGCGTTGTATGACCCGATGTTCCACGACTGGTCGGTGAGACAAGTCTTTGACTATCTCTACAAGGAGCAGGAGAAGCGTGGCAAGAAGCCCGAGCATGGACAACCGGGGAACAAGCCATCGCAGCAGGGTGGACAACAAGGTCAACCGCCGCGACCGATCAAAGGCAGCGGTACTCAGCAGCGTGGACAACCATTAGATCAGCATGATCACAAGGGCAAGCAAGGCAAGCACGGCAAGGGTGGCAATGAACTCTCGCCTGATGATCAGCGAGAACTTGAACGCAAGATCAACGAGGCTTTGCAGCAGGGCGGCATCCTCGCAGGCAAGTTTGGCGTAGACATTCCTCGCACCATCAAGAATGAGATGGAGCCTGAGATCGCGTGGTCAGATGTGCTTGATGAGTTTTGGACGGGCATCATGCGAGGTGTCGATGAGTTTACTTACTCAAGACTGAATCGTCGTCGCTTGGCTGATGACTTGTACTTGCCATCATCGTACTCCGAGACGGTCGGCCAAATCGTACTTGCTATCGATACGTCAGGCAGCATCGATGATGCTCAACTCGCACGAGTCGCATCGCGTGTCACTAACCTGTGTGAGTTGTACCCGCCAGAGTCGATCATCGTGCTGTGGTGGGACACTCGCGTTCATGCGGAGCAGCACTTTGAGTCGCAGCAGTACGCGAACATCGCTAAGTTGCTGAAGCCCGTAGGCGGTGGCGGTACTCGCGCATCGTGTGTCAGTCAGTACATGAACGAGCGAAACATCAACGCAGATGGCGTGATCGTATTTACTGATGGGCACTTGGAACCGCAAGTTGAGTGGAATGTTGCTTGCCCCACGTTGTGGTTGGTGACGCAGAACAAAGCGTTCACCCCGCCGCATGGTCGCAAGGTGATGGTGAAGAACTAACAACATCCTGACAACGTCAGGAAGGAGGCATGAGATGAACGATTACGAGAAGGTAGAAATGGCGTTGGACATTCTTGAAAACGCCGAAGTTATCCAAGAGTTTGAAAATACTGTGTGGTTAAAGATTCCCAAGGAAGATTGGGAATGGTTTAAAGAGGAGGTGTGAGATGGATACGGCGTTGTATGTGAGAATTCTTGATGAGTGGGTCGATTTGTACCACAAGAAGAGCCGTGATAACGACACCTATGAATGTCTTCACGGTCACGTGAACTGTTCGACCCATCAGAACGGACGATGCCTTGACGAGACTTTAATTCAGATTGACAGAGCGTTAAACAAAGTGGAGGCATGACATGGACAGTGAAACTTTGACGAGAACTGCGTTTAGTTTGTTGGACGACATTCGTAATAGCGGCAAGATTAACATGTACGGGGCATCACCGTACTTGCGTAGGTACATGACTGAATGGTTTGACGTTAAACTGACGAACTCACAAAGCCGTCAGTTGCTGAAGCAGTGGATGGAATACAACAATTTTTTGGCACGTATGGAACAGGAGGTTAGCAATCATGGCTAAGAAAGTTAGAACACAAATTGACATCAACGATATCTTCATGGCTAACGCACATGACGATGCATCTAAGGCAGTCTTTGTCAGGTCAGAACTATGGCCTGTTGCAGTTTCAATCTACGCACTAACTGACCGCGTTGCAAAAATTGGCCCTGTGGCTACAGACGGGAACTTTGTAGCGATGACTACCGATGAAGGGTTTACTATCTGTGGGTTACAAAGGTGGCATGACGGTAGCGGTAAGGATCGTTATGCGCTTTTGCGTAGCGACAGTCTTGCAACTCCCGGCGGTTTGAACAATAGGCAGATGTACACCAGTCAAATCGAATCATATAACCCACGATATATCATCAATAAACTCAAGGCGTCATCCGCAGGCAATATACGTGATGTGATACTGGAATCTACGACTCAAGCGAAGACCGCAGTGCATACGCTGATGGATACTACGTTGCACGAAACCAAGAGGTTGTTGGATGCCATCAAGCGTCCCACAATCGCACACGGTTTGCCTCACGATGATATTGCACTCTTTGCAACTAATCTGGCTGACGCTTACTTTGGCAGCGGCGAAAGCGTGACTCTGGAAGATAGACAAGAGTTGCGTGATAGGTACGATGCTTACATTAAGAGACTGGAAGTCTTTAACGGTAACTTGAATCGCGTGTCAGACATGTTCTCCACGGACAAGTGGGTTGTGATACCCAACACGCTAGGCGGCATGATCATTGGTGCGGTGACGCGCCATCCGCTACAAGTTGCTCTGGAGACATACAGGAAATACAACAGACTCCCCAATAACCATAACAACACCTTCAACTACGCAGACATATCTGTACCTTTTAGATGGTACAAGAACATGGACTGTGTCCCGGCGAACATTCGTTCTGATGTAGAAGTTGCCATGATGATGTTGAAGACGCATACCAATACTCCCGACCTTCCTGACATACATCACAACGACAAGGTGTGGGAGAGCGTCGAATCAATCGCTATATCAAACTACAAGTTTGGTCACGCGCCTATCTACATCCTGCCGATGTAATCCCATGCAGTACAGTCAAACTGAGCCACTCAATGTCAAAGGTGATCGGATGAGATTCCTGTGTGAGCATCATGACAATGTCTATACGTTGTACGTTGGACAGGGGATGGTGCGTCAATTCACGGATGAGACTTTGCCTGATGAGATCAAGGCACTGATCGGTATGGTCAATGCCTTTGATTGGGACGAGTTACACAGGACAAATGTCGGCCCGTTCTCACAATGGCTAGACGAGCAGAAGCAGATTCTCTGGTCTACCAAACACTATTACCCATCAATCGCTAACGACATTGGCTGGCGGATCAACAACGCCTACGCCCTAGTTCTACCGTACAAGTCTTTTTTGAAACTACGTGGACAAGAGGAGTCCTGACCATGTCAGGAGATGAGCAGAAGATCTTCTATAGCACTATGCGCTTTCTTGTCGAAGACAAACCCAAGTTAGCCGAGCGTAACAATGCGTTTATGGT
>Ga0214917_10003588_pt1 | contig 17811 bp, 13 predicted proteins | sample LL_1208_BB_MetaG_FD_177983 | JGI IMG/M metagenome (GOLD analysis project Ga0214917, IMG submission 177983) | Freshwater microbial communities from Lake Lanier, Atlanta, Georgia, United States - LL_1208_BB | ecosystem: Environmental > Aquatic > Freshwater > Lake | place: USA: Georgia | collected... | reverse complement strand
ATGAATAAAAAGGTCATTTTTGCAATTATTGGTCTAATGGGCGTCGCCATTTTGGGTGTAATTTGGTCTCAAACCAGACTCATTCAGGCAGCAACAGAGGTCAATAAAGACAGATTTGAAAAAAATGTTTTCAGTGCGTTAAATGAAGTGGTAAAAAAACTGGAACTAGATGAGGAAAAAGATTTATTCCTTGCTTCTATGAAGGAAAAATATCCCAATAGTAATGTCCCAACTTTCAATCCCTTTGGTTCCAAACAAAAAGAAATAATATTAGAGAATCGAATAAAGATGGAATATCTTGATTTGGTCCTTAGAGAGGAATTAGCTTTAAGAGGTATCAATGATCAAATTCCCAGTTACAGATATCATTATGGTGTGTATGGATTTGAAAATGAAAGTTTCGTCATTCTGGATGGGAAAAAATTTGATTATGAAAAAGAAAAGGAGAATATTTTACCAGAATATGTAAATACTGGAGATGAAAATACGGCCTATAGAGTCAATGTTTTTCCCAGAGAGCGTCCAGTTCCTGGTGAGTTGAGAATATTTTTCCCAAATAAAAATGCAATTATGCTAAGATCATTGGGAAAAACACTTCTTGCAACTTTGTTTTTTGCTGCCATTATTTTACTCTGTTTTGGTTATACTTTATATATTATTTTTACTCAAAAGAAGTTATCAGAAATGAAAACTGATTTTATAAATAATATGACTCATGAATTTAAAACGCCCATAGCAACTATTTCTCTGGCGGCTGATTCTTTGAATAACCCAGTTGTCTTTAAAAATGAAGAGAAAATTTTAAGGTTTTCAAGGATCATTAAACAGGAGAATATTCGAATGCATAAACAAGTTGAAAAAGTCTTGCAGATGGCACTTTTAGATAAAAAAGATTTTAATTTAAAATTAACTTCTGTCAATATGCATGACCTTATTCTTTCAGCAATTGAAAATATTTCCCTTCAGGTGGAAGCCAGGGAGGGTTCCGTAAAGGGTTTTTTGAATGCTTCAGAGGCTATCATAAAAGGGGATCAAACTCATCTTTCAAATATTATTAATAATCTGCTGGATAATGCAAATAAATATTCTCCTCAAAAACCGCACATTACCGTATTTACAAGAAATGTAGATAAAGGGCTGGAAATTATGGTTAAAGACGAGGGCATCGGTCTAAGCAGAGAAGTAAGAAAGTTTATATTTGATAAATTTTACAGAGTGCCAACCGGAAATATACATAATGTAAAAGGTTTTGGACTCGGTTTAAGTTACGTTAAAACCATGGTTGAAGCCCACAAAGGTAAAATTGATGTCAGAAGTGATTTAGGAAAGGGAAGTAGTTTTATCATCTATTTGCCCTTAAGTTAAAGGATTATTTTTTCATTTTAAACCCATTGAGTATGAATCTAAAGCAAATTCTTCTGGTTGAAGATGACCAGAATTTTGGGGATGTATTAAGCGCTTATCTGGAATTGAACGAATATGAAGTTACTTTGGCCGATGATGGGATAAAAGGGTGGAATGCTTTTCAAAATGGAAAATTTGATATTTGTATTCTTGATGTTATGATGCCTGAAAAAGATGGCTTTACCCTGGCAAGGGAAATATTGGAAGCCGATCCTTCTATGCCTTTGATTTTTCTAACAGCTAAATCTTTGAAGGCTGATGTCCTTGAAGGATTTAGGATAGGTGCTGATGATTATATTACTAAACCCTTTAATTCTGAAGAATTACTTTTACGTATCAATGCCATTTTAAAAAGGAAAAGCGTTAATGTTCCTGAAAAACCTGCCTCTAAAGAGGTGCTCAGGTACTACATGATCGGTGATTATCACTATGATGCCGATTTACGCATTCTTACTTTTACTAAAGCAAAAAATCCAGAGGAAAAAGTGAAACTCTCTCCCCGTGAATCTGCTCTGCTTTGTCTCTTTGCTGATAATATGAACAATGTAGTCGCCAGAGCAGAAGCGCTAATAAAAATTTGGGGGGAAGACACCTATTTTACAGCTCGTTCCATGGATGTATTTGTTACTAAACTCAGGAAATTATTAAAGGAAGACCCCAATATTGAAATTGTTAATATTCATGGAAATGGGTTTCAACTTCGCGTTCTTTAATTAATTTATGGTTGAAAATGAATTTTCATGTTCTATAAAATATTTATTAAACCTTTTCTATTTCTATTTTCACCCGAAAAGGCACATGCTCTAACGCTTTTTTTATTTAGGCTTCTTTTGAAAATTCCAATTTTAGGCTTTGTTTTTAAAAAATATGTTAAACCAAAATCTTCTGGAAATACCATTTCATTTTGTAATCTGTCCTTTAGAAATCGCATCGGTCTGGCTGCCGGATTTGATAAAAATGGACAATACCTGGATGTTATGCCAATTTTGGGCTTTGGCTTTATAGAGCTGGGTACGGTAACACCACGTCCTCAAAAGGGCAATGATAAACCCAGGTTATTCCGTTTACCTAAAGATAAGGCTCTTTTAAACAGAATGGGATTTAATAATCTTGGGGTCGATTATCTTGTTAATCAGTTAAAAGCTTTTTCCCGTCCTAAAGGATTGATTATTGGGGGAAATATAGGTAAAAATAAAGATACACCGAATGATGCAGCAGTAGATGATTATCTTTTCTGTTTTGAAAAATTGTATCCTTATGTCGATTATTTTGTCGTAAATGTTAGTTCGCCAAATACTCCTGGTCTTAGAGCGTTACAGGAAAAAGAACCACTCACCTATATTTTGTCCGCTCTCCAAGGGGAAAACAATGCAAAATCAGTCCAAAAACCCATTTTACTTAAAATTGCCCCAGATTTAGAATTATTGCAAATAGACGATATTATTGAGGTAGTACAAATAACTAAATGCCAAGGTTTAGTCATATCTAACACTACTTCAGGAAGGGATAAACTTAAAACAGATAAACTGGAAATTGAAAATTTAGGTGCAGGTGGTATTAGTGGTGAACCAGTCAGTGAAATTTCAACGAGGATAATTTCCTATGTATTTGAAAAAACAAAAGGAACCTTACCTATTATTGGGGTTGGTGGAATTTCTTCCGTTAAAGAGGCAAAACTCAAACTGGAAGCAGGCGCCTCTTTAGTCCAAATCTATACGGGACTGGTATATGAAGGTCCCTTTCTGGTTAAAGATTTAGTGGAAGGAACAACATGACCTTATCAAATGATAATATCCAGAAAAAAGCATAATAACAACATTCAGGTAGTAAAGGCGTTACACCTTTTCAAAATTCAACAAGTAATAGGGTTATTTGAAAAAGGGTAAAAGGGTAGAACAGGTAAAATGGTATGGGTTAAAATCACCAGCTTCCACCGGCACCTCCTCCACTACTTCTTCCACCTCCCCAGCTTCCGCCGCCGGAACGACCACCCCCTGAACTTCCCGAACTACTTCTGACCTTTTTTGGGATAATATTTATTTTCTCTCTTGTATTTCCACAATGTAAACAAGTATAACTGAGTAGCTCTTCTCCTGAATAGGAATAAGTCGCAGCCCTAAGTACCGTAGAACTTGTTAATTTTTCTGTTTGAAATTTACAAGCAGGGCAATTTGCATAACTTTTGGGTGATTTTAGATAGCGTAGAATGGTGGGTTTTACCCCTTCTCCTACCCAAACATCATATTCTGAGACGCCCAGTTCAACCTCTTTAGCTTGCCCCGAATTCAAATAGGACAAAGAGGCACCGGTTTCTTCCTTTTTTAAACTAACTCCGTGTTCCTCAGGCGGTGGTGTATTTCGCCATAACTTCATTTGCTTTCTGACATACCATAAGATGAGAATAAATGGAATGGGAAAGATAAAGGCAAGTGGAACAATATTATACTTCTTGAAGGTATGATATTTTTTATACGGCGTTTCATTTCGTTTGGAACTTCTTCCCAATAGCAATAAAATGAGACCATTTATAAAGGCTGTGACTGCGCCATAGCCCTTTAAAAAGAAAGATGCGTCGTCCCCATTAGATTCTTCTTTGTATTCTAAAGCGTTATCAGGATTTTGAAGAATTTCGGAAATCGCGGCTATTCCTTTTATTAATCCTTCCCCATAAGCTTCATTTTTAAAAGAGGGAATTAATTCATTGGTAATTATTCTTTTACAAATGGCGTCAGGAAGAATGGCTTCTAAACCATTTCCAGTCTCAAATTCTACTCTTTTTTGATCTAGAACAAAAAGTATAAGTAATCCGTTATCTGTTCCTTTTTTACCTATCCCCCATAAATTAAATAAATCATAAGCAAAGTCCTTTGGAACCAATTCCCCAATTGAAGGCAATAAAACCAGTGCAATTTCACTTTTAACACTGTCTTCCAAAAAAGACAAGGTCGTATTAATCTGGTTATAAGAATCCTCATCTAAGATTTTAGATGGATCACTGATATAGCTGTTATTTTTAATTTTTTCATTTGGAACAGTTTCAGGAGTAAAGGATTGCCCAAACATTTTTCCAAACAAAAAAAGTAAAAGTAAGCCCAAAGGTAATCCACTTGCTCTCATATTTTAGCGTATTTATTTTTCGAAGTTTTCTTTTTTTAACCCAACTATTCTTGCTGCATTTTGGTAATAAATCTTTTTTAAAATATTGTCAGGAAGGTTGAGCCCATACATTTTCCAGAAGGCATGATATTTTTTATAATATGGAAAATACTCGTCGGCAGTTTCCAAAACCCTGAAATAGGTAAAATATTCCTCTGGATTATAGGCATCTTTGCCGAAAAGAATGCGATCCTGATATTTTTCAAAAAAAATACCTGCTCGTCTGGGTTGGCGGCCTAATTCAGCAATAACAGCGCCAAATTCAACATTGACATGAGGAAATGCGTCCAAAAATCGGGATAATGAATCGAGGTCATTGGCCATCCATCCAAAATGAGCATTAATAAAAGTAGTCTTAGTATGTTTTTGAAAAACATGGTGTTGCTCCTTAATCAATGTTGAAAAAGGTGCGGGATCAGTATCGCTTCTTTTTCTTCCCGGATGGGTCTTGAGTTCCAGCCAACGTTCATTATTTTCATCAAAAGGTTCCCAGAACTGGGCTGGGTCTGCGGAATGAATCAAAACGGGAATACCCAGTTCACCACATTTTGCCCAAATAGGATCTAATCGAGGATCATCAATAGCTATTCGATTTCCTGCTTTATCTTTTGTACTTAGCCCCAGACTTTTAAAAATTTTGAGACCTTTTGCACCATTTTGAACATCGAATTCAAGTTGTTTTACAGCATTTGCTGACCAGTCACCCTCCTCGATGCCATTAAAACTTACATTGGTAAAAATGGCAATGCGGTCTTCAGCACCATATTTTTTTACATTTTCTATCATTCCTTTCAATGCATTTCCGCCTCTTCCACTAAGATTTATGCATACCTGCATATTCAGTGCATCCATTTCTTTTAATAAAATACTTATGTCCTGCGTGGCCATATTCCAATGATGACTGTGTAGATCCACGAATGGAAATTTAGCTTTTGTTAGTGGATGTTCAGGTACTTTTAGAGATGAAGGTGGGTCATATTTTTCAAAATCCATTTTATTATCTTGCCCAAAAAGAAAATTTGACAAAAAAGAAAGAAAAAGAATTAGTAAAAAAGGTTTAACAGCTGCCATAAAATAATTTTTTTACAATATACGCTTAATGCAGGCAAAATAGAAACCTTAATGAAGGTTTAGAAAAGCCTCATAAACATCAGGATATTTTTTGTCCATTATAAATCCTTTTTTTAGAAAAAGTTTAATCATGGACTCGTTATTTGGTAAAACGGAAGCTACTATTTTTTTAATACTCCGTTTTTTGGCAATCTCTAAAATATGATCTGTTAAAATATTTCCCAATCCACGTCCTTGCCAATGGTCTGCCACTAAAATAGAATATTCTGCTGATTCTCGCCATGCATCCTCAATAATTCTAACGATTCCAGTTATTACTTCCCGAGGTATTCCCTCTTTTAATTCCGTAGTTACCGCAACGATGGCCATTTCTCTGTCATAATCGATATGAGTAAATCGGGTTAACCAGGTATGATTTATCTTGGGTATGTATCCAAAAAATCGCATATATAAGGTCTCCCGAGAAACATATTTAAGCATTTCAGCTAAGCCAGGTTCATCTTCCGGTTTAATGGGACGAAGATGAATGGAATGACCCGTGCTTAACTTTGTATCTAAATAGTAATCTTTTCCTGGATAGGGCGAGATAGCCAGATGTCTAAAAGGTAATTTATCAGTTTCAGGAATATTTTGTAATCTGACAGCAACATGCAAGGCTAATCCTTTTTCATGGTCCATAGTAAATGGATTTATTTCTACAGCAGCTATGGAGGGAAAATCCATAAGGAGGTATGAAAACCGGTGAATCAGTAAATACAATTGATTTAAAGAAACCCCTGGTTGATTTCTGTAACCTTTCAACAGGGTAAAAAGCTGTGTTCCTTCCACCATTTGTTGAGCCAGCGCCATATTCATCGGAGGAAGGCCAATCCGAATATCTGGAAATACGTCTTTATCCCATCCTCCTTTTCCAAATAAAACCAAGGGGCCAAAAGTGGGATCTTTATAGGAACCTATAAAAAGTTCAAACCCTTTATTTAACATTTTTTCAATGCGTATTCCTTTTATAATGGCATTGGGGTGAGCTTTTTTACAACTAAACATTATACTTTGCCACATCTCTGACAATTCATTTAAATCTCTGATATTTAAACGAACGCCTCCAACGGCAGTTTTTTGTAATATATCTAAAGAATCGATTTTCATAACAATCGGAAAACCTATTTTCTGTGCTATTCCTTTCGCTTCTTCTATGCTTGTACATAGAAAACTTTCGTTAACTGGCAGGCCATATCCCAAAAGCAAATCCTGGCCTTCTTTTTCAGTGAGTAAAAATCTGTTTTCAGCCAGCGCCTTTTCTATAATTATTTTTGCTGATTCTCTGTCTGCATCAAAATCGGCAGGTATGGAAAGCGGAGTTTCATAAAGAAGTTTAAGATCCAGATGATATTGAAACAACTTCATAAAGGCATCTACAGCACTTTCTGGATAGGGATAACAAGGGATTTTTGCATTTCCCAAAATTTGCCTGGCTTCAGCTACTTGACTCCCTCCCATCCAGACAGTGAAAACGGGTTTCCGCAGAGGTTTTAATTGCGCAATCGCCTGAGCTATTTTAATAGCTTCGTTTTTTAGATAAACGGAGTATACTATGAGGATGGCATCAACGCCTTCATCGTTTAAACAAATTTTAAGTGCCGATGTGTATCTGTTCGTTTCAGCATAGTTTCCAACATGGATGGGACTATCTGGCGCAGAGGTATGGGGTAAAATAGCATTTAATTTTTCAACAGACTCATTTGATAAGACACTGTGTTTTCCTCCTTTTTTAATTAACGTATCCAATGCTAAAATGCCACCTGCTGCAATATTTGACAAAATAACCATATGGCTACCAGTGGGTCGAATGGTATTGGTTGCTGCTAATCCCAAATTAAAAAGTTGTGCAATGGTATCAACGCTGATAATCCCAGCACGCTGAAAAGCGGCGGCAAAGGCAAAATCTTTTTCATTTTCCCAATCGAGCACAGAGGAGTTCCAGTCTATTTCATTGCCTTTTCTATTGGCTTTTAAAATAATAATAGGTTTATTTCTGGAAAAAGACCTGGCGGCGCTTAAAAAACGGCGAGCATTGGGTAACTTTTCCATATATATCAGAATGCCGGCAGTTTGAGTATCTGTCCCCAAAAAATCTATACAGTCGGCAAAGTCAATATCGCTGGCAATACCTAAAGAGATGACTTGGCTAAATCCAACATCACGCTCACCCGCCCAATCTAACATTGCCTCAAGAAGAGGCCCACTTTGGGAAAGGAGGGCTAAATTTCCCTTTTTGACTGAAACAGGCATATTGGTTGCATAAATCATTTTATAAGGATTTATATAACCGAGGCTGTATGGTCCAAGCATTCTGATTTCTCCTTCCTTACACTTTTTATTAATATAGGCGATGGTAGCGATGTCTTGAATATCAAAATCAGGTCCAAAAAACAAGATACTTCCCACTTTTGCATCAACACACTCGTCAATAACTTGTCTGATTACCCTAAAGGGAGCACAAAAAACGGCTAGATCAGCTGGTTCGGGAATTTTTCCTACTTTACTAAATGAAGGAACTCCCAAAATAGAAACGTGTTTGGTGCTTATGGGGTATAAAGCACCTGAAAAACCTGTTCGGTACAGATTTTCCATTATAAGCCTTCCAGCACTTCCCTCCCTTTCTGAGGCCCCTATAACTGCGATACTTCGGGGCTCAAACAGCTTTTCTAATTTTTGCCTCATAATAGATTATAATTTCCAATAAGGTTTTAATAATCCCAAAACTCCGTGTAAATTCATTTCATAGGCTTCCCAGGCTCTTAGACCAGAAATACTTTTCTCAACGGCATAGGGTATTCCTTGTCCGTTCATTCCTGCCAGGAAGGAATAAATACCTCTTTCCAATGCAAATGGGTTGTAGCCACCTTCTAAAACGGCAAAAGAGTTACTAAAATTAGCAGCTATCATTTTACCAATTTGATAAAATGCGTTTGGTGATAAATTTAATTGCAATAATGGATCCTCTTCCGCACCATCGAATCCTGCAGAAATAGCCACAACATCGGGGTTAAAAGATTTAAAAATGGGTAAAAAATGAGTAAATGCATCTAAAAAAATATCATCCCCGGAATTTGGTGGTATGCACATGTTCATGTTATAGCCTTTGCCTTTACCTTCTCCCAGGGAATGTAAATCGCCTGTACCTGGAAAGGCTGGATGCTGGTGCATGGAAAAAAACAGAACCTTGTCTGTTTCATAGAAAATATTAGAAGTACCATCACCGAAATGGCCATCAAAATCAATGATTAAGACGCGCTTTCCCTCCTTCACTTTAAATTCACTCGCAATGGCAATATTATTAAATAGGCAAAATCCGCTTGCTTTTTCACGATAAGCATGATGGCCTGGAGGACGAATAAGGGCAAAATTTCCTGTTTCTGCTGCCTGAATGGCAGCACTAACTCCATAACAAGCAACTGCATAACTTCTATTGGAGAGAAAAGTATCTTCATCAAGCTGATAAAAATCTTTGGAATTATCTCGGATTTTTTGAATGTGTGCCTCACTGTGTATCAAGCGTAAATATTTTTCTCCATCCTTAATTTCATTTTGAGTCAAGTTTTTAAAGGCATTTAATCTTAAAGCATTTTCAGGATGTAAACCTGTGTTATGATCGTAAACAATTGAATTGAAAGTTAATTCCATTATATTCCTTTTTTATTAAAGATAAAAAAGATTGATAAAAATTGTCCAGCATTATAGACAAATATCATTCCGCATCAGGTATTGGATATCTAACTTTGTATCATATTTTTAATTCGGGTGATTTTAGGGAATTCGTGGAGCATTTAAGAGTGCTCCGCTTTTTATATATTTTATTTATTGTTTATACAGATACACCACTAAAGGATTTTTATTTTCAAGATTTCCCTGATAGTATTTTTAAGGTGATGCAAATATTAGTTGTTTTCACAAAGGTATCTTGCTGGGTAATATCAATTTGATGATATTTAATCCTATTTTTAGCTGATAGAAATCAGTTTTATAATCTGTTAGTTACTTTAAAAAATTTGAATATGCCATTAATCAAGTCGGTAAACGGACATACACCAATTTTTGGGCAAAATATTTATTTGTCTGAAAATTCAACCATTATTGGAGATGTTATCATGGGTGATGATTGTAGCGTTTGGTTTCAGGCTGTAATTCGCGGAGACGTAAATGCCATTCGGATTGGTCATCGGGTTAATGTGCAGGATGGTGCTATTATTCATTGTACATGGAATAAGGCAGCAACGGCCATTGGTGATAATGTAAGCATTGGTCACAGGGCTATTGTACATGGATGTACCTTGAAAAATAATATTTTAGTAGGTATGGGCGCAATAATTATGGATCACGCGGTGGTGGAAGATAATGTACTGATTGCGGCAGGAGCTATCGTGCTGGAAAATACTGTGTTAGAATCTGGATATATTTATGCTGGGATTCCAGCAAGAAAGGTGAAGCCGTTAAGCGAGGAACAATTTTCCCAGACGGTTTCCAGAATTTCCAATAATTATATTACTTATGCCGGCTGGTTTAAGGAGTCATAAGGCTTAAATAGGGTCCGAAAATAAATTAAAAGTTCAGATTCATCGTTTTTAGAGAAATTCTGCGGGATATTATTTTAAATTTGCTTCGAAAAGAGAATTCTTAAAAATATATTTTGCGCATATGGAAATTGATGTTTTGTTGGGATTGCAATGGGGCGATGAAGGAAAAGGTAAAATTGTAGATTATTTAGCTCCAAAATATCAGATGGTCGCCAGGTTTCAAGGTGGACCAAATGCTGGCCATACGCTTAAATTTGATGGAAAAAAATTTGTTCTTCATACCATTCCATCTGGTATCTTCAGAGAAAATTTGCAAAACCTTATCGGTAATGGCGTAGTAATAGATCCAATTACTTTTGTTAAGGAATTGAATGAACTCAATGCCGTTGGAGTAACTTTTGAAAACAGGCTGTTCGTTGCGAAGAAAGCTCACCTTATTTTACCCACTCACCGCATGCTCGACGCCGCATCAGAATTAGCAAAAGGAAAGGAAAAAATTGGGTCAACTTTAAGAGGAATCGGTCCTGCATATATGGATAAAACCGGTAGAAATGGACTTAGGGTTGGAGATATTCTTATGCCTGATTTTAAGAACCGTTATAATTCGCTAAAACAGAAACATCTCAAATTATTAGCCCAGTATCCTGAGCTTCCTTTCGATCTCGATGGAGAAGAACAAAAATGGTTAGAGGCAATAAATGAGATTATTAAATTAGAGTTTGTAGATTGCGAGTATTTCATAGCTGATGCATTGGCTGCAGGAAAAAGAATACTGGCAGAAGGTGCTCAAGGTACCATGTTGGATATTGATTTTGGAACCTATCCCTTCGTTACGTCTTCCAATACCATTACGGCAGGGGTTTGTACAGGATTGGGAGTAGCTCCGCAAAAAATAAAAAATGTTTACGGTATTACAAAAGCGTATTGTACCCGGGTTGGTTCTGGCCCTTTTCCTACCGAACTTCTGGATGAAACCGGAGAAAAACTAAGGGCTGAGGGGGCAGAATTTGGCGCAACAACTGGAAGACCAAGGCGTTGCGGTTGGCTCGATGTTCCTCAGTTGAAATATGCCATTATGTTAAATGGTGTCACTCAATTGATCGTTACAAAAATGGATGTTTTAAGTGCTTTTTCAACATTTTCAATGGGTCTTTATTATAAGGCAGAAGATGGTTCCCTTTCCCAAAATCTTCCCTTCGATATCAATGACGATTCATTTTCAGTAAATTATGATAACATTCCTGGCTGGAACGCACCCCTTGATGAAGTAACAGAATGGAATGATTTACCAAGGGAAGCAATCGATTATTTGATTAAACTTGAAAAAGAACTTAAAGTGCCTATAACCATGGTATCCGTTGGACCTGGAAGAAATCAACTGATTGTCAAGTAATTCCTAGATTTGTTCTAAGCTGTTAGGCAGTTCTTTCTTTGGATACTTAAAGATTTTGTTCATTTAAGGAGTATAAATTCTGTACGTCTGTTTTCTTTTCGGCCCGCTTCCGTCGTATTATTTGCTATCGGTCTAAGAGAACCAAATCCTTTATATCTTAATCGGTTATTTGTAATGTTATTGTTTATTAGATAATCGTAAACAGATTTAGCTCTCGAAGTACTGAGTTTTAGGTTTGCTTCCTCATTTCCCGTATTATCAGTGTGGCCATTGATCTGAATAAATGTGGCTTCATTTTCCAGCAACCATTTTACAAGTTTATCTAGTTCATATTTAGAATCCGGATTTAAATCAGAAGAATTGGTTTCAAAAAAAACATTTTTTAAAATGATAGCTTCTCCCTCTTCTTCCAGGTTTTCTATTTTGTCGGTTAGATTATTTTTATTTACTTTTTGTAAACGAATATCTAAATAATAAGGATTCAGCACTGATGATGATTCTGTAAGGGTAAAATGATTGCTGTAAAGTGTGTATCCAGGGTAAATGGTTGAAAAAGAATAGTCCTGACCGCTTGGTAAACAGATAAAAAATTTACCAGAGGTATCTGCATTTGTTTTATATATAAGATTTCCTGTGTGGGTTCCGTTAATTTCTAACTGGGCGGGCAATGGTTTGCTGTTTTCACTGGCTACTATTTTTCCGGTAACAAATGTCACAGGAATGGGCCTGATTTCTTCATACAAGGGAAAACTAAAAATATCAATATTCATTTTACTCTTCATTCCTTTTCCAAGTGTATCATTTTTAGAACTGGAGAAATAAGCTGTCTCACCCGTTCTGTTGATACAAAGTGCGCCTTCGTCAGCGATGGTATTTATGGGGTATCCCAAATGTATTGGTTTATCCCAACGCTGGGCACTGTCCATTCGGGAAAGATACAAGTCAAAACCACCCATTCCCTTATGTCCATTGGACATAAAATATAAACTTTGGCCGTCTGTATGAAGAAATGGCGCCTGGTCGTCACCTGGGGTATTTATAAAGGGGCCTAAATTTTCTGGTTTAGACCATTTGTCAAAGCCAGTTTGTCTGCTCATCCAAATATCGGTACCTCCATATCCACCAGGTCGCCTGGAGGAAAAAAATAATCTGTCGCCTAAAGCCGATAGAGATGGCATTGATTCCCAATGAATGGAATTCACCGGAGAACCCATATTTTGGGGGCTGGTCCATTGCTCTCCTTTTTTATAAGAAATATAAAGGTCGCAACTTCCAAATCCTTGTTTGTTTTCACATTGGGTAAAAATCAAGGTAGAACCGTCGGCAGACAAGGTATGTGCACCCTCATTAAAAGGAGTGTTTAACTGACTTAAGGCTATTGGTTTTTGCCAGTCACCTGATATGGTGTCTCTTTGTGTGTAGTAAATATCTTCTTGTCCGTTCTCGACACGTGTAAAAAGTAAGGTCTTATCATCGGCGGAAAAAGAAGGTAAATATTCAGGTGCTTCGGTGTTAATAAATTTATTCAGTGGAGTAGGGGTAAAAGGCACAGGGTTTTGGACTGCATCTCTGGAAAAAAGAGCATTTTCTAAAAGTTTGGTGGCCTGTTCCTGCGGAATACCTTTAATTTTACTGGCATTTAAATATTGCGTGAGTTTTTCTATTGCCAATGAGTAATCTCCATATTTGTAAGCAGTTAACCCAAAAGCATAGTTAACTCTGAAGTCATAATCTGGATTTAAAGAAGCTAATTTTTTAAATGCACTTAAGGCGTTTTTAAATTCGCCAATATCATAATATGCGTTACCAAGCAAAGTCCAGGCATCTGTTAAAATGGAATCTTTTTCAAGGCATTTCAATAAAAGAGTGATGCTGGTAGGGGTGTTTTCTCTTTGGGCTTCTAGTTTAGCTTCTTCAAAAAGCTTACGAACACCTGGTTTTGCCTGTGCCAGGGAATGAAAATGTTGAGCAGAAAGATGGTTGAATACCAAAATAAAAAAGATTAACCCTAAATATCTCATCTTTGACAAGTTTATATGTAGGGTTAACGAACAAAGGGTCAATTTTAATCTTTTGAAATAGCTAATCCTTTAGATTGCCAGTCAGTAAATCCACCAGCATAATTCATTACTTTAGTGAACCCTAATTTAAAAAGCAGAGAATTTCCTATAGCCGTTCTGTCACCTGACTGGCAGCTTATAATAAATGGCTTTTCTTTAGGTAAATGTTCTAAATTTTCTGGCAAGGTGCCAAGAAAAAGATGTTTTGCTCCTGGGATATGACCATCCTGATATTCTGTAATCCCTCTTACATCAAACAATTCGATTTCTTTATTTTTGAGGGCATTTTCCACAAAAGTTGCATCTACAATGGATGAAACTTGTAGTTTATAGCCTTTTTCTTCATACCAGTTTACATTTTCTATATATCCCATGATATTATCTAGTCCGATACGCATAAGTTTTCGGGTTATGTCATCCATGTTTTTTTCTTCCGCAATAATGAGGAAAGGATTGTCATAGTTCAAAAACCAACCCGCCCAGGTTGCCAGGGAGTTATTGTTTTGAATATTGATGGTTCCAGGAATAAATCCTTTTTCATATAGCGATTTATGCCTGGTATCTATAACATTAACTCCGTTTTGAAGAGCATGTAATACTACTTCAGGACTTACTTTCTGATGTTTAGGTACCTGAGTCAATAAGTTTCGTGGCTCCTTATTCCTCATTTTCATTTGTGCGAAATACCTTGGGGGCTCAGGTTGGTCACTCAATAAATAATCGATAAATCCAGGTTTATTTTCACCATATTGAAGGGCCCAGTTTCTTATTTTTTCATACCCAACGGTGGTGCTTGGTACGGCACCCAGCGCCTTTCCACAGGCTGAGCCAGCACCATGTCCTGGCCATACCTGAATAAAGTCGGGGAGCGCCTTAAATTGCTGAATGGATTCATACATCTGTTCCGCTCCTATTTCTTGAGTTCCCTTTATGCCTGCTGCTTTTTCCAGCAAATCGGGGCGACCTATATCACCTACGAACACAAAATCTCCTGTAAATATCATGACGGGTTCATTGCTGGCAGGATGATCTGTAAGCAAAAAAGTTATACTTTCGGGGGTGTGTCCTGGGGTGTGAAGCACTTTCAAAGACAGATTTCCAATTTTTAGGATATCACCATGCCGTAAGCCTTTATGATTGAATTTATACTGCCAATCGGGTCCGCCTTCTTCGGAAAGATATAATTCGGCATTTGTCAGGGCAGCCAATTCTCGGGAGCCCGATAAAAAGTCAGCATGAATATGGGTTTCAGTAATATGAGTAATGCGTAAATTATTTTGTCTGGCAATTTCAACATAGGTATCAACGTCGCGTTTTGCATCAATGACGATGGCTTCTCCTGTTTTTTGACAGCCCAAAAGATAACTTGCCTGTGCAAGGGTTTTATCGTAAATATGTTGAAAAAACATGTTAACAAATTTTAGTTTAATGCAAAATTAGGTGGATTAACATAGGAAAACTGTGATAAATGTCACAAGTTTGAAATCCATTCAGTTAAGAGTCTTACTCCGAACCCAGATGCAGCTTTTAATTGAGACATTTCTGTTTTATCAAAAGCAACCCCTGCAATATCCAAATGAGCCCAACTGGAATGATTATCTATAAATTCTTCCAGGAATTTAGCTGCAGAAATGGCACCAGAAGTAGTTAAACCACTATAATTTCGCAAATCTGCCACATCCGATTTTAAGTCCTCCTTCACAGCATCAAATAAGGGCATACGCCATAATATTTCACCAGTTTCCTTTCCAGCGTCCATTAAATTCTGTGCTAATGCATCATTGTTCGAGAATAAACCTGCTGCGTGATTTCCCAGCGTGCTGACTATACTTCCTGTAAGTGTAGCTAAATTAACGATTATATCGGGATTAAAATTTCTCACAAGGTAAGAGAGGGCATCGGCAAGAATCAATCGACCTTCCGCGTCGGTATCAATAACCTCAATTGTTTTTCCATTATATGAGGATAAAATATCTCCAGGTCTGATGGCTTGGGAGCCTATAGCATTTTCAGCAATAGGCAAAAAACCTGTTAGTCTGACGGGTAATGCCAGTTTTGCAACAGCTTGAAAAGCACCAAGAACAGCAGCTGCACCGCTCATGTCACTTTTCATGAAATGCATGTTTGTTGAGGATTTGATAGAAATTCCACCCGTATCAAAGGTAATCCCTTTACCTACTAATCCAATATGTTTTTGATTTTTTTGTCCTCCATCATAAGTTAACTTAACCATAAGTGGAGGTGTTTTACTCCCTTGACCTACGGCCAGCAAAGCGTGTAATCCTTTATTTTGTAGTTCCTGGGCATTGAAAATTTGCACTTTGAATCCAGCCTCCTTGCCAATCTCTTCAATTTCTGCAGCAAAAGAAGCTGGATTTAAAAAATTACCTGGTGTATTGATAAGGTGGCAAACTTTGTTTCTCGCCAAACTAATTATATTTCCCCTGTTTAGGCCAACTTTCACTTCATGCTGAACAGGTTCTTCTGCATAAATAAATATACAAGACTTATCAGAGGTCCAGATATGCGTTTCCTTAGTTACCGTTTTCCATTGACCAAGATGGTTAATTCCTGTTTGTATTCCTTGCCATGCAGCTTCACAGAGCCTTGATAATGGCATTGGCGTTATTTCGTTGAGTAAGAAAACAAGACCTGTTCTTTCGTTAAACTTATTTTTATTCTGGAAAGTAAATTGTCGAAATGTTTTTTGTACCGTTGAAAAATTTATTTTTTCTCCAAGTCCTAAGAAAATGAATCTGCGATTATTTTGATTTAAAATGAATTGACTTCCCATTTCTCCGGTGAAATCTTTTTCGCTAACTGAAGGTAAATCTAAGGGAAGATTGTTCAGTAATTTTAAATCAATTGTTCCATGTACCCCGATAATCCAGTCAGCACAAGAGGAAAAATCTGTAACGGTTTCGTATTTTAACATCTGAACAATGGATTTTATGTAAGTTTGAATGAAATGAAAATGTAAAATTAGGATTTTACCTCAATTTCCAAAGTAAGTACTCGTTACTACCATTTTTTTTAATTATTATTGCCTGAAATTTACTAATTTAAAAATGGATAGTTATGGAGCCATTATGGGGTTTTGATTTAGGAGGTACTAAAATCGAAGGGGTTATTTTAAAAAGTAAAGATGAACCTAATAATATCATTGCCAGAATGCGTGTACCTACAGAAAAAACGAAAGGATACAATCATATCATAGGGCAAATTGGTCTGTTGGTAAACAATCTGAAAGAAGCTACTGGATTAACCCCTACGCGAATAGGGCTGGGAACTCCCGGTGCTCTGGATCCTATTACACAAACACATAAAAACAGCAATACTACGGCTATAAATGGAATGCCTTTCAAACGCGATCTTGAAAATGCCCTGGGTATTTCATTCGAGATGGCCAATGATGCCAATTGTTTTGCTATTGCGGAGGCTCGTATGGGTGTTGTTCAAGACGTAATGCCTGAAGCAAAAATGGTTTTTGGTGTTATCATGGGAACAGGCGTTGGAGGAGGACTTGTCTTAAACGGTAATGTCTGGAATGGGCGTCAAGGTATTGGAGGTGAATGGGGGCATAGTTTCCTGGATGAATCGGGAGGGCTTTGTTATTGTGGAAAAATAGGTTGTGTGGAAACACTAATTTCAGGACCGGCATTGGAAAAATATTATAAGAGTCTCACTGGTCAGGATATGCATCTCAACGAGATTATTAAAAAATATAAAGATGGCTCAGATCAGGCAGCCACTCAGACGGTGAAAAGACTTATTTATTTCTTTGGAAAAGGAATATCCAATTTAATTAATATTCTTGATCCCGATGTTATCGTGCTCGGTGGTGGTTTAGCTAATATCGATTTGTTATATACGGAAGGAATTGAGTCTTTAAAACAGCACGTTTTCAATCCGAGATTGGATACTTTAATCGTTCCACCAAAATTAGGGGATAGTGCTGGTGTTTTCGGAGCAGCTTTTTTAGTTGCTTAAAGCTTTACTTGGAAATAAACAAAAATAAACTTACCTTTATTCATTATCATTAGGGGATTTTTATTCATTGCGTCGCATGAATGGTTCCTTAATTATTTTTTCTCGTTTCCCTTTCTTGTTTTTGTCTCTGTTTCCTTTACATCTCAACGGCTATGTTGGTACA
>Ga0214917_10003587_pt1 | contig 17812 bp, 15 predicted proteins | sample LL_1208_BB_MetaG_FD_177983 | JGI IMG/M metagenome (GOLD analysis project Ga0214917, IMG submission 177983) | Freshwater microbial communities from Lake Lanier, Atlanta, Georgia, United States - LL_1208_BB | ecosystem: Environmental > Aquatic > Freshwater > Lake | place: USA: Georgia | collected... | reverse complement strand
ACCACCAACCACATTCTCGCCTAGCGTTGCTTTGATGGATTTCTTCATTAGCTCAACAGCTAAATCCCCAGCTTGAGTATCAACACCTGATTGGGCGTAAGCGTCACTCATCTTGCGCTTTCAAAATAGCATCCAGTTCGCTGTCCGGACCAGGATTACAAGCTGCTGGATCTTTCTCTAAGAGATCTTTTCCTAAGCGGTCTTCAGCTGGTAACTCAATTGGATACTTACCTGTAAAGCATGCGGTGCAGAGTGATTTCTCTTCTTGGTTTGTGGCCTTCACCATGCCGTCTTTAGATAGATACCCAAGCGAATCCGCGCCAATCGACTGCCTAACTTCCTCTACCCCTAATCCTGTGGCGATTAGTTCTGCTCGGGTAGCAAAATCGATTCCATAGAAGCACGGCCACATAATCGGTGGTGATGAAATCCTCACGTGGATCTCGGCAGCCCCAGCTTCACGAAGCATAGCCACTAGCGCGCGTTGCGTATTACCTCTAACAATCGAGTCATCAACAACAATGATTTTCTTGCCTTTGATCTGCTCACGTAGCGGATTTAGTTTTAGTCGGATACCGCGCTGCCTGATGGTCTGTGAGGGCTGAATAAAAGTTCTGCCAACATAGGCATTCTTTACCAAACCGTGTCCGTAGGCAATTCCAGATTCTTGGCTATAGCCAATCGCTGCTGGAGTTCCAGACTCAGGGGTTGGGATAACCAAGTCAGCGTCTACGGGATATTCCCTAGCTAAGGTTCTACCCATCTCGACTCTAGAATCATAGACAACTCTTCCGTTGATGGTGGTGTCTGGTCTGGCTAGATAAACATATTCAAAAACACAGCCAGCGCGCTTAGTTTCAGCAAATCTGGTGGAACGAAGCCCATGCTCATCAATAGCGATAAGTTCACCTGGTTCAACCTCACGAACATAGCTTGCACCGACAATATCCAGCGCTGCAGTTTCAGAAGCAACAACCCAACCGCGTTCAAGTCTTCCTAGTACTAGAGGTCGGACACCCTGCGGGTCTCTAGCTGCATACAAAGTTGTCTCATCCATGAATACCAGACAGTATGCTCCGCGAACTTTTGGAAGCAGTTCTAGTGCAGTTGCTTCTAGAGTGTGATCCATGTCCCCCGCAAGAAGAGCTGTTAGAACTGCGGTATCGGTGGTGTTACCGCCGGTAATTTCATTCTCGGTTTGATCTGGATACTTCTGCTTCAACATTTCTAGAAGCTCCGTTGTGTTGATTAGGTTTCCGTTGTGACCAAGAGCAACAGTTCCAGAGGCGGTTCTACCAAGAGTTGGCTGAGCATTTCTCCAAGAAGAAGAACCGGTAGTTGAGTAGCGGTTATGTCCGACCGCGATGTGTCCAACTAGAGATTCAAGAGACGATTCAGAGAAAACTTGGGAGACCAGACCCATGTCTTTATAGACGAGAATCTTTTTACCATCGGATGTTGCAATACCTGCTGATTCTTGACCGCGGTGCTGCAAAGAATAAAGACCAAAGAAAGTTAGCTTTGCTACTTCTTCGCCAGGTGCCCAAACTCCGAATACACCACACTGATCTTGGGGTCCCGACTCGTCAGGTAGCAAGTCATGATTTAGGAGTCCATCGCCACGAAGCATAAAACCTCTTAGGGGGTTTTTAGGGGGCTGTAATAAGGGCTTATTACCTATTCAGTATATTCAGATTTCAATACCTTTTAGCCGTAATGGTAAAACCTCTTCAAGTGTCGCTCTGACTCCACTCGCGCTGACTAAACCGTTGGATATTGCATCAGCCCAAGCTAGCCGACCAGTAGCCAGATCAAACCAGGTTTCGGGAGCCATCTCAACTACATTCGGAGGTGTTCCTCGAGTGTGTCTCGGACCTTCAATGCACTGGGTGGCCCCAAGTGGAGGCACTCTAACCTCAACGCTATTGCCTGGTGCTACCTCGGCTAGTTCCTCGAGCAGGTATCGCACAGCAGTCGTGAGCTTTTCTTGAGAAAAATCGCCTGGCGACAGGCATGACTCAATCGCACTTTTGCCATCAAGTTGAGAAATACGCCTTCTTGCCATAGCAACAGGTTAGCAACTGATGCTGTGGAGAATTTCAAGTATCTGTCATCGCAAAAGACAATACTGGAGAGATGCTCACAGAGCGACCAACCGCAATTGTCTACGTAGACGGTCTAAATCTTGACAAGAGGCTGCTTGACAAATTTCCAGAATTTCGGTGGCTCAACATAATAAAACTTTGCGAGATTCTGCTTCCGACCCATGAGATCCGTTTAGTTAGATACTTCACTTCGAGAATAAAACCCCCGCTAAATGACCAAGAGGTCGCGATAAACCAAGGAATATATCTGGAAGCCCTTAATTCCTTGGGGAATAAAATATGTATCTCCTACGGGAAAATGATTAGACGAGACCGGGTTTTTCCAGTTGCACCTTTCTCTGTATCTCCTGACGGCAAACCAGTGCTTGCCAGGGTCGCTACCGTTGAGGAAAAAGGTTCCGACGTAGCGCTTGCATCATTTATGGTTCTAGACGCAGCAAAAGGTGCCGCAGAGATGTTTGTATTACTATCAAATGACTCGGATTTTAGACCTACCCTGCGCATACTCAGGGAGGAGTTGGGCGTAAAAATAGGGCTATTTTCGCCCGTGAGTCAGCCTTCGAGCTCTCTTTTAGTTTCCGAAAAGATGCTGATCAAAATCATCAGAAGCTCGGCCCTCCAAGCAAGCCAGCTCCCAAACCATATTCATTCCAACAAAGGAAACATCCGCAAACCCAAAGCTTGGACTTAAGAACTGAACCCCCTTCTTTAGAGGGGGTTCGTGTCCCAAGCCCGAGGCAAGGGAGGAGTATGACAAGAGAGTATCATGCACAATTGTTTGAGACAAGATAATCCTTACGTTTGTTGGCAAATTCTTCAGCTCAACATACTTAGCCGAATAGTTTTAACCTTAAACTCAAAGTATGAAAATACTGGTGCTCGGGTCTGGAGCGCGCGAGCATGCGATTGTTAAGGCTCTGATACGCACCGGTAGCAGTCCGGAAAACATTGTCTGCGCTCCAGGCAACGCTGGAATATCCCAAGATGCAAAATGCATGACACTGGATCCCAATAACTCGGTTGAGGTAACCGAGTTTGCCAAAGCAAATGAGATTGATCTAGTTGTCATTGGGCCAGAGGCTCCTTTAGTCGCTGGGGTTGGCGATACCCTTCGAGCTGCTGGCATTGCTGTATTCGGACCGAGCTCTGCCGCCGCCGCACTGGAAGGCTCAAAGGCTTTTGCCAAGGAGGTCATGGCTGCCGCTGATGTTCCAACCGGGCTTGCCAGAAAGTGTTCCAATCTTGAGGAAGTATCTAATGCACTAGATGAGCTTGGTGCTCCTTATGTTGTTAAGGCTGATGGGCTTGCTGCAGGTAAAGGTGTGATTGTCACCTCAGATAAAACAGCTGCACTCAATCATGCGAAAGCCTTCCTAGATCAAGGCATGGAAATACTAGTCGAGGAATTTCTTTCTGGCGAAGAAGTATCACTGTTCTTTCTCTCTGATGGAAACACTGTCATGCCTTTAGCGCCTGCTCAGGATTTCAAACGCGCATTCGATAACGATGAGGGGCCAAATACCGGCGGAATGGGGGCTTATTCACCACTACCTTGGTTAGCCGACGGCTTTGTTAAAGAGGTTACCGACCGTGTCGCAGTGCCAACAATTAGGCAGATGGCCAGTATGGGAAATCCATTTGTTGGACTTTTATATTGCGGATTGATTGTTACCGATAAGGGCATCAAGGTAATTGAATTCAATGCCAGATTTGGTGATCCGGAAACTCAGGTAGTACTGCGAAGACTTATAACACCACTTGCCCTACTACTCCACAGCGCTGCAACCGGTCAATTAGCTAGTAGTCCTGAACCGGTATTCATGGATGAGGTTGCCATAACAGTGGTGCTCGCCAGTGAAGGTTATCCGGTTTCAGCCGCTCCAGCTCGCAAAATTACCGGACTTAGTGAAGCAGAGAGTGATGAACACATCGAGATTGCTCATGCTGCAACCAAATTGCAAGACGGGGAGCTCTATGCAACTGGCGGAAGAGTGCTGTCAGTTGTATCTGTTGCAAAGAGCTTTGCTAAGGCTAGAAAACATGCCTACGAGGCTATCTCTAAGATTTCTCTTGACGGCTCCCACTACCGCACAGATATTGCTAAGAAGGTAAGCGATGATTAGGCAGATACCTGGCTGGCAACACATATATAGCGGTAAGGTTCGTGACCTTTATGAATCTGCCGAGTACCCTGATTTGATCTTGGTGGTCGCCTCAGATCGCGTATCAGCTTTCGACACGATTCTTGAACCAGAAATACCCGATAAAGGTAGCAATCTTACCCAGCTGACACTCTGGTGGTTTGATCAACTAGATGTGGCTAATCACACTGATAGTTCAGTTGCCGTGCCTGAAGAGGTTGCTGGTAGGGCCATGGTGTGTAGGAAACTTGAGATGTTCCCTATCGAGTGTGTGGTTAGAGGTTATCTATCCGGCTCAGGTTATAAGGACTACTTAGCAACCGGTGAAATTTGCGGAGTTCGATTACCAGCTGGGCTAAAGCAAGGAGATAAACTTCCAGAACCTATCTTTACCCCAGCCTATAAAGCGCAACTAGGTGATAAAGATGAAAACATCGCCTTTGAAAAGGTTATAGAGCTAATTGGAAAAGAAAATGCTGAAGCGCTAAAGACACTTAGTTTAGAGATTTTCCAGAAGGCTTCTGCGCTGGCTGAAAAGTCAGGGCTAATACTTGCTGATACTAAATTTGAATTTGGTATAGATCCAAAAACTAACCAGATAACTCTTGCCGATGAAGTTCTAACCCCAGACTCTTCCAGATACTGGTCTAAGGCAGCTTGGGAATCAGGAAACAGAACTGACAGTTTTGATAAACAGATAGTCCGTAATTGGCTAGCAGCTACCTGGGATCCAACATCTGGAACCAAACCTCCGGTACTACCGGATTTCATAGTTTCGCAAACAACAGAAAAATATCGCGAGTTACTTCGTTTACTTACCGGTAACTAATCAACCGGAACTGGGCCATATTTATTTTCTTGCGGTTCGCCATCGGTAGAAGTAGTTTCAGAGGTCTTGCTTGGAACCCTTGAAATGAAGAAGATTAAATACCAAAGAAGTTTTTCCCACAAATAGCCACAACCTCTTAGTCCAACGTCATGATATCTTCTGACCCCAAGAGCCATCGATGGAATTATGTGAAGTCCCCACCAAACTGGATACGCAATTAGCGCTATAGCGTATGCATCAAAAAACTTATCTCCCACGTTTGCTATTAGGTAAACAATTAGGATCACTAAAACGCCAAGCTTTGAACCAACAACCCATTTTCTTGCTTGGCGGAAACTGTCTTTTGAGGTTCTGCCCCTGAAATTGAAGAAGTTCAGGTAGTAAGAGAGAATCGCCTTACCCATGATCTATCAGTCCTTGGGCTCAGGTCCATATTGGTTATCGCCAGGTGTGCTCTTTTGCCAGAACATCTTTATGCCAGCTCCAGGCACTAGGACTGTGTAGCCAGGCAGTCCAAGATCATGCATTCTTCTGGCTTGAAGAGCAAGTAGCGGGATGAAGTGGATCAGTATCCAGGAACCCGGTAGAGCCAGATACCAGAGGAACCCCTGAGAGTTTGTGAAGATCAGGTCTCTAAGAATTGTCGGACCAGCAAAAATGATTATCGCCATGACGACAGCGTTATAGGTCACTGCTAAACGATAAAACCGAAGCCCAGTTCGGCCCCCAAAATCTGCGAACCTAGTATAAAAATCGATGATTGCTACAAGCATTTATTTCCCCCTGATACACCTTCAGAATAAACCCAAATCAGGCCAAACAACAGCACCGTTGGGGACCTAGGGCCAACAAGCCCGATAAACTAAAGGTGTTCAGAGCCGATCAGAACACCCAATCTTTCGCCCCTTTAGCCCACGGGAGCAATATCGTGCCAAAAATCATCGTTGAAGTCATGCCTAAAGCAGACCTATTAGATCCAGCCGGTAAGGCTGTGGCTAATGCCCTCCAGCGTAAAGGACACAACACAGTAAGCAATGTCCGGATTGGCAAGCGAATTGAACTTCACTACCTCAGCACTCCAACTGACCAGGACATAGCTGAAGCTAAACAGATTGCTGCTGACTTTCTCTCTAACGGAGTTATTGAAGACGTGGTTAGCGTCACAGTGGAGAACTAAGTAAATGAGAATCGGTGTTGTTACCTTCCCGGGAACGCTTGATGACCGCGATGCTATGCGCGCGGTGCGTTTAGCTGGTGCTGAACCGGTTTCGCTCTGGCACGCTGATAAGGATTTGAAGAAAGTCGATGCTGTTGTATTGCCAGGTGGTTTTAGTTTTGGTGATTATTTGCGCTGTGGTGCTATCGCCGCTCTTGCTCCAATCATGGAGAAGGTAATTGATGCGGCTAATGGTGGTTTGCCGGTGTTGGGAATCTGCAATGGTTTCCAGGTGCTAGTCGAATCACATCTACTCCCCGGTGGACTAATTAGAAACGAACACCAACACTTTATTTGCCGTGATCAGAAACTAATTGTTGAGAATAATCAAACAGCTTGGACCAATCTATTTGAAGTTGGGCAGGAAATTACTATTCCACTCAAAAACGGTGAAGGTGGTTACATCGCGGATGAAGAAACTCTCAAGCGTCTTGAAGGTGAAGGCCTAATAGTTTTCCGCTACTCAGAGGTTAACCCAAACGGATCAATCAACAACATTGCCGGTCTTAGTAACGAAAGAGGCAATGTTGTCGGGCTAATGCCGCACCCAGAGCACGCTGTTGAGCCAGGCTTTGGTCCTGATACCCCTGTAGCAATGCGTTCCGGTGTTGATGGATTGCAGTTCTTCAAATCTGTAATCAACATGGTGGTGAACGCATAGTGAAGACACCATCGGTAGATACCGTTAAGTTTGCAAGAAAAACAAAAGATAAAGTTCAGCCATGGAAAGAACTTGGTCTAAAAGAAGAAGAGTATGAGCGTATTCGGGTAATCCTTAAACGCAGACCAACCAGTGCTGAGCTTGCGATGTATTCAGTGATGTGGTCAGAGCACTGCTCTTATAAGAGTTCAAAGATTTACCTTCGCCAGTTTGGGGAGAAGGTCACCCCAGAGATGAAAAAGAATCTCATGGTGGGTATGGGTGAGAATGCCGGCGTTGTTGATATTGGTGAGGGCTGGGCGGTTACCTTCAAAGTTGAATCACACAACCACCCAAGTTTCATCGAACCCTTCCAAGGTGCAGCCACCGGTGTTGGCGGTATTGTCCGTGACATTTTGACTATGGGGGCAAGGCCAATAGCGGTAATGGATCAACTGCGCTTTGGTGCTCCGGCGCACCCAGACACAGCCAGAGTTGTCCACGGGGTGGTTTCAGGTATTAGCTTCTATGGCAACTGTTTAGGCTTACCAAACATTGGTGGCGAGACTGTCTTTGACAAGGTTTATCAAGGAAACCCCCTCGTTAATGCCCTATCTGTTGGAGCGCTTAGACATGAGGATCTAAAGCTGGCTAAGGCGGATAAGCCAGGCGATTTGGTGATTCTGTTTGGAGCCAGGACAGGTGCCGATGGTATCGGTGGTGTTTCTGTGCTTGCTTCGGAAACCTTTGATGCTGATGGACCATCGAGAAGACCTGCGGTTCAGGTTGGTGACCCGTTTGCTGAAAAGGTTTTGATTGAGTGCTGTTTAGAGCTTTACGCAGCTGGTGTTGTTGCAGGTATTCAAGATCTTGGTGGAGCAGGTCTGTCATGTGCGACGAGTGAACTTGCTTCTAATGGTCGTGCTGGAATGAAGGTTCAACTAAAGAATGTACTTCTTCGAGATGAATCACTAACTCCAGAAGAAATTCTGATGAGTGAATCTCAAGAGCGCATGATGGCGATAGTCCCTAAGAAGCATCTAAAAGCTTTCAAGAAAATTGTTAGCAAACACGAAGTTGAATTTAGCGTTCTGGGTAAAGTCATTCGAGAACCAAGGCTATTTATCGACTGGGGTAAAGAACGAATTGTGGACGTTCCGCCTAGAACAGTCGCCCATGATGGTCCTGTTTATGAAAGACCTGTTGCGTATCCTGCATGGTTAGACAATTTGAATTCTAATTCAGTAAGCAATGCTGGACTAAAAAGGGCTTCTAACGCAAGTGAACTGGCAACACAAATTATCCAAGTAATCTCATCTCCGAATCAGGCAGATAAAAGTTGGATTACCGATCAGTATGACCACTACGTTGGTGGTAACACAGCTCTTGCAATGCCGGATGATTCTGGAATGGTAAGAGTCTCAGAAGAATCTGGTCTCGGTGTTGCAATAGCAACCGATGCAAATGGTAAATACTGCCAGCTAGATCCATACACCGGAGCAAAACTTGCTCTAGCTGAAAGCTACAGAAACGTTGCCGCATCGGGTGCAAAGCCAGTAGCTGTGACCAACTGTCTAAACTTTGGTTCACCAGAAAACCCTGAAGTGATGTGGCAGTTCAAAGAAGCTACTGCAGGACTTGCAGATGGTTGTTTAGAACTGGGCATCCCCGTTACCGGAGGTAACGTATCTTTCTATAACCAAACCGGTGATGTTGCAATCTACCCGACACCTGTAGTTGGTGTTCTAGGTGTGATAGATAACGTTGCCAGGAGAATCCCATCAGGTTGGCAGGATGAGGGAAACAACATCTACCTGCTTGGCACAACCAGAGACGAACTTGATGGTTCGGCCTGGGCAGAAGTAATCCACGATCACCTGGGTGGTAAACCACCTGTAGTTGATCTTGCGCATGAAAAGGCCTTAGCGGAGCTTATTCAAGGAGCAAGCCTTCAAGGCCTAGTTGCCTCAGCCCATGACTTATCCGATGGTGGTCTCATTCAGGCGATTGTTGAAAGCTGCTTGAGATTCAACATAGGAGCGAGGATCTGGCTAGAAGAACTCATGGAGCGAGACGAGGTTGACCTAACAGCAGCATTATTCAGCGAATCTCAGGGCAGGATTCTTATCTCCGTTGGCAGAGAAGACGACGTGAAGTTTGTAGGTCTTTGTGAAGCTAGGGGTATTCCAGTTCTTAGAATCGGTGTCACTGACAGCACTGGAGATCTTGTAATTCAGGATGTTGCGACCTGGAGCATGGAGCAAATTCAGAAACTTTACAGTGGAGCTATCCCAGAGCTGTTTGGTTAGTTCAGGAGCCAAAATTAGCCCGAGTGGTCAACCTTCTGATCCGTAGTCACTCAAATGACTCACTGATTGATGTTGATTAGCCTAGTTTATAAGGGTTTTCATCTTTAGAGAGTGTCTCGTTGTGTCAGGTTTTCTCAACTAAATCGCTGACATAATTGCTGACACATTTTGTGAGATGAGAGCAGAGAACGACCTAGAAGGGTTCGTCTCTCAAGTAATCTTCCCTCATCGCAGGCTCAGACTCCTTCGAGTCCTTGTCAGACCGGTCCTTACTTGATGCCTCTTTGGTTCCGTTGTAGCTGGCTGGAAAAATTGTGCCTTCAAGTATCGCGTCTTCAAATGTGGCACCGTCAAGAATTGCATCTCTCAAATCAACGTTTGATAGGTTTGCCGAGTCAAGGCATACGTTGGACAAATCGGTCCGATAAAAAATGCTCCCGGTGAAATCACAGGTCGATAAATCACTGCCGGCTAAGGAAGCTCCGGTGAAGTTGCAATTCACAAAACTAGGGTTCACGCTATTGACTTGCTTCAATTCAACTAATGTTGCTCCACTGAAATCGCAATCAGAGAACCAACTATCAATCACGGCTCTAGATAAATTGGCTGACCTAAAGTCTCCAATGTCAATCCAGCAGCCATCCCACACAGAGCCTTGAAGATTGCACTTGAAAAAATCTAAATTATCAAGTTCATGGCCTAAGAACTCTAGGCCTGACTCATCACGGACCCCGCAATCTAAGCAAGCGATGTATTGAAATGGGTCAGTTGGTAGGTAAACAAGGTTTTTGCTTTCACAGCTGGTGCAAAATTTTGAACCGATATTTTCACCGCATAGATGGCATGTTTCGCTTTCGAGCCAGATGGTTAGGTTGTGGCAGTTGTTGCACACAACTGCTCGAAATTGCCTTGGATCGTTGGATTCATACCACTTGCTCATGTCTGTTCCTTTCCTGTGGAATTGTGATCTAACCGACCAGTCTTTCTCCAGACAAAATATCCTCAAGCGCGTCGGTATCGAAAACGATTTCGTACTTCCAATCCCCGAGAGAACCCCAGTTGTTTACTGCCTGCACCCAACGCCTAGCTGCCGTCGTTTTAGCGTCATCCTGTTCGGTTGCAACACCCTTACCTTCAAGAAGGAGTGTTTTGCCGCTTGTTAGTTTGACGATAAAATCGGGCCTGTATCGATATGAGTTTCCAAAATATTGGTAAGGGATTTCTAGATACAACCGATGATTCTTTACCCAAGAAATAACGTTTTCATTTGAGTCTAAAACGGCGCAAATCTTTCTCTCCAACCCAGAGTCGCACACCGCATGTGATAGATGGCTCTTCTGTGTAGGAAAGCACTTATCAGTCGGTGAATTGAAATTTCTAAAGTCAGTTGAAGAAATAGGTTCGTACTGATCAAGCGCAGGTAAGAATCTTTCTTCGCCCTCGCCGGTTTTCAAAGCAAGTCCGATTCTTTCCTGAATCACGGTCATGTAACGGCGTGTGCAGATTTCTCGGTGGTCAACGCCTTTCTCGTACGCTATTTTCCCACCTTCTTCAACAGGTCTGATAACTCTATCCGCAATTCTCAAGGCCTGAGGAAATAACCAAGGCCTGTTATACGGTTCAACTAGCTGAGCAGCAACTCGGAACAGGAGTTTTTGCCTTCTAAAGTATTGGTAGGCGACTTCTCTGTCTTGTACCTCACCTGCCATGCCATCACTTCCTGTACCCAAATCGAAAGCAACAAAAGTTTCGGTCGGATCGTTTACACGTGCCACAGCTATAGGTTCAATCGCATCAAAATCCACATCCATTGAATCCTGAATGTCTGGAACGACTTGTATCAGCCTTGGGAATTCAATTCTTAGATCTTTTCTGCTGCTCACACTGTGGACATTTGTATAGTCCGGAGGAGTCACAGGTTTCAAGCCGGTTGCTTTTGCCATTGGTAGTAGCTGGAAGGGGACTCCGTAAACATCAACATACTCTGGTTGAGACAGATCGTTCATGTTTGACCGTCTGAGTCCTCGGCCAACAACTTGCTCACACAATAGCTGTGAAGAGAAAGCTCTTAACCCAAGTATTTGCGTAACCGTTTTGGCATCCCAACCCTCTGAAAGCATTGCCACGGATACTAAGCAGCGAACTTGCTCACCGGGTTTTCCGACTTTACCAACAGTTGAAACGATTCCACGAACCTCTTCAGCACTGCTGTTTTCATTCGCCTCCTCAATTGCCAATGCGTCAGAATCAATACGAATGGTGACTTTAGGTTTACCACTTTCGTTAACCAGGTAAGGCGATGCTTCACCCATTTCAGCAATGTGTTTCTCAAGCATTCTTGCAACGGAGGTGTCGTGAGCTATGACGACCAGGACTGGAGGTGTCTTCCGGCCTTCTTGTTTCCAGGTTTTATATGTGCCCTCCCAGGCTGATGCCAGCTGCTTTAGTGGACCGTCTGCCTCGGATAAGTAATCAGTTAGAGGATGGCTATCATCCTCAACCTGGTTCCTCTTTGGCAAGCTCTTCTTGATGTGTTCCCAAAGGTTTCTGTACTTTGGAATTGCCTCCCCGGTGTCATCCCTGGTTGGAGTTCTAGGAATCTTCACCAAACCGGACTCAATTGCATCGACCAATGCGAAATCTGACACTATCCACTCAAAAGGAGACCAGGCTTTTTCCTTAAATGCACTCGGATACATTGGTGTCGCGGATAGGTCCACCGCACGAAGAATACCTCTTGCAGAATTAATTTTTGCAAGTCCGTCAATCCAAATTGTCGCTTCTCTAATCTCGTCTTGATCAGACTTTGCTGCCGTAAAGTCATCTGGGAATCGATATGCGTGATGAGCTTCGTCGTTCAAGACAAGTATCTTGCCAGTGCCAGATAGATCAGTTAGAGTCCTGCGAGCGAATGCCTTCGGGGACTCAAGCCCTTTCTTGACCACTGATCGGGCTGGATCTTCTTTAGGTGCGAACTGATGCCAATTTGATACTTGAACTTGAATCTGGCCGAGCGCAGATGAAAGGTAGCTAGGTATTAGATCAAACTGCACATATATGGAGTCGGGATGCTTTGGATCCAAACCACCGTCCCCCCTGAGACGATCTCTCACTGTAAGGTTTGGTGCAATTACTAGGACTTGGTCTGTAAATCGCTTATCAGATCTGTTAGTGACTTTGTTGAGGCCTGACCAGGCTATCAATAAGGCCATAACCATCGTCTTGCCTGTACCGGTAGCCATTTTTACAGCCCATCTCACATATGCTTCTCCCGCTGATGGGACATCAATTCCTTGAAGCAAATCCGTTCTTGCCTCGGTAAGAAAAGCTATAGTCTCCACAGCTTCTTGTTGACAGAAGAAAGCTCTCGTATTTTCTATTAGCCTTGAGTCGTCAAACCAAAAATCGAAGAGCTTCCTTGTGGTAGTAGTCGCTCCTGGATACCCATCTATCCTCCACAGCTTTATTTTCTCTCGTAATTGATTAACGATCTTTAATTCAATTACTTCGTCTGTGATCCTTAATTCTCCTCCCGGAGAAGGTGCGAGGTAACCAGATTTTCTCCTACCCTCTCTAATTGAAGGTACTAAACCGGTAAAGTCCCAGTGTTGCTTAGGTTCTGTAAAGGGTGAGTTAATTATCGGATTGCCATCGACAACTGTCCGAGTGTTTTGATCCGACATCCCTAGTTCACGCTCATTACTGTCTCAGAGGAGTTACCGTCCTGTGTGATTATTCTCACGGCAATTTTCCCTGTTTCTGGTTTGTCAAATGCAGAAGAAGACCACCCAGAAAGCTGTTCCAGAACGCCATCATCAATTGAGGTTTTTAAGGCCTTGCGTAAGCTACTCCAAGAGTCTGAGCCGGGAAAGAATACCTGCTTTGCATTAAAAATCTGGGAATCGTAATTTGTGTCCAAAAGCCACGCCTTTATGCCTTCTTTACCTATTGAGATTTGGCTTCCACTTGCCGAATCATAAGTATCTACTCCATTTACTGTCACTGAATATTTCCCCTCACTGGTCTCAAGGCTTATGTCCGGGGCTGAGTACAGCTTGAAAGTTTGGGAATTTTTGGTGTTCTTGAGTAAGTCGCCAAGGATTAGGTCAGGACTCGCCATTAGTAATGCAACAGAAGAGCTACCTATTTTACCTTTACTTAGCTTCTCAGCAGCATCTGGAGTGACAGCAAATCCAGCGAACACAATCAAGTCGTATCCGATAGAAGCGGTCAAGGCTTCTTGTACCTGTGACATTGTTATAGGGCCAAATTTAGGACCGAATGATGCCGCAAATTTAATTGTTTTACCGGACAGCTCTGTTAAACCCTCGACCTGGATCGAACTAGAACTTTCTAAACGTTGGAGTTCTATTATTTTCGCGGGTGGTTTGCCAACCTGTGGAATGCCCATAACTCTAAGTGCATTTATTAACTCATCCACGTGGTCTTCCACAGAACTTGTAGATCCGACATTCGAAGTTTCTGTAAGAGGGTTTTCGGAGTACCTTGAAAGAGCGTCAAATGTGAACGGGCCAGCAACTCTAATTCTCTTCTTGTCGATTAAAGGTTGGTCTACAAAAGTTACTTGCTCCGCATCCATTCCCTGTGCCATTTCACCGGGGCTTAGTTTCGCTTCGACGCGGTATTTGAAACCACCGTCAACCCCTCGACTCTGGTCTTGCAATTCGTAGTAGTCGAAGCGTTGAGTCAACAACCTCTCACGAGCTATAGCCGCCGCAACTCTGCTGGTGTCCGTCGTTATCCATCGACGTCCGTGCTTTTCCGCTACCGCAGCTGTTGTGCCTGAACCACAAGTTGGATCAATGACTAAATCGCCAGGATCACTAGCTAGGAGCAAACAGCGTTCAACTGCTCTTTCACTTGTTTGAACAACATATCGTTTCTTCGAATATGTTCCTACCGCAGTGTCATTCCAAACAGATGTAAGCGGCGTCCACGGGAACTCATCTTCGTATCGCTTAATGCACAAGGTGTTCCCCGTTGCCATGACCCGCCCAAGATCGATTAGTTTGTACAATGTTTGATCGCTCCAGTGCCTTCCTTTGCTGCATGTATATTCTCGGCCTTGGAAGATGACGGGTTTTGAACCAGATTTGCTTTCACCCTGGCTGGAGGCATCGGCTGAACGAAACCTTCGGGCACCTTTCGGTAGTAACGTTGGATCTGCTAACTCATCCTTGGTCATTCTTCTATATGATCCGTCTCGGAATTCTACCCATGTAAATGTGCCTTTTTCAGAACGCTCAACACGAGGCACATAAAGTGGATTTACTTTTACTTTGGACGAGTCTTTCGCGTACCACACAATGAAATCATGCGTTACCGGCAATACGGAAGAATCTGCTGTCGCTGTCTTGGCAAAAGTAATCAATTTCATGAAATTTTCTGCTCCAAAGACCTCGTCTAACAGTGCCCGAACTAGGTGAACATTATCGTCACTTATCTGAACAAAAATTGAGCCCCTCTCGTTTAGAAGTTCACGAGCCAGGACTAAGCGATCCCTAAGATAGGTCAGATATGAGTGAATCCCTAATTCCCAGGTATCTCGGTAGGCCTGAATCATCTCCGGTTCCCTGGTGAGGTGATCGTCATTTCTGTCTTTGACATCTGTATCGCCAATTTTTACCTGAAAATTTGAGTTATAACTAACCCCATATGGAGGGTCGACATAAACAACTTGAACTTTGCCTCCCATACGCTCTCTGTGAAGCAGGCTATTCATGACGATTAGGCTGTCACCGAGTACGAGACGATTTGACCAGTTGAGTTCGTGTTGATAGAACTCGACACTGTCGCCTGCCTCTAGCTCATCAAAACCAAATAGAAGATCTACGTACCTGTTTTTTCTAAGCCCTGAGACTATTTGCTGGGCGGATAGATACTCATGAACGTGAATGGAAGGTGCTGGAATCGCGAAGCTTTCTCTTTCTGCCTTTCCAGTCCAAACCATTTGAGGATCTAGATTTGGGTCATATTTGTACGTCACGACAGGTGTCTCATCTCTGTCCAAGTGAGCCAAACCCACAGGAGGATTGTTTGTCCTCTTCGATGCAGTGTGGTTATATCCCTCTACAGGGATCTCTTTGTCCTTGCTCGCCATTTTTCGCCCTTCAAAACCCAGTTAACTCAGCCTAAATCTACCAGCAGCCACTGACAATGTTCCCAAAGGTAATCAAAGCGAACATCTCTATAGAGGTCCGTCATCTAAGAGTGCTTGAATTCTCTGGCTTAGCTCTTCAACACTTATTTCAGGAGGTGTGTCTTTGACCCACAATCTCCTTGGTGCATCCAATGCAAGTAGCTTTGCTCTGCGGTCCATAATCTTCAACATCAGAAGTACGCTTTGGGGATCTCCATTTTGAACGCCTACCCAGATCCCGCTCATTGCGACATCTAATCGGTCTAGTTCTAGGTTCCGGATGTCTTCTATGTCATCTCTCATTACACGTCTTGAGGCCCTGAGATAGGCATCTCTCGAACTTGAGGGAGATGAGTACCCAACCTGTTCAGAAATCTGATCCCATGTGAGGCCCTGCCTTCTTAGAGAAACGACTTGGATTTCTTTATCAATCACATCGGGACTTGGAGCTTTGCCGGCTGGTCTACCATTTTGATTACCCATGTTTACGCTGTAATTCTTGGTTGCGCTGGAATTCTAGGCTCGAATTTTCTCCTAGACACTTTCACAGGTGCAGTTATCTCCAGCTCTTCTGGCGTTATGTCTTCAATACCAGGTCGTATCCCTCGAATAATAGTTGTGTCCTCCAGATATGTTGCTAGGCCATCAATCGCTACTTCATTCAGGCCCTGAACATTAGGTGCATAGATTTTCTTTGTGATTCCTATGTCTGCGTGACCTAGGGACTGAGAGACTGCCTCCAGAGGCACTTTAGTCTCTAGTGCCAGGCTCGCATAAGTGTGCCTGATATCGTGCACACGTATAAATCGAAGTGAATTGTCCTTGAGAAATTTCTTGTAGTTCTTCAAATTGTTGGACATGTTTACTGGTGTTCCGATGGAAGAAGTGAAAACCATGCCAGATTCGAGCCATTGCGGGCCAGCGAGTATTTTATTCATAGATTGGCTCATCTGGTGGCGCAAAAATGACTGATAGACGGGTTCTGGCATCCGCAATGATCGGTTACTTGATTTCGTCTTGACTTCTTGCAGCCTGCTTCTCACCTGTCCAGCACCTCCGGGTAAGAGCCTTCTTTCGTCTCTCAAGGTTTGCTTGATAGTGATTGTTCTTTTCTCCATGTCTACTGAGTCCCAGCTCAAGCCCAATACTTCTCCGTGTCTGAGGCCAAGATGGATGCAAATGTGGATGAACAGATCTAGTGGTTTGCCTACAGAGGCTTTCAATACTTCCTGGGCCTCCTTTTTTGTCCAGTGAGGTTGGACTTGTGTCTTGTCCCCCATTCGTGATTTAAATGGCGTTGAAAGTGACACAGGATTTGAGTGAATAATTCCGGACCTATTTGCATCTCGACATAAGGCGTGGAGAATAGCTCTTGCACCGTTGATTGTACGAATACCTTTTTTCGCGTAATAGAGATTATTCATCCAATCAACTACATGCTTATAGGAGAGCTGATCAAGCTTCACCTTTCCTAAGTATGGGAAGACATAGCGACGTAATCGATCTTCATAATCAGCTGCGGTTGAATCCTTAATCGACATCGGTTTATGTTCTCTAACCCACCAAAGTCCGTAAGACTGAACAGTGTCAAGATTTCGAGTTTTTAGGACACCTTTGTTCTTTTCTGCGTTGAGTTTTTGACGGAGAGTGACGGCGGCACGGCGACTAGATGCAGTTTTTCTGATTTTTCTGGGCCGGCCGTTGGGCAGAGTGCCAGCAGTTATTTCAACTACCCATACTCTCTTACCGGATTTATAGGTTTTCTCAAATATGGTTCCATCGCCATAAGAACCGGGGATTTTAGTCATCAAAAACCCACCTTTTCTTCGCGGGCTTTCTTTATTTGCCTTTCCAGGTACTTGCTAATGGAAGCCTGAGAGAATCTGCAGCAGTTTCTGATTTTTATTGGTTCTATTTCACCATCAGCAATAAGGCGGTAAAGGGTAGATCTAGAGATATTAAGTTGTTTACATGTTTCAGAGGTTGTGTAAAGGTGGACCAACGTGGTTTTCCATTTCTCTCCAATCCTTTCTATCGGGCAAGCCTCATCCATCCATCCAGGCCTGAGATGCTTCGGGTTGAAACACCTAGACAAATTATGGAACGGGAGAGGCCCCCCGAACCAAGGCGACACGCCCACACTAAATGCGAACAAATCAAAGAAATGATTGCGGGTCTCGAACTGTTTGCTGACTAAATCGCTGACCAAAATAAATTTTCCTAACTTTCTGCTTGTGAGTTAGGAGTGAATTGGAAAAGAAGGCCAATAGATTCAAGGCTTCAAGCGAACTTAGTAAAGCGCGCTTGGAGGGACTCGAACCCCCAACCTTCTGATCCGTAGTCAGATGCTCTATCCGTTGAGCTACAAGCGCTGGGTTGACTAGCAACCTTGTTAGTTTAGTCCACTTCATA
>Ga0214917_10003586_pt1 | contig 17813 bp, 17 predicted proteins | sample LL_1208_BB_MetaG_FD_177983 | JGI IMG/M metagenome (GOLD analysis project Ga0214917, IMG submission 177983) | Freshwater microbial communities from Lake Lanier, Atlanta, Georgia, United States - LL_1208_BB | ecosystem: Environmental > Aquatic > Freshwater > Lake | place: USA: Georgia | collected... | reverse complement strand
GGCCTACGGCCGGTCTGGACTCTGCCTTTCTCTTCCGTTTTTAGCCAATTATCGGTTTTTTCTTAAAACCCAATTTTACAGAAACAATTGTGCACTACTGTTAAGGGAAATACATTACAGCTAATCGCGAATTCCGTGATTCCCATCTCAAATAATCTAAATGTTAATCTTGGTGGATATTACTTTATGGGGGCACCTAGCCAAATTAAGGAAAACGGTTCCTGGTCTGAAATTCCCCATTCAGATATTCAAACCTTGGCTGCTCGGGCTTCACTTACATACCGGCCCACTATTTTCTCAGAACTATGGTTTGGCCTTGAGTGTCCGGTCTACAGCAAACCAACCGGCGGATTATACGATTATCCCGGGCGTCTAAATACAAATCTCGTTATTGACATGGGCGGGAATATTTTTTTCTAGGATTCGTTACAATCCTATACGAAAGTAAATTTTTCGTTACTTAACCACAAAATGCGATCAATTCTCGAGTCGTGGGAGAGTCGGAGTGGGAAAGGGCGATGACTGGATGGTGAGAGGCTGATGCGTCACTCATGGATTTGGAGTTGTCCGACGGGGAATGTCCAGCGTCCGAAGTGCGATGTCCGACGTCATTGGGTTTTCGTTTCGCTGTGTCTGAGCCACGGAGATGAAGGCCATCGCGGGAGCGATTGGCTGGAATCGGAAGTGGCGAGGACGCCGCTTCTTCAGATTGGGGACTTTGCAATGCGACGACCAATCGCTTGTTTTGGACATCCAAGATTTCAGCGGTGCCCTTGATCGGTTGTTTCGTCGCGGACCAGATGCCGTCGAATTCCACGAATGTGGCAGTGGGGCTGGTTTTGTACTCGGCGATTGCAGCTTCGGGTGTGGCCAGAAACCATCGCAATGCGGTCATTGGGCCATATTGTGAAAGTGGCAGTGCCAGGGCGAGAAGGACGGTTCCCACGAGTGCAACGGGGATTTCGCCCTTCGAGGCGGTTTCGATTTGGAGGGAGTTTTTGAACCATACGTCGCGGTTGGGATTGGGCCAGAGGAGTTGGACGCCTCTTGGGGTGAGCATGTCGAGGACGATGTGGGAGGCGTAGCCGATGCTAAATGATGCCGTGAGGCGGATGATGTCGGTGAGTGTGAGATGCAGAATTTTTAGGCTGATTGGGATCATTGCCATTGAGATTTGGTGGTTTAGAACCTGTTGTAGGACGAGTGCGGCGATACTGAGGATTATGGCGAAGACTATTGTGGCCACCACGGTGCCGATGAGCGAATGGGTGACTGCGCGGTGGCCGTACTTTCGTTCGATGGGTTTTGAAATCCAGGGGACTAACCGTCCAATCGTTGAGGTGGGATGATCGATGTCGGGTGCAAGTGAGCCGAGGATGGCACAAAGGACAATCGTCCAATGGAAACTGGTTTCGACGCCGAAGACGGCGAGGAAGATTAGGGCGATGGCGGGTCCGTAAATTGCGTGGGTAGGGGCGATCATGAAACGTCCGATGTCCGACGTCCAACGTCCGACGTCTTTAAATACCGCATAAATCCGAAGATCAGTTGTTTGGTTTTTGTCGCATGGTCATAGACGGCCTTGAATTGTTCCGGATTGATATAATCTTGGTCCAAGGCGACATAAAGCTGACTTTGAACTTCGGTTGCAGATGCTGATGCAATTTCTAAGAATCGAACAAACTCTTTGTCACTTCGCCGATCAAATCCTTCGGCAATATTGGACATTACGGATACCGCCGCAGATTGAATTTGGCTGCTTAGCTTGAAATCTTTTGCAAAAGAGTCGTGACGACTCATGCCATAAACAAGGTTGACGAGCTGCCTCGCAGACTTCCATGACTCCAAATCTTCAAATCTCGCTACTTTCAATGGTTACTCCTAAATTTTGCATTTTTGACGTCGGACGTTGGACATCGGACGTCGGACTGGCGATGTCTCATCGCCTCAACTTCACGATGTATTTAAAAAACACGAAAATCGTCGTTCCAATCCCCGCCAAAATGTAGCCTTCGAATGAATGCGTTCCGAGTGCAATGAATCGTGAAATCACCAGAATCATCCACAACGCCATGAGCGTCCAACTCCAATCGCGATAGACGATTCCGGCTTCGTGGTCGATGTGACGAATATGATCGACGGTGACTTTTTTCGATTCGGGGAGTTGATGAATCAGTTCAACGATGGCGAGCGGGTTGCCGTTTGCGAGGTTGAGGATTTTGGTTTCCAGGTGAACGTAGTCGTTGGGGTTCATCGAATGATCCTTCGTAAGGTGGGCGATCATCGCTTGGCTGGATGATTTGTCGAGTAGTGGCAGTTCGATTTCCTGGAACTTCCAGCCGATACTTTTGAGTCGTGAGGGGATTTGGTCCATTGCCGCGATGACGGGGAAGTGGTCGATCAACGTTTTGATGATGTCTTCTTCTGAGATTTTGAGGCGATCGAGGTTATCGATCAAAATTACCGGTGGCACAAGGGTTTCTGCGGATACGATGGCATCCAGAATTTCAGCGTTTGGGGTTCTAGCTGTGAATGAGTTGCTGGCACAAACGACATCCGCTACGTCGAGTAATAGGGTTTTGAATGGAACTGGGGAGTCGATGAGAATGGCGTTCGGGATGGATGCGGATAGCACCTTGAGCAAATGGGTTTTCCCGATTCCGGTGGGTCCAGTGAACAATACCGATTGATTGTTTATCACGAACTCTTTCGATTTTTTGATGATTGGGTCGCGGCCGAAGGTCGCCGTGGCGACCTGTCCAACGTCCGACGTCCGATGTCCGACGTCATTTAAAACATCGCTGGCATCGGGTGGATGAACTATGTCGATAAGTTTTTTGATGGGAGATCGGGTGTCTAATGGATCTGGTTCCATTGACGTCGGACTTTGGACGTCGGACGTCGGACGAAACCTTTCCAAGGTTTCGCGGTCGATACCCAGTAATTTGGCAGCTTCTTTGGGAGATGTTTTTTTCAGTAACCGTCCGATGAAGGTGTTGCGTAAGTCGTGGTAGCTAACGTCCAAATCCGCTGCTTTAGATGCCGTGCGAATAATATGGTCGACGCTGCGTTCGGACAGGCGTTTGGGAATGCCACGTTCTGTAACGAACAATGCGATCTCCGGTGTTTTCGGACGCACTTCAAGGTAGCGGTTCAATGCGCTGATGGCGGAATCCGTGAGTGAAACGGTGCGTTTCCGTTTGCCTTCGATCTGCATCGTCTTGGCGTCAAAATCGAGAGCCACAATGTCCAATCCAATTAATTCGGATAGAAACAATCCCGTACTCAAAACAACAACCATAATGGTTTGATCGCGAGGATCATCCGTTGCAGATAGCAGCTTTCGGATATCTGCCTCCGTCATCAATGTAGGGGAATTCATGAATAGATTATATTGATTTACCATAACAAAAAGAAGATGCACTTATTGCGGCAATGTCGCCAGTTGTTGCGGGTAAGTCGATGCTCACTGCGATATTATCGATAGCCCATTGTTACTTCTTCGAGCGTGGCCAGCCCAACGAGACGCCTGCTCAGCCTCAACACATCCTCGTCAACCTATGCATCCATATACTTCTTACTAGGAGTTATTGCGACTAAACAGAAGCTGATCTTAAATCTCTTGATGCCAGAAAATAACCAGGTGCGACACGGGAACATTCCCCCGCACCACTCAGTCTTCTAAATCTAGACACAAAAAGTCCAGATAAATATCGAACTTAGCTCGCTGGGTTGGGTTCGAGATATATAGCCTTTTTGGGTTTGGTTGTGTCGAACCGATATTGGGTGTACATGTACTTTTGACCGATTCCCCCCTTGTTGCGAAAAAATCGGTTAGGCAATGATGTCGATGGGCCACGGTAGGAAATGGACGTTTAAGGTGAGCTGGGTTTTGTAGACGAGAATATCTTTGATATGGATAAGCAGTGTCTCTCGAAATGAGTTTGCGTTGTCGGGATCAAGGTTTTGTAACATGGCAATCGCGTGTTTGATTTGGTAGATATCAAGCTTTTGGTTATCGAGTTGGCGGATAGAGAAATCATGGTGGCTGAGTTGAGTGTTGAATTGCTTTTCTTCTAGGTCCAAGGATTCCAACTTTTCGTTAATGCGACTTCGTTCTTTTGCGGTGAATTTGCCGGTGATCAGTGAATCCAAATATTTATCTTGTTGGGCCTTGGTGGCGATTATCTTTTGGTTCAATACCAATAGTTGCTTTTGGATTACAGATTGTTGGGCGTCGAGGACGTGGTTGTGCTGCGCAATACGGATTTCTATAGAGTTGAATGTTGTGGGGGCAGAAAGCTGGCACAAGGAATTCAGTACCCTCTGATGAATGGATTTGAAGTTGATTTGTTTGATTTCACATTGGGTTTTGGATTTGATGCCATGGCTACCCCGTCGGGTACACCGATAATATTCAAACTTGATTTTGGCGTGGTTGAGCGAATAGCTTGGGGTTAACGGGGACAGGCAATCACCACAGGTCAGTAGTTTTTGAAGCGGGGCATTGCGATTGGTGGGCTTTGGACCTCGTTTGAGAAGGGTCTGAATTTCTTCAAATTGTATGTCTGAAATGATAGGGGCATGCGTGTTATGGAAAAGTTGTTTTTTCCATTTTCGGTGACCCAAATAGGATGGGTTTTGGAGGATTTTGAGGATCATCCGGCAGTCCCAAAGTCGCCCACGTCGACCGCTGACGTTAGTTTGATTAAGGTGTTTGGCAATATCCAAGGTCGATCGTACCGTGCGAAATCGGGAGAAAATGAGTTCCACGATTTCTTTTTCTTTTGGAAAAATGACCCATTCGTTGTTGACACAGGCGTAGCCAAACGGCGGGTATCCACCGTTATGAAGACCCAAACTCGCACGGTAGGTCATGACATCACTAACCCGTTCGGAATTTTGTTCGCGTTCCAATTGAGCAAACACCAAAGCGACCCGGAGCATTGCTTTGCCCATGGCGGTTGTCGTGTCGAATTGCTCTCGAAGAGAAATGAAGTCGACGTTGTGGGTTTGAAGCGTCACCATCAACGCTTCGAAATCCATGAGTGATCGGGATAGCCGATCAAGTTTTTTGACGATGACCGTACTAATTTTATGCGCCTCGATATCTTTGATCAGCGCTTGGTATTCGGGTCGATTGGTATTACCGCCGGACTTGCCGCGTTCGATGTAGAGCTTGTGAATGCGGAATTTACGGTAGTCGCAGTATTTGCGGAGCTCGTTTTCTTGTTCTTCCAGCGAGTCGCCTTCGGTCGCTTGGCGATCGGTGGAGACCCTAAGGTATACCCCAACGACGACGGTTTCCGTCGCTGTGTCCCCGCCGGGTGGGGGCGGCGGCGACACATCGCAGGAACCCATCATCGTCGGGTTGTATCTTCGGGTCTCCACCGATCGACAGGCCAACGAAGGTGATTCGTTGGAAGAACAAGAAAACGAACTTAAAAAGTACTGTGATTACCGTAATTTCCGTATTCACAAGCTCTACATCGAACGCGGCAAATCCGGTGGTAACACCAACCGACCTGAATACCAGGCACTCATCAAAGATATTGAAGCCAAGAAAATCAATGCGGTGGTGGTTAAAAAACTCGACCGACTCTCCCGATCACTTTTAGATTTTGAAGCACTGATGGTCACCCTTCAAACCCATGAAGTCGACTTCATTTCCCTTCGAGAGCAATTCGACACGACAACCGCCATGGGTAAAGCAATGCTCCGGGTCGCTTTGGTGTTTGCTCAATTGGAACGTGAACAAAATTCCGAACGGGTCAGCGATGTAATGACCTATCGTGCGAGCCTAGGCCTACACAACGGGGGCTACCCGCCATTTGGGTATACGTGCGTCAACAATGAATGGGCCATTTTCCCTAAAGAAAAAGAAATCGTGGAACTCATTTTCTCCCGATTTCGCACGGCACGATCCACCTTGGACATCGCTAAATACCTTAACGATACCCATATCAACGCCCGACGCGGCCGCCTTTGGGATTGCCGGATGATCCTTAAAATCCTCCAAAACCCTTCATATCTCGGGCATCGAAAATGGAAAAAACAACTATTCCACAATACTCACGCACCCATCATTTCGGAGGCTCAATTTGAAGAGATCCAAGCCCTCCTCAAACGAGGGTCAAAGCCCACTAACCGCAATGCTCCGTTTCAAAAGCTCCTCACCTGCGGTGATTGCCTATCCCCAATGTCGCCCAGTTTTTCGCTTAATCATGCCAAAATCCGGTTTGAATATTACCGATGCACCCAACGCGGTAGCAATGGCGCCAAACCTAAAAAGAAATGTGATATCAAACAAATCAATTTTAAAGCCATCCATCAACGCGTACTTGCGGCGTTTGACCAGCTATCCACCCCAGCTACATTCAAACCACTGGAAACCCGCATCATCCAGCACAACCAAGCACTCGATGCCCAACAATTCCTCATTCAAAAGCAAGTATCACTATTAAATCAAAAAGTGACCGCCTCAAAAGCCCAACAAGACAAATATTTGGACTCGCTCATTACCGGTAAATTCACAGCAAAGGAACGCCATCGAATCAACGAAAAACTAGAATCATTAGATCTAGAAGAAAAACAATTCAACACTCAGCTCAACCATCATGATTTCACCATCCGCCAACTCGAGAACCAAAAGATAGATCCCACCCAAATCAAACAGTCCATCGCCACATTGCAAAGTCTCGACCCCGATGATCCAAAGGTATTTCGAGAGACGCTTTTGGTTTTAATCAAAGACATCACCGTCCACAAAGAAAGCCTAACGATTACATTTCATTTTTTACCATGGCCAACTGACATTTCAGCCTAACCGATTTTCTCGCAACAAGGGGGGTGAATTGCCAAAAAAGCCTACACGCAAAAATGGCGTATCCCCTCAGGTTCGACATATCTAACCCAAAAATCCACGATTTTCTCGAACCACCTGAAACCTCAGTAGTTCGACAATCATCAATTAACCATTCGCCAATTTACCGAGTCTAAGTTCGATAAATGCTATAAATCCAGTGTCTAGGGATATAAAACCTAGTGGTGCGCCCGAAGAGAGTCGAACTCCTAACCTTCTGATCCGTAGTCAGATGCTCTATCCATTGAGCTACGGGCGCTTAAGGGCTGACTATTCTAAAACAGGAATGCCCTAGCATGCAAACCCTTCGATTTGCTCATCCGAATGATTTCTCATAAAATAGCCTAGAACTTTAGTTATGGAAAAACCACGCTTCACAACACAAATCGACGTACACAGAGCACGTCAGCCAATCCGGGGATCAATGATCGGACAACTGACCTTAAATAGTTGGCTTCGATATTCCGAACACCCAATGACCTCCTGGACTGGCCCTGCACTCTCCGCGATACTCTGGTTACTCAAAAGTCCCAAACGGCTTGTCAGATATCAAATGGACGGTGTTGACCTGGTATTACCGCTCAACCATCCTGGCCCGATGGCCAAACACAAAAATCCAGACCACCTGCGATTTTACGGACGAATTGCAAACGCGATCAATCAAAAATATCAGGACGCGACAGGCATTATCTTGGGGGCAGGAATCGGATGTTCGATCGCGGCAATCCGAGCCGAATCAACCATCCCACTCATTGCAACTGAACCAAACGCCGACTTCTATCGTCTTTTAAATCGCAATATGTTAACCGTCGACAACGTCGCAATTACGACCGCAGTACCAACAGATCCGTTGATACTAAACTCGGTCAGGTTACTCGCACTATCCGACGCCACGGCGGAATTGCCTCACCTGACAACACAGCCTCCCGTCATACTCCATATTCATCCCAAGACACCCGATCTCCCGCCTGTTGCTGCAGCCCGTCTATCCGACTATTCGTCTGGATTACTTTTCGACGAATCCAGCCACTTCATATGCCCCATTTCGCTGGAATCACCAGACCTGTTGCACAATTTTCACACGTATTTTCGCAAGATCCACCGCCCTTATACACTGGCGTTATTCCCCCCAAGCGAATCGGACATCGCGGCCTTAGTTTTAGCGAACGAACGCGCAAGGGCCGCCACCCATATTGCCACAATCGAGTCTAAGAACGCCGTTTAAACTGACGTTCAAACCCATTTGCAAATACAGTTTCAAGCGTGCCGTCATTCGAACGCCCCATCCATAATGCGCGAATTCGAGGAAACCGTTTTAACAGCACTCGCCCGCCCTCGGGCCCCAGCACAGTAAGCGCATAGGCCATGCCTTCCGCCTGAAGTGCAGTCGGAGCAATAACAACCGTAACGCCACTATCACTGGGTATGGGGTCCATCACCCGGCCATCAATGACCCATGACCATATCTGATCATCGACCGTTAATACATCGCGATTTTTCACGCAAACACCCAGAGCCATGCCCGACAAATTAACAACTCCAATCTGCTCTTCCGTTTCCGACCCAATGGCGGGGAGCCCAACACCAATCTGCCAAGTCAATCGACCGGGCCTGGGATCACCAACAACGATCGCATCCCCAATTTCTATAAAATACCGATGATATCCATGACGACTCAACACCCTCGCCATCTCATCCGCAACAATGCCATCTTTCACTTCGAGCAATGAAATCGACTGCGTCCCAATTTTCAAGGTTTCAATCCGAATCTGACTCCGAAGGGGAGCCATCGCCTGAGGGGTCCCAATACCCCACAGCGCCCGAATCGGCCCCATCGTCGGGTCGTAAGCACGACCAGATTGCGTTGATAGCGTCATCACCTGTGATCGCCAGGCCATCAACTCCGAATCCGCCATACCCAAGTTCGGATTATGATTCAATCGCGACAAATCCGACAACGGATCTGCTTCATCAATCTTACAGGCAATTTCCGCCATACGCTCCCGAACTTCACGACGGAGCGCCTCTTCTGACCGCCACCGAGGTACCGCAACACTAATCTGATAAGTCGCCCCCATCACAGCCCCTGTTATTCGAACCATTTCTGTCGAAAGCAGCCAAGTAATCCCCAATCCCAATAGGAACACAACTGCGATCACGGCCCCCCAATGGTCGCGCCACAGCCGATTCAAGACAGGTGACTTTCTCCCAATTGCCCACATGCTGCCGAAATTTCTTGACCACGCCGAAATCGGATTGTTACCGGTACCTTTTGGCGCCGCAGTTGCTCACGAACCGCATTCATATGTGACGACGACACAGGGACAAACGGAATCCGTATATGGGGATTCAAATTAATCAAATTAACTTTGGCATTCAAAAACAACGCCAAATTACCAAGTTCTTTAATATCTTGTTCCCCATCATTTTGACCTTTAAGCAAGGTATATTCCAAAGTCAATTTCCGGTTATGATGGCGTTGGTACTCTGCAATCGCACGAGACACTTCCACAATGGGATTGCGGCCTTCAATCGGCATAATTCGAACGCGCTTGGTCGGATTTGCATTCCCCACCGAAAATGCCAGGTTAATATAACGAGAATCCGCAATGAGTCGTTTAATACCGGCTAAGTACCCTGAGGTTGACACGGTAACGTTCCGTTTACTGATATGAAAGCCGGTTTCAGAATTAATAATATCAATCGCCTTGAATACATTGTCGTAATTCAACAATGGCTCCCCCATTCCCATAAACACCAAATTCGTTATCGGGAACCCTCGTTGATGGGCCACAAGTACCTGAGAAACAATTTCGTGAACCTCTAAATTACGCTTAAATCCGACAACGCCGGTCAAGCAAAATTTACAATCGACAGGACATCCACATTGAGACGAAACACATAGAGTGTTATAGGTTTTTTCGTGTAATACAACACATTCAATCATTTTGCCATCCGTCAGCGTTACAACAAACTTGGTTGCCGAACTATCTCCCGAGGGCACAACATCAACCGCCTTGAAGCTACGCAAATCAAGCCGCTCACTAAGTTCGGCACGAACAGACTTGGACAAATCCGTCATTTGCCCAAGATCAGTCACCGCCCGTTGATATACCCATCGAAAAATTTGACGCGCAACAAACGGTTTCATCCCCCACTCGATAACCTGTGCTTCAAATTCAGGTAAGGAAAGCGAAAGCGGATTAATCGCCGACATGATTCAGGTAGTCAATGATTTCGTAAAGCCGACCAAAGGTACTGCGGTTATAATACAAGGTCAGTCTCGGAATCCCAGGATATACTTGATTATCAAAGGGGATATCCTCAGCAGAAACCTGTTCAATTTCGCCTTTCACCAAAAAATGTGCAAATTTCTTATTCATATCGGCCAGAGCACGCTCTGACAAGGGTGAATTCAAGCGTATCAGCGTCAATGGCCCGTGATATCGAATCGAATGATATTTTTTATAAAATCGGACAATATGATCGGCCGCTTCATCCGCTGAATGTAAGTTGCGGAACAAAAACAAGTCGTCATCAGAGATGTAATGTTGCCCCAATAATTCCTTATGGATCAATTCAATCCAAGTCTCCCAATAACTATCTCCAGGTGCTGACAACAAGATAATAGGGCGAGGTGCGCAACGTCCGGTCTGAACCAAGGTCAGTACTTCAAATGCCTCGTCATGAGTCCCAAACCCCCCGGGAGACAATACGGTCGCATCCGACTCTTTAATAAACGTCAATTTACGATTAAAGAAGTACTTAAACGATACTAACTTCGCATCGCCATCAATATATGGGTTGGGCCGCTGTTCAAATGGCAACAAAATATTGGCACCAAAACTCATATTGACTTCGGCACCCTTATTACCCGCCTCCATAATCCCGCCCCCCGCCCCCGTAATCAGCATAAAGCCCTTGGACGTAATTTTGTGGGCAAATTCCTCGGATATTTTATAAGCAGGATGGCTAGGCTTTGTCCGAGCGGACCCAAACAAACAGACCTTGCGAACATCACGATATGGCAAAAAGACCCGATAGGATCCCAACAATTCCCGTAAGGTACTCGATATCATATTAACGTCATGATAATCAGAATTTTCTTTCGAAATCTTAATTAAATTCTGAATCATCGCGCCTAAGGGGACCTCATGGGTCGATCCGACGGCCTCTACCAACGCTTTAATTTGCTGCTCAATTTCTGGACTCAACTGATATTTCACGACATCCTCACTTTAACGAAAATGCGAAAGGGTTCCTTCGGCGTACCGTCGGGCTTCCGATAATTTTTTGATCAAGGGCACACAATCAACTGCCAACTCATAATAGTGTTCCCTCAATTGAGTATTATGAAGCCCTTCATTTTCAAGTTCGTACACTAAGGCATTCAAACTTGATACGGTTCGTTGAATCAAATCAAAATAGGCCAATTTCACGGACGGATCTACGACTTTGGCTTTTTGACGCATTTATTGCATTGCCCATAGATATGAAGCGAGCGATATTCAGGGACAAATCCTATTTTTTCACAGTAGTCCATCAAATATCGTTCAACATAATCTTCCTTAATTTCCAAAATCCGCCCACAGGTATTACAAATAATATGGTCATGATGCTTATCCGGCACCCCTTTTTCGTAATACACCTTCCCATCCCGAGTCGAAATTTTTTGAAGCAACCCGGCATCCAACAATTGTTTTATCGTCCGATAGACTGTCGCCCGAGAAAATCGACTATGATCCACCCGTAACCGATCAATAAATGACTCGACTTCGAAATGAGTCTTGATTTTGAAAATCTCATCAACAATGGCACGTTTCTGGGTCGTATAGCGCCCTTCATGCGTGCTGAGATATTCCTCAAACACTTTATGAGGATTTTTCATGATGCCCCGAGTTTACAATACCGGCAATTCCAACATCAACGGTACGAACATGATAAATCAACTTATCCAAAATTTTTCGAATCGCAAAAATAATATGGGTATGAGAAATCCCGGCATCAAAAATCTTCCGGAGTTCCTGAACATGCACCTTAAATATTTCGTGTTCAGCTTTGTGATGGATATAAAATGCGTATTGATGAGCCTGCATCAAGGCCTCTTCTTCAGAGAAATGCTCAATGACATAGTGCTCCATAAATCCAACTATCGATCCCAATTTAGCTAGATCTTGAGTACGAATTGCATTATCTAACATGGTTGTTAGCTGAAACAATTCCTGATGATGGTTATCAATTTCAGGATTTCCAGTCTCAAGATTCGGTGTCCAACTTTGCATCCGGGTTAGCGTACTACGATTTATGAAGCAATGCCACCGCCTCTAAATGAGACGAATGAGGGAACATATCCACGGGCTGAATCCGACGTGTCACATACCCCTCTTCGGCATACATCCCCAAATCCCTAACCAGGGTAGTAGGGTTACACGACACATAGACAATACGGCTGGCCCCCGTGGTTGCAGACCGTCGCAGGGCTTTAGGCTCGAGCCCACTGCGAGGGGGATCAACCACCACAATATCGGCTTGGGGTTTTTCAAACTTCAAAATATTCTTTACTTTACCCTCTCGAACAATGACAGAATGGGCCTGATTCAACTCAATGTTATGGTGCGCATCACGGATCGATGAGGGATTAATCTCTATCCCCAACACAGAGTGAACGTGATCCGAAAAATAAATTCCAATGGTCGCGGCCCCACAATACAAATCCAATAGTAGGTCCGATCGTGATGGCTCCGCCAATTCCAACGCAACTTGATAAAGGCGTTGCACTTGCCCCGAATTGGTCTGAAAAAAGGAATACGGTGACACCCGATATCGTTTCGCGCCAATGGATTCAACAAGTTCTCCAATGCCATCCAAAATCCGCACATCCTCGGTGTATGCCGTATCCGATACTTGGGACTGCACACTCATCACAACCCCAACAATCCATGGAAACTCAACACGAAGGGCAATGGCCAGTGGCTTCAACTGCTCAGATATATCAGAGGCCACCACCCAATTTACCAACCATGCCGATTGATACTCGGATTTACGCACCATCATGTACCTCAAAACGCCCACATGAGACCGCTGGTCGTAGGGCGGGAGTCCCAACTGAGTCAACTGATTACATACCCAGTCGGACACCTGGGACCATCGCTCATCAAACAATTGGCAATGGGGAGTCGCCACGCACTGATCCCATTTCCCCGCCCGTTTTAACCCCAATCCAACGCCCCCCCCCTCACGTTGAAATATCGAAAACTCCATCTTATTACGATGAAACCGATGTCGCTCCGACGGAATAATCGGTTGGAGCAATCCTCGATACACCTCAGGCAACACGGATTCAAACGACTGGTGCTTAACTGGCAACTGATCCAAGTAGGAAACATCTGCCATCCGGCATCCCCCGCAATCAGGAAAATGAGTACATAGCGACATTAAACTTCCTTTTTAAATTCCACACGATGAATCCGCTGTGCCCCCATTTCATCAACACGAAACCGATGGGTCATAAAGGGAATTACATCCCCCTTCTTAGGCACTTTTCCAGATTGATGCATTACAAAACCGCCAACAGTGTCATAGTCTTCACTTTCGGGGATATCAACCCCGACAGCCTCCGAAAAATCAGTAACATTCATCCCACCCGAAACAGAATAACATCCCGGCCCAACCACAATTAATTCAGAACGAACAATCGGATCATATTCATCCCGAATTTCTCCAACAATTTCTTCGATAACATCTTCCAGCGTCACAAGCCCAGCAGTTGTACCAAATTCATCCACCACAATTGCAAGGTGAGTGCGACCATTTTTCAACTCACGCAACAACATTTCGATACTTTGGGTTTCTGGAATAAATACTGCAGGTCGCAAAAACTGTCGGATCGCCTGCTGCTTCGCATCTCCAGCCACAGACAACAAATCTTTGGCATACGCGAATCCTACAATCGTATCCACCGACCCCTCATAGACGGGGATGCGAGAATGACCACTCTCGCGAATAACCCTAATGGCATCTAATACGGTTTTGTTACTATCGATACAAATGGCGTCGGTACGTGGGGTCATGATCTCACGCACAACAGTTTCAGAAAAATGAAAAATGCTTCGGATCATTTCTTTTTCAGAAGTCTCCAAAATACCCTCCTGTTGCGCATGATCAACTAATTTTTTTATTTCATCTTCGGTAATCATTTTGCGCGCATCCAAGGGAGATACCCCCGCCAACGCACAAATTCGAGCCATCAATCGATTTGAAATCCAATAGAGTGGCAACAAAGCGACTGTCATGCTCATCACGGGTAGAGCCATTAACCGCGTCAATTGAACTGTGAATTTAGCGATAATCACTTTTGGGATCATATCGGCAACCAAAACAATCACAACCATCACAATCACAACACTAAAAATCGCATCCAATGACGAAATTTGAGTCGGTGGTATTTGAGATTGAATGACCCACCAATAGGCCGCCGAAACAGCAGCCCCCACCGCAGAAAACTGTCTCATCGTCTGAATCGCAAATCCTACCCGGTGCGGATGCTCTAAAATATACCGAAGGGCCGGAGTGACCTGCTCAACCCCGCCCCGAATTGCTTGTCGACGATGCGACGAAAAAAGCACTTCCGCAATCGAGGTTATCGAAAAAATACCCAGCAATATAAAAAATCCAAATGCGGACATCACTAAAGAGGCATCAGGTATTATCATCGAATTCCCGCCAATCGGGTCGCGACATCCCATTGAATCCGATCCATTTCAGCTCGAGCATCATCAGTATCATCGTCATATCCCAGTAAATGCAAAATACCATGAGTCATTACAATTTTAAGCTCGAATTCAAATGAATGTCCAAAAACGTCGGCATTCTTTTGTACTTCTTCCAAACAGATATACACATCCCCCTGCATGCAGCCTTCATCCGACTCACTCAGATCATACGTAATAATGTCGGTGACGTAATCGTGCGCCAAATGCGCCATATTGATCTGAATCATCGTTGCCGGATCAACAAACGAATATTCAAAATATCCCGACACCACGTTCAAGTCCGACAAAATGGCAACCAATACCCGATACGGGTCCACTGGCAAAACGATTTCAGAATGGTGATTAATCACAACCTCAAGAGACAACGATGCTGATGTCACGCCCCGCCCCGCTTTGGCTTAGTTTGTTGAATAATCGAATCCAACTCTTCTTGATAATCAATTCGACTGTGATAAATCCCTTTAAACACCCTTAAAAATGTCTCCCGAATAATATCAATTTCTTTTAACGACAATGGGCATTCTGCCAACTGATCATCCTCTATTTTAAGATGGAAAATGCGATCGACCAAATTTTCGATTTTACTCGGCGTCGGTTTTTCCATCGCCCTAACAGCTGCCTCAACACTATCCGCCAACATGACAATACCAGATTCCTTAAAATGCGGCTTTGGGCCCGGATACCGGAACTCTTCTTTCATTGCGTCTGGATTTTGACTCTCTTCAGTCTGCAACGCTTGGGAATAAAAAAACGACACCATCGTCGTACCGTGATGTTCCAACATAAAATCTTTCAGGATTTGGGGCAAATGGTACTTATTTGCGAGCTCAACGCCGTCGCGGGGATGCGCCGCAATCACCATCTTGCTCATACGCGGGGTCAACGTTGAATGGGGATTTTCTCCAGAAAATTGATTCTCTGTAAAAAACAACGGCCGCTTCATTTTACCGATATCATGGTAATAGGCCCCAACCCGACACAAAACAGGGTCCGCGTGGATCGCTTCCGCCGCTGATTCAGCCAAATTTGCAACCATTAAACTATGCTGATAGGTACCAGGCGCAGTCATCATCAACCGCTTCAATAGGGGATGATTTAAATTCGACAATTCGAGCAGCGTTTGTTGCGTGGTGATATTAAATACCCCTTCAACGTAGGGGATCACCGCAAGGGTCAACATCGATGAAATCACACCCGTTGAAAAGGCCACCAACATATTGGCAACAAACCACCACACATCACTGATCTCTCGTACCAGTCCAAACGTCAACACAAATAAAACGTTAAATAACCCAACAATATAGCCCGCTACCATTAACTCAGACCGGCTAAATCGCTTGTAAATCGAAAACGTCGATACACACGCCGAAAAGAACAAAAATCCAAATACATTAAAATCCCCCATGTACATCAATGCCACCAAAATACTAGCCGCTGTACAAACTAAGAGAGATAAATTAGCCGTCACCAAAAGCGAAATAAGCATCGCTGCCATCGGAATTGGAACGAAGAAGTAACTATTAATAAGACCTGAAAATAGTTCAACGGCCATAAGCCCTCGGGCGATCACAACCACAAATAAAATCACAAAATATATCAATCCGAAATATTTGATTTGGCTATAAATACGTCGATTAAAATGATAAATAAACCGTTCGATTAATATCACAAGCAACGCGGTCAATAATAAAATCCCAACCAATTTATAGAGATTGGCTTCACGCCCATACATATTCAATTGTTTTAGAACCAAAATATGAGCCTTTGTAACAACCTCTCCTTTGTAAAATATCGGCTCACCCTGCTTGATCACCGACACAATCGGTTTAATGGTATTAAGTTCTTTTTCCTGGGCCTTTTTGGTCAACGACTCGCTATAGGTCAAATTGGGATGAACGATATGCGTCACAATCGCATTAACAATCTGCTCATCTTGCCGACTTAACTGGTAGGACCTCAAATATCCCTTTACCTTTAATTCAAGTTCTTCGGGCAGAGCATCACGGACACCCTCAGACAAAATGGACTCAACAATCCGAATAGTTGCTTTTTCAATTCGGTCCTTTTCACGCGGCTCTAACGACACAACGTAGCCAATCTGCGCGGGACGCAAGAATTTTAATGTATTCGGAATCGGTGGATTACGCCGACTATCAAGTCGATCAATTCGCCTAAAATCCGTAAAAATGTCGACTACATCCGACAAAATTTGTTTATTAATGACCGGATCGACCGAATATACCCGATCAACCAATGCCGCACGACGCCGACGTAATTCTTCGGTTTCTTGTAGGTCCCGATCACTTTGATATTCAATAAATCGCGGCGACACAACCGTCATCGCGGCAACATCCCCCACCTTCAGATTAACATTATGGGGAATATACGGCGAAAATATGACACCCGTAAGCACAAAAATACCAACAACAGCCAATGTTATTTTGACTTGTCGGGAGGATAGAAAACTAGCCCACTTCAATCCACTGTACATTTTGTATTCGTTTAAACCATGTCATTTGCCGTTTAGCAAATTGGCGGGTGTGATAATAAATTTCGGTTTTGAGTGCATCAAGACTCCCCAGTTTACCATTCAGATACGCCACTGTCTCTTTGTATCCCAATGACTGAAGCGACGCCAATTCCGAGGAATAGCCATCCGTGAGCAATTGTCGCACTTCTTCGATCAATCCTGTGGCCACCATCATATCCACACGTTGTGAAATACGACGCCACAGATATTCCCGTTTTGCATGCAACCCAATCATGACACAATCCGTCCGCTGAATCGGGGCCGACGTACGCAATTCATGTACGGGCCGGCCGGTCGCAACCACCAACTCTAATGCCCTTACAATTCGACTGGAATGATTGGGATGAATTTCAGATGCAATTTCAGGATCCACCGCCCGGAGCCGTTCCCACAATGCGACACTCCCGAGCTGCACCAATTCTACAGCCAACTGAGATCTCACTGATGGGTCCACCGCAACTTGAGGCAGCCGATATCGATGAAGCAACGAATGAATATACATCCCCGTCCCCCCACAGATCACCAGTGGGGGTCCACCGTGATGGGCACGTGATATTAGAGGCTCAACCCCCGACAAAAAATCCCCCACCGAAAATGGGTCATCTGGATTTCGTATATCAACGAAGTGATGCGGAATTTCGGCCAACAC
>Ga0214917_10003585_pt1 | contig 17814 bp, 14 predicted proteins | sample LL_1208_BB_MetaG_FD_177983 | JGI IMG/M metagenome (GOLD analysis project Ga0214917, IMG submission 177983) | Freshwater microbial communities from Lake Lanier, Atlanta, Georgia, United States - LL_1208_BB | ecosystem: Environmental > Aquatic > Freshwater > Lake | place: USA: Georgia | collected... | reverse complement strand
CGACCTCATCACTTGATGTGAAAGAGCGTTGGCCGATTCACCGTACCGCTCCTGCCTTTGATCAACTTGAGTCAAAGACAGAGATGTTTGAGACCGGCATCAAAGTTATCGATCTTCTTACTCCATATGTTAAGGGTGGAAAGATCGGTCTCTTCGGCGGCGCCGGTGTTGGTAAGACAGTTCTTATCCAGGAAATGATTTATCGCGTCGCTGAAAACTTCGGTGGCGTTTCGGTATTCGCAGGCGTTGGTGAACGTACTCGTGAAGGTAACGACTTGTTCCTTGAAATGACTGAGACGGGCGTTATCAATAAGACTGCTCTGGTCTTCGGCCAGATGGATGAGCCACCCGGAACACGTCTACGCGTTGCGCTCTCTGCTCTCACCATGGCGGAGTATTTCCGCGATGTTCAGAAGCAAGATGTACTTCTCTTTATCGATAACATCTTCCGCTTTACTCAAGCAGGTTCAGAAGTTTCAACGCTTCTCGGTCGTATGCCTTCAGCTGTGGGTTACCAGCCAACACTTGCTGATGAGATGGGCGTACTCCAAGAGCGCATTACTTCAACTCGCGGTCACTCGATCACATCGATGCAGGCGATTTATGTCCCTGCCGATGACATCACCGACCCAGCTCCACACACAACATTTACCCACTTGGATGCGACCACAGTTTTGTCTCGTCCGATTTCAGAGTTGGGTATCTATCCTGCTGTGGATCCGCTTGATTCAACATCGCGCATTCTTGATCCTCGATATATCGGCGAGAACCACTTCCGGGTAGCAAACCGCGTGAAGCAGATCTTGCAGCGTTATAAGGATCTCCAAGACATCATCGCAATTCTTGGTATCGATGAACTTTCCGAAGAAGATCGCATCCTCGTAGGTCGCGCACGTCGTATTCAGCGCTTCCTCTCACAGAACACCTTCGTTGCAAAGGTCTTCACCGGCATCGATGGATCATTTGTACCGCTGAGCGAAACCATCGCAGCTTTCGATGCCCTCGCAAATGGCGACTATGACCATATTCCAGAGCAGGCATTCTTTATGTGCGGCGGTCTTGATGACGTCGAACGTAAGGCTGCAGAGTTGGCAAAGAGCTAATCAATGTCTGACAAAACCCTTACCGTTGAATTCGTAACGCCAGAGAAGCGAGTCTGGTCGGGCAAAGCCACCATGGTTTCTGCTCGTACTTTGGAAGGTGATCTGGGAATTCTTCCTGATCACGCTCCGCTTCTCGGCGTACTTGTCGATGGTACGGTCACGATTAAAGGTGAAGATGGCTCCACAGAAGAGTTCAATGTCAGCGGTGGATTTTTATCGGTCGCAAATAATCGCGTCTCAGTACTCGGCGAAAGCGCAACCCAGTAAGTCTGTGCTTGTCAGTCCCTAATGGGAAGTTCTCCTTTGTTACAGTTGATTAGGGGAGCACGCTATGTATCAAAGGTATCTGGAACGCATCAACTCCATCGCTGAATTTCTCTCCAGAGCACCGCATCCAGAACAGGCAGTTGAATTTCTCAGCGCACACATTTCACCGCTTGATGAAGTCGCAGTTGTCTATCGCGGCGCTGTAAAGCCAGATGGAATTATCCATTGCGAAAATATTCAGGGTTATAGCAAATATGAAATGCTGACGAAAAACAAAATATTCCTCTCTGAGAAACGTCCCGTAAGCGATGCTGCGCGTACTCAAAAAGTCGTCTGGGCTCACGCATCGAATGCCAAAGAGGAGTTTCCAGATTTCGTTCACTTTGATAAATACACTCCTTGGAAATCTATGATTGCATTTCCTGTAACTCTGACGTGGGTCTATGTATTTAGTTTTCCCAGCGAATTGCGTCACTTTGACGGAATCGATCCTTACTTTGAAGCGATTTCATCCTTACTAAAAGTTTATGAAAGCTCTCTTGAAATCAAGAACTCACATGGCGCTTTTTCTCAGTTTGAGGAAAGTGTGAATCAACCTCTCTCCGAACGGCAGACAACAATTCTGGAATATTTAAAGAATGGCATGACAAATAAGGCGATTGCCGATTTGATTGGATACAGCGAATCTCTCGTGCGCCACGAAACGATGATTATCTATAAAAAATTACGCGTGGAAGGTCGCCACCAACTCCGCGAAAGAGTCTAAGGTTAATCAACTCGCGTTACATCAGCGCCGAGCGCGCAGAGTTGCTCAGCAAAATTCGGATAGCCGCGGTCAACATGGTAAGCGCCTTCTACAAAAGTAATTCCATCACTCACAAGTCCCGCGAGTACTAAACCTGCGCCAGCCCTAATATCTGAGGCCATAACTGGAGCTGATGAGAGCTGTGGAATTCCGCTGATGGAGGCGTGATGGCCATCAACTCGAATCTTTGCTCCAAGGCGTAGTAGTTCATTGACGAACATAAAACGACCTTCGAAAACGTTCTCAGTTACGAGCGCATCGCCCTCAGCAATCGCGTTCAGCGTAATCACAAATGGTTGGAGATCTGTTGGAAAGCCTGGATAAGGAAGAGTGGCGACATCTACTGCGCTCGGCCTGCGATCCATCTTCACTTTAATGCCATCAGGAATAGCGGTGATTACTGCACCTGCCGATACCAGTTTTTCGAGCGGTAACTCTAAATGCTCGGCGCATGCGCCATGAATTGAAATTTCGCCCTGAGTCATCGCAGCTGCAAAGGCCCATGTTCCCGTAACGATGCGATCTGGGATAGCAGTATGCGTTGCGGGTTTTAAGGAAGGTACGCCACGAATTGTGATGGTCGGAGTTCCGAGTCCTTCAATATCTGCGCCCATCGCAATGAGGAAATTACCAATATCTACAATGTCCGGCTCACGTGCCGCGTTATCCAGAATCGTGGTACCCGAAGCAAGAACCGCTGCGGTCATGATGTTTTCAGTAGCGCCAACGCTAGGAAATTCCAATTCTATTGTGGTGCCTTTAAGTCCGGCAGGGGCGGACGCGATGATGTATCCATGTTCGCTATGCGCTTCAGCGCCTAAGGCGACTAGTCCCTTGGTGTGAAAATCTAAACCGCGAGAACCAATCGCATCTCCGCCAGGAAGTGCAACTTCAGCTCTTCTTAGACGAGCAACAAGTGGCCCAAGTACGTTAATGGAGGCGCGTAGCTTTCTTACCAATTCATATTCTGCGCGATGACCTGGAGTTTCTGGAACATCAATGGTGACGCTCTGATCTGAAATATTACGAGTTATTGTGCAACCAAGTCGTTCAAGAAGTTCGGCCATCATTGCAACATCTGCAATATCCGGAACATTGTGAATCGTGGATTTGCCGGGAGCCAAGAGCGTGACTGCCATTAATTTCAAGACTGAATTCTTCGCACCGTGAATAGTGACATCACCTCGAAGCGGGGTTCCGCCGACGACTCTAAATCGATCTAAAGGATGGAGCACAGCCATATTTGCTTCTCAATCCTTTCTGAACTCCGTTGCAATCGAAATATCGCCTCGATTGACCACTCTTAGTGGCTCCGCTATTTGGCCACTTTAAGTGGCTACATGGTAACGACTCCAATAGGCTCACCCCATGGTAAATCTGACTCGAATTTATACGAAAACTGGCGATGATGGCACAACATCTCTCGGAGATATGAGTCGAACCTCTAAGAATGATCCACGTCTTGAGGCTTATGCCACGGTCGATGAAGCTAACTCATACATCGGCGTAGTTCTTGCCATTCCAAATCTTCACGATGATATTCGTAAATTGTTAGTTCGTGTGCAAAATGACCTCTTCGATGTTGGAGCTGACTTATGTACTCCAGTTGTTGATGCACCGGCACATGAACCGTTACGAGTTTTGGAATCACAAATTTCCTATCTTGAAGAACAGATTGATCACTACAACGAGAGCCTTGAGTCATTGAAATCTTTTGTACTTCCTTCAGGAACGCCTGCCGCTGCTCATCTTCATGTAGCGCGAACCGTTGTACGTCGCGCTGAGCGACGTACCTGGCAAGCAATTCACGCTTTCGGTGAGGGTGTAAATAAGTTGACTGCTAAATATCTCAATCGACTCTCGGATTTACTTTTTGTGTTAGCTCGTTTTGAAAACCGTGAACTAGGAGATCAACTCTGGGTTCCGGGTAAGAATCGATAGTTGATTAACTTCTTTACTTACTACGTAAGATTGCAGTTGCAGCTTTAACTTCATGTGGAAAGACCATAATTTTTGGACCCTGTTTTGTCTGGGTCAACGTTGCTTTAATCCCATGCTCATGAAGTTTACGTTTGAGTATCTCACCTTCAATGAAGTTTGTCGGAGCAGCAACAACCTCAAGCAAACCGTATTCATCTTCATTTCCCACCCTTCGAGGTCGTTCTGCTACAGAATTTCCACGCGAAAATGCCCAGCGTAAGAGAACGATGAGGAAACCGACTACGACAAACCCCGCAAAGGAAGTAAGGAAGAGAGCGTTATTAATTCCACCCAGCATGGTTATCTTGTTGGAGTAGGGGAAGGTGTGGAATATGAAACATATGTGTGGCCAAATGTGGGTGTATCGCTAGCGCTGCGATGACAGATCACCTTTATCTGACTGAGATACACCTCTGGTAAAAGCTTTTCAGTTGTGACAAGGAAGATTGTGCTTTGAGCCTTCTTTGCGCTGCCTTGTGCATATGTTGTGAGAGAGCCGAGCTTTTCCAGCGTGGGTTCATCAATATTAGTTTTGAAAACCTTGGAAGTTACTTCCCACCAGGCACATCCTGTTTCAGCAGCAGCAATCACGGCGCCACAGGCAAACTCTTCGCAGGTCTTCACAACAGACTGGAGAGTCTTCTTTGCTGATAAAAGTCCAATAAGTTCATTTCTTGTTGGGACCTTGGCAAAGACACCGTCTTTGCCTTTAAATCCAACAGGCGGCCATTTAGGTGAGGGAGAAGGAATAGGTTTTGCCGTCTTCTTCGCAACAACTTTAACGTCTGACGCGGCGCTCAATGGAAGTGAGGAAGTAAGCAGCATCGAGGTTGCGACAATTATCGTAAGCGCTCTCGCGAACATAAGCGCAATCTTGCCGTATCTAGGGGAGAATATCTCTGTGAGTCCGCGGAGAAATAAACCAAAGAAACGTAAGGGGCGTAACGCTGCACAGCCTGAAGAACGTGATCTTGCTGCATCTCACGAAACCATTGAAGAGCATAGTGAAGGCATTTATATGGTTCGCCGCATCACAGGTTCAAGTTCCACCAAACCATATCGCTGTCCAGGATGCGATCAACTGATTCCCATGGCGACGCCTCATACTGTCGCTTGGATTGAACATGATGTGGAATCACGCCGCCATTGGCATACCCCGTGTTGGAACAAACGCGAAGCCCGAAAACCAAGAATCGAACGTACTCGAAATGCGCCGCGCTATTAGCGACGGCGTCGACGATGGAGAAGATTTACTAAACGGATAATTGTTTTATCTGCGAATCCTGTTCGTTGAAATGTAGTGAACTGAAGTGGAATGTTAAATCGCGTCTTCACAACGGTTCGCGGATATGTAAATTCAAGTAAACCTTCGGCGCCATGAATACGCCCGTAGCCGCTATCCTTGACTCCACCGAAAGGGACTGAACCAATCGCTGCAAATGAAAAGGCAGAGTTAATTGAAACCATTCCACACTTGAGTAGTGAAGCTATCTTCTTTCCATTGCGCTTTGACCAGACTGCAGCGCCTAATCCGTATGAGGTGTTATTTGCCAGATCTACGGCTTCATCCATATGGCGAACGGTGTTAATAACAAGAGTCGGTCCGAAAGTCTCTTCTGTCATCGCTTTGGAATCTTCAGGCACGTTACGAAGAATTACAGGTTGCACATATCCAGCTTGAACTGCGCTCTTATCTCCGAGCAGAAATTCTCCACCACGCTTTACCGCATCATCAATATGAGACTTAATCACTTTGAGTTGCGAGGGCATCGTGGCTGGGCCGTAGTGAGCTCCATCTTCATAACCAGCCTTAATATTTGATGCCATTTCTACGATTGTGCGAGTGAATTGATCGGCAACATCTTGGTGGACATAAACTCGTTCCGCGCCGATACATGATTGACCAGCGTTGGCCATTGCATGCCACAAGGTAACTTCAGCAGCCTTCTTAATATCTGCATCACGATCAATCAAGACTGGATCTTTGCCGCCGCACTCAAGGACGACGGGCGTCATACGCTCGGCACATGTTGCTGCAACTTTTTTCGCGGTTCGCGTGGAACCAGTAAATGAAATCTTTCCAACTCTGCTTTCTGTAAGAGCAATGCCTGTCTCAGGTGTTCCCGTAATAACCGTGAAGATATCTGAGAATGGTGCAACTCTCTTAAAAGTTTCACCAAGCCATGCGCCAATTGCGGGGGTGTACTCACTTGGTTTAAAGACGACAGTATTTCCGGCCGCTAACGCGTATGCGATTGAGCCCATTGGAGTGAACATTGGGTAGTTCCATGGACCGATGATGCCCACAACGCCATAAGGCACACGTTGCACTTGAGAGGCCATGTTAAACATTAAAAAACCAGATGGTCGATTTTGTGGGCTCAAAACTTTCGGGGCGAATTTTGCGGCCCACGAAATATGTTCGATAGATATTGCAACTTCTAGTTTGGCATCGCTTACTGGTTTTCCGGTTTCACGATGAATGAGGTCTGCTGCATTATCAATTTCGCGAGTCAGTAATGAAGCCCAATCTCGCAGAACAATCAATCTCTTACGGAAGCTCAGTTCTGCCCATCGCTCAGAGACCGATTGAGCGCGAGCAACAATCTCATGAACTTCCTTTGCGGTGGTAACCGGAAAGAGACCAACAACTTCTCCAGTTGCGGGATTGAGTGATTCGAAAGTTTTCGGAGCGGTAGTTTTCATAGTCAATGACTAAACTTACAGGTATGTCTGAGTTGATTCGACCCAGCACAATTCTGCCGGCGGTGCGAACGCCAATCTCATTTCTCACCTCTGATGGACTACGACTCATAGGGGAGATGGCCACGCCTTCAAATGGCGATCATTCAATAGGTTTGCTCTGCTTACATCCGCTACCCACGCATGGCGGGATGATGGATAGCCACATTTACAAGAAAGCCTCTAATCGATTACCGGAGATGGCAGGAATTACTGTCATTCGTTTTAACACTCGGGGTACAGAGAGCGAACAAGGAAGGAGTGAAGGTGAATTTGGTGGGGGTATTTCTGAGAAAGAGGATGTTATTGCTGCCATCAATTTTTGCTTTGATGTCGTTGGAGTTAAGAAACTTTGGGTTACAGGTTGGTCATTTGGAACAGATTTAGCCCTTAAATATGCCAGAGATAAGAGAGTTGAAGCACTAATTTTACTTTCACCTCCATTGCGATTCTCAGAACCGAGCGATCTGGAATTCTGGTCTCATGATGGTCGACCCATCATTGCTCTGATTCCCGAGTTTGATGATTACTTACAACCAGAAGCTGCGCGCCAGAGATTTGGTGTGATTCCTCAGATCAACATCATCGAAATTAAAGATGGTAAACACTTATGGGTAGGAGAACCCTTTGTTTATCGCGTGCTTTCAGAAATTGTTAAGGTTATTAATCCTTCGAGACTTCCACTTCCTACAGAGTTCTGATTAATTAAGCGTTATCGGTCTTTGGAAAGACCACTTCATCCATAATCAACAGGACTGCTGCCGCGATTGGTACGGCGAGAAGTCCGCCCACCAGACCTAGGAGAGAAGTTCCTAATAGCGCAGCGAGAATTGTGACTAAACCTGGAATTGAGAGGGAGCGCTTCATAATTCGCGGCGTAATTATGTAATTCTCAATCTGCACATAAAGTGTGTAGAGGACGAGAGCTAGGAGAGCTTTGGTTGGAGATTGAGTCAGCGCCACCAAAATCACGATGCTGCAGCCGATGAAGTGTCCAACGAGTGGAATAAGTGCAACAAAGAGAATCAACATTCCCAATGCAGCTGCATATGGCAAGTTGAGGCCGAGGGAGAGGAAGAAGACGAAAATTGCAGCCAGCCCGGCAATAAGTACTTGGCTTCCCACAAAAGAACCAACTCGAGAAATAATGGCATCGCCAATTTTCGAGACTCGCTCACGGCGAGAGGCAGGCGCTAAGCGATAGAAGATTTTTGTAACAGATGGAAGTGACGATAAGAAGTAGAGAGTAAGTACGAGGACTGTGAGCGTTGAGAATGCACCAGATAAAACAGTTCGTCCAACTCCAACAACTCCGCCAAAAGCGCCAGTCAAGATCTTTCCATCAGAAACCCAACTCTGGAACTTGGATTGGAGAGTGTCGATGACACCATATTGATTATTGAGTTCGGCAAGTGTTCGGTTGTTCTTTAACGAGTCAATTAATTGTGGCGCGCTATCAATCAAATCATTGGCTTGTGAAAAAACTGGTGGAATAACTACTAATGCAAAGAGAATCATGACGAGTAAGGCAGCAACGACGACAATAGCAACCGATAGACCGCGCTTGAGTTTGCGTGATTGAAAGTATTCAACTGCGGGATTTAATCCCATAGCCAAGAAGAGAGAAATGACAATTAAGACAAATACTTGACTTGCCGATTGCAGAGCGCGGAGAAATGTGATGGCAACGAGAGCTCCTGAAGCGGCGAGAAACCCAAAATAGAAAGGGTGTTGAGTGTTAAGTGGAGCACCTTTCTTGCCAAAATCTTCTGGGGCCCTCTCTTGAGGTGAATTTGGTGTGACTTTTCTCAAAACTCGTTTAATCCGCGCCATGTCTTAAGTGTAAAGCCTGAAAGAATGCATCAGTGGCAACCGATAAATCGCAATTAAGGATCACTGGTCTTGGTGAAGAGATCTCAGCTCTGGCCAATCTGCCTTGGGAAAAACCTCTGGAAGAGTGGCCAGAAGATCCTTCTCTCACCGCACAACGCGGCATTTCCCGCCATATTGTGAGGTTGGTGCGATCTTCCAATGAACCGGATAGCGAAATCTATGCTGTCAAAGAGACCGTGGAGGAGTTTGCAACGCGCGAATATGAAGCGCTTCGTGAGTTAGGTTTACGTGGCGCGCCTTCCGTCTCTCAAATTGCAGTAGTTAATGGTCGAAAAACGCCACATGGTGAAGAACTTCCATGCGCGATTGTTACAAGATTTCTTCCCTATTCCTTGCCATATCGCGTCGTCCTCAGTGGCGATGTAACACAACATGACATCACAAATATGGCTAACGCGCTGGCCTACCTTTTGGTCCGCTTACATCTATTAGGTTTTTGGTGGGGGGATTGTTCGCTCTCCAATACTCTCTTTAGACGTGATGCAGATGGTTTCGCCGCATATCTAGTTGACGCTGAAACTGGCGAGTTTCAAAAAAATCTTAGCAATGGTCAACGAGAACATGATTTGGATCTTGCGCGGTTTAATGTTGCTGCAGAACTTGAAGATCTCAAATTGGCTGGAGTGTTATTTCCTGCTATGGACCCTATTCGAGCAAGTGAATCAGTTATTACGCGTTATAGAAAAATCTGGAAGGCACTGAGTGAACCTCAGGTTCTGCCAGCACATGATCGTCATGCCGTGGAACGAGCCATGCGTTCGCTGCAAGATATTGGGTTTGCAGTGGAAGAAGTTGATCTGCAATTAGCAGGCGATAAATCAACCCTTACTTTTACCCCAAAACTTGTTGCGCCCAATTACCATTCGCAGCGGCTAAAAGAATTAATGGGCCTTGATACCGAAGAGTTTCAAGCAAAGCGAATACTTGCTTCATTTGATCGATTCCGTTCTCGCGAGATTGCGAAGACTCCTGAAATATCCCTTGCTGCTAAACGATGGCTGGATGAGGTTTTCTATAAAGTGGTCGGTTCCGTCCCTAAAGAACTTCAAGGACGAATTGAAGACGCCCAGCTCTTCCATGAAGTCTTGGAACATCGCTGGTATTTAGGCGAGAAAGCAGGAAGTGACGTGGGTCTTGAGTTTGCAACCGATGATTACATCAATGCAGTACTCCCACTGAGAATGGATTCTGGTGCCCCAACAATTTGAGAGAATTTCACTATGACGATTCCACCACTGCCTCAGAACTTGGGACGAGCCTTTGATTTGAGCTCACTTACTAAGCCAAAGGTGAGTGAAACCGAGATCTCGAGCGTTCCCGAAGCGACCGCCGAGAATCTCATGGCGGAATATGTCACTCGCTCTAAAGAAAAACCTGTCGTTCTTCTGGCTTATTCGCCACGCAGTAAAGCTTCCATGGAATTGCGCGATCTCATGGCGCAGATGAGTAAATCAGATAATCACAGCTGGATTTTTGCTGCCATTAATGCTGATAATCAACCACAACTTGTGCAGGCGTTACAGATTCAATCCGTGCCATTTGGAATTGCTTTTATTGACGAACAACCACTTGCGCTCTTTGATAAAGCTTATCCAGAGGCGCAGATTCGACTTGTCATTGGCAAGTTATTTGAAGTCGCTAAAGAACGCGGGCTCAAGGTAGAAGTACCCGAAATTAAAGAAGCTCCCATGGAGCCAGAAGAGATGGCGGCACTAAGCGCTCTAGAGAATGGAGATTATTCTGGAGCTGCTATGGCCTACCGAAATTGGCTACAAAGAAAGCCTGATGAGGTGATGGCAAAAATCGGCCTAGCGCAATGTGAATTGATGCTTCGTATTGAAGGACTCAATCCAGAACTCACGATTAAAGATGCCAACGCCAATCTCTCAACACTCGAGAAGCAACTCATGGCATCAGATGTTGAGATTGCGCAAGGTTTAGCAAAGAGCGCCTTTGAGCGACTCATCACATTTATTAGAAATTCAGCGGGTGATGAGAAGAAGCGGGCAAAGGAGCATCTATTGTTGCTCTTCCAATTAGTCGATCCATCCGATCCCGACCTCATTCGGGCTCGAAATGAGTTAGCGAGCGCTCTCTTTTGAATAAGCCACTTGAACGCGCAGAACGTCGCGATCTTCAAGCCATTTTCTTCTTATTTGGTCTTGGAATTATGTGCTTGGCGCCCCGCCTGCCAGATATCAAGGCAAATCTCGATGTTTCGACAACCTATTTTGGTTTCTTGATGAGCACCGGTTCAATCGGGGCCTTCTCGGCTCAACTTACGATGGGGCACATTGTTCATCGTTTAGGTGTCTATAAGGTCCTTATTTTTAGCGCAACTTCAATGTATATAACGCTAGGAATGTTGATAGAACTTCATAATCCTGAGATTTATTTATTAGTAAATATTGTCTGCGGCTATGCATGGGCTTCGTATCACATTGCCGTCAATGCCCAAGCTTTACATCGCCAAGCCGAAAGCGGTGTTCAGATTATTCCAATGCTCCATGGATTGTGGAGCGCGGGGGCTGTCACTACTGCATTCATTGCTTTGCTCATCTCTTCATCGGTCTCTCTCAACTGGCACATATATCCATTAATTATCACTGCTTATATTCTGAAGTTACGCGCCATCAAGCGCCTACGTCCTGTTCTCCTTGCCGGAAATGAAGTAACAGAAGCCGATGAGGTAGTGAGCTTCCGCAAAATGCTTTCATCATTCAGTATTGATTGGGTTGTAAGTATCGGCTTTCTCTGTGCACTTATGCTGGAAGTTGCTATGGGCGATTGGGTAACAATTATGGCCCGACAGGAATTTGAGGTTTCAAAATCACTTGCAGTCATACCGTACTTCCTATTTATGGGCGCAATGATTCTGGGTCGACTAAATTACAACCGTATTAAGGCACATCGATCTGATAAGGAGATGGTTCAGCCTTTCGTGATCATGGGTGGAACCGCCTTTTTAATTTCACTGGGACTAAGCATGCAGATCAAAGAATCCAACGTGCATTTAGGCTTTGCAATCTTCTGTCTCGGAATCTTCATGACCGGTATAGGTATTTCATTTGTGGGTCCGCTTTTCTTTGGCTATGCCAGTGCACGTTCTGATAAACCAGGTGGTGTCGCAGTCGCTGAGTTAGGTGCCGTGAATCAGGTACTCACTTTTATTGGAAGAGGAATTCTCTCCGTTGTTGCTGGCGCTGTTTCACTACCTGTTGCGATGACAATTCCCGGAGTGATGTTGATTCTTGTAGCCTTCTTTGTTGCGGCTGCAAGCCAGCCCCGCAAAAATTGATTATTTGACGTGATTAGGCATTCACGAGGGTAAGCCAGATAGTGGCGAGTGGCGGCAACTTCACCATCATAGAAAAGGGTTGACCACGATCTTCTTCATTCATTACTACAAAGGAAGAGTTAGTAACTCCTGATCCACCATAGCTCACATCATCGGTATTGAGAACTTCTTTCCATACCCCCGATTTCGGAATTGGTAGTCGATACCTTTCATGAGGAACCGGAGAGAAATTGGTAACAGAGATTACGAGTGAACCATCCTCGCCCCATCGGGCAAAGGCAAGAGTATTTCCGGCTCCATCATCGCCAATCAACCATTGGAATCCGTCGGCGAGAACATCTTTCTGGAATAAGGCAGGAGTATTGCGATAGTTTGAATTGATATCTGAAATAAGTTTCTGGACGCCGTTATGTTCGCTGTATTGAGTCAAGTGCCAATCAAGTGATTGCGATTCGCGCCATTCGTCATTCTGGGCAAATTCTGAACCCATGAAGAGAAGTTTCTTCCCAGGATGGGCCCACATATATCCGTAAAGAGCCCGCAGCGTTGCAAGTTTCTGCCAACGATCACCAGGAAATTTGTTGACCAACGCACCTTTTCCGTGCACTACTTCATCATGTGAAAGTGGAAGTAAGAAATTCTCACTCCATGCATAGAGAATTGAGAAGGTAATCTCATTATGGTGATAGACGCGATGGACTGGCTCGTGATGGAGATACTGCAAAGTGTCATGCATCCAGCCCATATTCCACTTAAATCCAAATCCCAAACCATTTTCTGAGGTTGGTTTTGTCACGCCACCCCATGCTGTTGATTCCTCGGCAATCATCATGATGCCGGGATAGCGCTTATAAGCAGTTGCCGTTGCCTCTTGTAAGAAACGGACCGCAGCTAAATTCTCGCGACCCCCAAACTCATTTGGAACCCATTCACCCTCTTTACGCGAATAATCCAAATAGAGCATCGAGGCCACGGCATCAACGCGAAGGCCATCGATATGAAACTCTTCAAACCAATACAGCGCGCTCGATACGAGAAAGTTTCGAACTTCATTACGCCCAAAGTTAAAGATCAAAGTGCCCCAATCGGGATGCTCTCCGAGACGCGGATCTTCATGTTCATAGAGCGCGGTTCCGTCGAAGCGCGCCAACGCCCACTCATCTTTTGGAAAGTGTGCGGGTACCCAATCAAGAAGTACACCTATGCCTCTGCGATGGAGTTCATCAACCACGTAGCGAAAATCATCTGGAGCGCCGAAGCGTGAAGTCGGAGCGAAATAAGACGTAACTTGATATCCCCATGAAGGGCTATAGGGATGCTCGGTTACCGGAAGAAACTCAACATGGGTAAATCCTTGCGAGAGAACATATTCACCGAGCTCATGCGCTAAATCTCGATACGAAAGTCCAGGTTTCCATGATCCGAGATGAACTTCGTAAATAGAAACCGGAGATCTCCATGGTTGATACATCGTTCGAGAATTCATCCATGAGGTATCGCTCCAAAGATACTTACTCTCATTCACAATCGATGCGGTGTGTGGAGGAATTTCAGTCTGACGCGCCATCGGATCAGCATGATCAACCCAGCGACCATCTCGACCTTCAATAGCAAACTTGTATTTCGTTCCAGGAGCGAGATCAGGGATGAAAATCTCCCAGAGTCCATTGGATCCCAGCGGAATCATGGGATGAGTTTTGCGATCCCAGAAATTAATGTCACATATCAAACTAACGTTTCGCGCATTCGGAGCCCATACTGCAAAAGCGGTTCCGATTAATTCGCCATTCTCATCGCGTCGTACATGGGCGCCGAGTACTTTCCATAGATTTTCATGTCGACCTTCAGTGATGAGATACATATCCAACTCACCCAGAGTTGAATGAGGATTGAGATATCCCGCAGGTGGAGATTGAAACTTTTGGCGCTTTCCAAATATCTTGTTGAGAAAGCGGGCCATGCCTGAACTTTACTTAATTCTTACCCGGGCAATATGAGCGACTTTGCCATGAGGGCGCGCTGGATCAAGGCGGACAAATGTCTCCTTACCCCACTGATAGATGGAGTTATCAAGGAGATCTGTGACTTCAAAGTTCTCTTTATCAGAGGGTTTATCAAGGCCTAAAGCCCACATATCCCACTGAATTGTGGCTTCTTGAGCGTGATAGCCATCGAGATTTACCACAACCAAAATCAAATTATCGCCTTCACGTTTTGAGTAAGCGATGATCTGGTCGGAGTTTGTGTCATGAAAGTAAAGATTTCGAAGTCTCTGCAGCGCAATGTTTCCTCGTCGGATTTTGTTGAGTTGAGAAATGAATGGCGACAACGTGATTCCTTTTTTAGCAGCCCCAGCCCAATCACGAACCTTTATTTCATATTTCTCACTATCGCGATATTCCTCTTTTCCTTCTGCAATCGGAATATGTTCATAGAGTTCATAGCCCGCATACATGCCCCATGATGGAGACATCGTCGAAGCAAGTACTGCTCGCATGGCAAAAACTGCGGGATTTCCGCCCTGTAGATGGAAGGGCAAGATATCCGGAGTATTGACCCAGAAATTAGGTCTAAAGAATGCGCTGGTGTGATGCGCGACTTCTCGACCATATTCCATCAATTCATGTTTTGTTACTCGCCAGGTGAAATATGTATAAGACTGTTGGAAACCAGCTTTGCCGAGAGAGTGCATCATCGGGGGATTCGTAAAAGCTTCAGAGAGGAAAACAACTTCCGGATATTCCAAATTTATCTCGGCGATAAGTTCTTGCCAGAAATGAACGGGCTTGGTGTGGGGATTATCGACGCGGAAAATCGAAACACCTTTGTTGATCCAGAATTTAACAATGCGATGTATCTCAGCAAAGAGACCTTCATAATCGTTATCAAAATTTATTGGGTAAATATCTTGATATTTTTTGGGAGGGTTTTCGGCATAAGCAATCGTTCCATCGGCGCGTTTGGTAAACCATTCTGGATTACTTTTCACCCAAGGATGATCTGGCGAACATTGCAAGGCAAGATCAAGCGCCACGTCAATTTTGTGCTTTCGCGCTACTTTAAGAAAATCTTCAAAATCTTTCATGGTTCCAAGTGCGGGATTTATCGCATCATGGCCGCCATCGGCATTTCCGATTCCCCATGGAACTCCGGGATCGGTAGGAAGCGCCTCAAGTGAGTTGTTTTTACCTTTTCTATGCGCATAACCAATGGGGTGGATAGGGGGAATATAAAGAACGTCAAAACCCATCTCGGCTACATCTGGGATCCGCTTGGCTGCGGTCTGAAAAGTTCCGCTCGTTATCGTTCCATCCGCATTCTTAATTGCACCTTCGCTCCGCGGAAAGAACTCATACCAGCTTCCAACCAGGGCGCGTTCGCATTCCACATGAATCGGATATTGCTCACTTTGGCTTGTTAAGTTCTTAGAGAATTCACCTGGGTTAGTAGCGGTAACTTCAATGTAATAGCGCCAATCACCTTGGGAGGTGGGACGAACTTTGCCTTCAAAACGTGCGCTCTTGGGCCAGATTTCGCGCATTGCAACGCGGGAAACTTCTCGACCCTTTGGATCAATGAGAATTACAAAAGCTTCAAATGAATCGTGGCCCTCACGAATAATTGTGGCTCCAACAGTTATCTCTTCATGAGGAATCGCTTTCGCGCCTATGAACTCTCCACCGAAATAAGTAACTGGCGAGATATCTAGGATCGGAAAGCGACCAATCATCCCGTTCCTTCGGTATTTCCGGGATCGGCAGCTGTGACATTATCGAGTTGGTACTTCTCGATTGCTTTCTTCACAACTTTAGGCGAAATTTTTCCTTCTTTAGCAAGCTGTGAAAGAACTCCGACAGCGATGGATTCTGCATCAACTTTAAAGTGGCGACGCAAGGCGCCACGAGTATCGGAAAGTCCAAATCCATCTGTACCAAGGGAAGTAAATGGTTGTGGTACCCATGGCGCGATTTGATCTTGGACAGTTCGCATGAAATCACTGACTGCAAGAACGCTGCCATCAAAAGCCTCTAACTTCTCAGTCAAGTATGCCTTCTTCTTTGAAAGTGGATGTAGAAGATTATGGCGATCAACTTCTAAGCCATTGCGACGAAGTTCGTTCCATGAAGTCACGCTCCATACATTTGCCTGGACTTTCCAATCCTCGGCAAGGAGTTTCTGTGCTTTTAACGCCCAATTCATCGCAACGCCCGATGCCAAGATATTGGCGCGACGTTTCTTTCGACCAGACTTCGCGCTCTTGGAATAGAGGTAAATACCCTTCAAAAGGCCATCTACATCAAGGTTTGCTGGCTCCTCAGGTTGGACATAAGGCTCGTTGTAAACAGTGAGGTAATAGAAAATGTTCTCGCTATTTTCGCCATACATTCTCCGCAAGCCATCTTTGATGATGTGGCCAAGTTCAAAACCGTAAGCAGGGTCATACGCAACAACCGCAGGATTTGTGGAGGCAAGAAGTTGTGAATGGCCGTCTTCATGTTGGAGACCTTCACCATTCAAAGTTGTACGACCAGCAGTTGCGCCCATAACGAATCCGCGCGCCATCTGGTCAGCAGCGGCCCAGAATGCATCACCGGTTCTTTGGAAACCAAACATCGAATAGAAAATGTAAACTGGGATCATTGGCTCATCATGTGTTGAATACGAGGTTCCTACTGCAGTAAATGATGCGGTTGAGCCCGCTTCATTAATACCTTCATGCAAGATCACACCCGTCGTTGATTCCTTATATGACAACATCAATTCGCGATCAACAGCGGTGTATTGCTGTCCATGCGGTGAATAAATTTTCATGGTTGGAAAGAGTGAATCCATACCAAAGGTGCGCGCTTCATCCGGAATGATTGGAACGATGCGATGACCAAGGCCTTCAACCTTCGTTAGATCCTTCAATAGGCGAACAAAGGCCATCGTCGTTGCAACTTCTTGATGACCAGAACCGCGGCGCATAACATCAAAATGTGAATCTTCTGGCTGGGGAAGTGGCTTCGAAATCGGGCGGCGCTTTGGAACTGAACCACCGAGAGAGCTACGACGCTCCATCATGTATTGATATTCAGCAGATTCTTTACCGGGGTGGAAATATGGCGGCAACTTCTCATCTAGCTTCTCATCTGGAATTTCAAGATAGAGGCGATCGCGTAGCGCTTGGAGATCTTCCATCTTTAGCTTCTTCATCTGGTGCGTAGCGTTGCGACCTTCGAAGTGAGAACCGAGGGTCCAGCCCTTAATCGTCTTTGCCAAAATTACAGTGGGGCGGCCCTTATGGTTCATCGCTGATTGATAAGCGGCATAAAGCTTCTGGTAATCATGGCCGCCGCGCTTGAGATTCCAAATATCGTCATCGCTCCAATTAGCAACCATTGCTGCGGTACGTGGATCGCGACCAAAGAAGTTATCGCGCACGAACTTTCCATTTTCAGCTTTGTAAGTCTGGAAGTCTCCATCTGGAGTATTATTCATCAAATCAACAAGTGCACCTTCGTTATCCATTGCAAAGAGTGGATCCCACTCGCGACCCCAGACAACTTTGATGACATTCCATCCAGCGCCAGTAAAGAGCGCTTCAAGTTCTTGAATGATCTTTCCGTTACCGCGCACCGGACCATCAAGGCGCTGCAAATTACAATTAACAACAAAAGTTAAGTTGTCGAGATTTTCTCGTGCGGCAAGTGTTAGAGCTGAAACGCTTTCTGGTTCATCCATTT
>Ga0214917_10003582_pt1 | contig 17820 bp, 11 predicted proteins | sample LL_1208_BB_MetaG_FD_177983 | JGI IMG/M metagenome (GOLD analysis project Ga0214917, IMG submission 177983) | Freshwater microbial communities from Lake Lanier, Atlanta, Georgia, United States - LL_1208_BB | ecosystem: Environmental > Aquatic > Freshwater > Lake | place: USA: Georgia | collected... | reverse complement strand
GAGAAGGTCGTCGAATTGCGCCGCGGCCGTAAGGTTGATGCCGAGCGCAAATTCTTCCCCGGCTATGTGCTGGTGAAATGCGACCTGACCGATGATGTCTACCATCTGATCAAGAATACGCCGAAGGTCACAGGCTTTTTGGGCCAGGACAACAAGCCCATGCCGATCTCCGACCGCGAAGCGGAGCGGATCAAGGGCCAGGTGGCGGAGGGCGTTGAGCGTCCGAAATCCTCGATCGTCTTCGAAGTCGGTGAGAATGTCCGCGTGGCGGATGGCCCGTTTGCCTCCTTCTCGGGTGTCGTGGAAGAAGTCGACGAGAGCCGCGCCCGCCTCAAGGTCGCCGTCTCGATCTTCGGACGCGCCACCCCAGTCGAACTCGAATATGGACAGGTCGAGAAGGTTTGAGCCTTCCGTAAGGGCATTTATCCTTTCCTGTTGAAATTCTCCCCCGCCTCGCGTAGGGGAGCGCGTCCCGCTTTAAGCGGGACATCACACGCGGGAGAACGGCCCGGCCGCCATGCCGGGGTCAAAGCGTTCGTACCGCGACCTGCAACCGCCCGAACCCGCTTGGAACGCGGGCACGGGAGATTTTCGGAGCAGCCAACATGGCCAAGAAAATCGCAGGCTACGTAAAGCTTCAAGTTCCGGCTGGTGCGGCGAATCCTTCGCCGCCGATCGGCCCGGCACTCGGCCAGCGTGGTCTCAACATCATGGAATTCTGCAAGGCGTTCAACGCCAAGACGGCGCAGATGGAAAAAGGCACCCCGATCCCGGTGATCATCACCGCGTATCAGGACCGTTCCTTCACCTTCGAAATGAAGCTGCCGCCGGTGTCCTTCTATCTCAAGAAGGCGGCCAAGATCGACAAGGGCTCCGGCACGACGGGCCGTGGCACGATCGGCAAGGTGACGAAGGCGCAGATCACGGAAATCGCCAAGGCAAAAATGCCTGACCTCAATTGCGACACGGTGGAATCGGCGGAAGCCATGATCACTGGTTCGGCCCGCTCGATGGGCCTGGAAGTGGTGGGGTAAGTCATGGCTCATAACAAGCGTATCAACAAAGCTCGCGACGGTATCGACCGCGAAAAACTCTACACGCTCGATGAGGCGCTCAACCTCATCAAGGAACGCGCCAGCGCGAAATTCGATGAGACCATCGAAATCGCGATGAATCTCGGCGTTGATCCGCGTCACGCCGACCAGATGGTGCGTGGCGTTTGCAACCTGCCGAACGGTTCGGGCCGCACGCTGCGCGTCGGCGTGTTCGCGCGCGGCGCCAAGGCTGACGAAGCCAAGGCAGCGGGTGCGGATGTCATCGGTGCGGAAGATCTCGTCGAGATCGTCAATGGCGGCAAGATCGATTTCGATCGCTGCATTGCGACGCCCGACATGATGCCGCTCGTCGGTCGTCTCGGTAAGGTACTCGGCCCGCGTGGCATGATGCCGAACCCGAAGGTCGGCACGGTGACGATGGATATCACCGGTGCAGTGAAAGCTGCCAAGGGCGGCGCCGTCGAATTCCGCGTCGAAAAGGCTGGCATCGTGCATGCCGGTATCGGTAAGGCTTCGTTCGGTGCGGATAAGCTCGCGCAGAACATCAAGGCCTTTGCGGATGCGGTGGCGAAAGCGAAGCCTGCTGGCGCTAAGGGTACTTACATTCAGCGCGTGGCCGTCTCTTCGACGATGGGCCCAGGTGTGAAGATTGACCCGCAGACGGTGATGGGCGGCTAATTCGGCCCATCGTTTGTTTTTGAAAAGGCCCGCTTCGGCGGGCCTTTTTTATTGTGACGGTTCGCGCGGCCGCGAACCTTTGGGGCCCGGGTGTGAAGATTGACCCGCAGACGGTGATGGGCGGTTCATTCGGCCCATCGTTTGTTTTTGAAAAGGCCCGCTTCGGCGGGCCTTTTTTATTGTGACGGTTCGCGCGGCTTTCATGCGCAAGATTCAAAATAGTCCCGCCTTCGGTAAGCCCACGCGGATCGCGTCGGAGAAATTGGCATTGTTGATTGCCGCTTTTGCGCGGGCGGATGATTGCGCGGCGGTGCGGATGGCCGGGAAGGGTTGGCCGTTCGGGATTGCGCCGAGTTCGTAAACGTAATCGGGGAAATAGCCCGAAGCGAGAATGCGCCAGTCGCGCGGGAGGCCGGGGACGAGAAGGCGCGCGATCTGAAACGGGATCGTGGTGCAATTGGCGGTGATCGTATTGTAAAAGCGCGGGCGGGCTTTAAGCCGATTGGCGAGTGCAACTTCGTGCAACAATAATTTGCGCGCGGTCGTCTTCGCCATTTGCAGCGGATAGATGCGGACGTCCTCGTTGCGCACCTGTGCGCGCACGCCGATGATGTCGATCTCGTCTGCTGCAACGATGGCTAATTCATATTGGCGGAAAAAACCGGCGAGGGCTGAATAAGCCTCGCCTTTTTCCTTGCGGATTTCGGCGGAGAAGACGAGCCGCTCGATGCCGCCATCCGGTTTCTCGAAACCGAAGCTCAGCATGGTGTGCGCAATCTGTTCGCCCATCCAGTAAGACGCGATGAGATCGACGCTTACAAGGCGGTCGAGATCGTAAGAGTGTTTTTGCCAGACGGGGTGTGCCGTATCGTCTTGTCGCCAGCGGAAGCTGCGGACGTGATTCATTGTCAGTGTGTCGGCATTGACCTTACCGGTCGCAAGATGGGCCACGTCCTGCGCCCAATCGCGATCGCTCGAGGGACGCAGATGAAAGAACAGGGCGAGAGCAAGGCCGCCCGCTAGCGCGATCGGCATGAGGCCCCAAAGCCGTCCGCGCCAAAGTGCCCAGAGGGCGAGGGGGATAGTCAGCGCAGTGGCGCTCGCGCCAAAAGCGCCCCATCCGACCAGATAGGACAGGGCGAGCGCCGACCATGCCCCCCATCCAAGAAGGAAGAGGGAAGCCATCAGTCGTAAAAGAGTAGACAGGCTGCGACGCAAGACGAGGTTTCTCCCATATCTGGTTCGGCCAGTCGCGCGGCTATCGGAAGAGGCATTGCCCCGCAGCGCAGGACCCTAGCCGAGCCTGTGCCCTGTGCAAAAGTCCCGGCTCAGTCCACATCCTTTGTTTTCGCGGCAATAAGACCGGTTGATTTGACCCGGCTGTGCATTAGCTTCTCGACTTGGATTTTTGGGAGGATTTCATGATCACGCGTCGCACCGGCCTTACAATGACCTTTGCCGCCCTCGCCGCGAGCGCGTTGGTGGGCCCCGCTTTTGCGCAGACCTATCCCGACCGGACGATTACAATGGTCGTTCCATTTGCTGCCGGCGGATCGACTGATCTCGTCGCGCGCATTCTCGCGCAGAAGCTGACGGAGCAATTGGGTCAGAGCGTGGTTGTTGAAAACCGTGCTGGGGCTGGCGGCAATATCGGTGCCGCTGCTGTCGCGAAAGCGGCGCCCGATGGTTACACCGTTTTGTACGGGACCATTTCGACGCATACGCTCAATCCGCTTATGGCGAAGAAGTCGGCTTACGATCCGATCAAGGATTTCGAACCGATCGCGCTTATCGGAAACATTCCGAACGTGCTTGTCGTTAATCCATCGGTGCCGGCAAAGAATGTTCAGGAATTGATCGCGCTCGCGAAGGCCAGCCCTGACAAATATAGCTACGCTTCGTCAGGCGTCGCAACGCCGCTGCATCTTTCGGGCGAAATGTTCAATTCCATGGCTGGCACAAAGATGGCGCATGTGCCTTATCGCGGTGCCGGCCCGGCTATGAACGATCTCGTTGCCGGTCAGGTGCCGGTGCTGTTCGATAATCTTCCGTCTTCGGTGGAGTTCATCAAGGCGGGCAAGATCCGTGCGCTCGCGGTGACAACCAAGACGCGCGTCGAGCAGATGCCGGATATTCCGACGATGGATGAGCAGGGCCTCAAAGGCTATGAGACCTATTCATGGCAGGCGATCTTTGCGCCAGCGAAAACGCCCAAGCCCATCATCGACAAATTGAATGCCGAGGTGAAGAAGGCGCTGGCCGACCCAGCACTGCAGAAGCGGCTCAAGGATCTGACAATGACGATCACGCCCTCCTCGCCAGCGGAATTGAGCAAGTTCGTCGAGGATCAACTCGCGCTGTGGGGCCCCATCACCAAAGCAACGGGCGTTCAGGTCGAGTAAGCGGCTCGTTTTTGGACGAACCGGCCCGGAATTGTCCGGGCCGGGGGCTTTTTTTGTCAAAACTTTTGCACAAACCCTTGGCAAACCAGTCGCTAGCGGCTAGATGAGGGGTCCGCGTTTCACCAGAGATGGACGAAGAGCCACGTCGATTCTTCGTCATTTTTGTGATTCTGATTAGAAATCAATCAGATAGACCGTCAGGCCGGGCGCTTTCGGGGGGCTTCTCCGAAAGGGTCAGACCGGACGGTCACGTCCTGTCCGAGACTGCAGGGGCAGCTTAGGCTGCTTAATGTCCTGCATAGACGGGGAGACAAATCACCGGCCCAGCGGCTGAAACCGTCTGGGCTAGCCCTGCAAGATGGGTGGCCCGCAAGGGTTTGGGGATTTGTTCGAACCATGTACCGGGTCTCGCCCTTCGGGGCGTCGCACGGGGACAGGCACGTCGGAAGCCGTCGGAATCTTTGCGGAATCCTTCCGTAAAAGACCGGCAAATGCAACCGGCGGGACGAAATGTCCCTGCCAACCAGAGAGAGCCCCGTGGATAAAGCGGCAAAAACTGAGCTCGTTTCGACCCTTAATGGTGTGTTTAACACCACGGGTGTCGTTGTCGTCGCTCACTACGCCGGCCTCACGGTCGCCGATATGCAGAAGCTGCGTGCGCAGATGAAGCAGGCCGGTGGATCCGTGAAAGTCGCGAAAAACCGCCTCGCCAAGATCGCTCTCGAAGGCACGGATGTCGCGTCGATTGCGTCCCTCCTCAAGGGACCGACGCTGCTGGCTTACAGCAGCGATCCAATCGCGGCACCGAAGGTCGCAGTCGAGTTCGCCAAGGCTAATGACAAGCTTGTCATCCTTGGCGGTGCGATGGGTGCGACCGCTCTGAATGCGAACAGCGTCAAGGCTCTAGCCTCGCTGCCTTCGCTGGACGAACTGCGTGCGAAGCTCGTCGGCCTGGTTCAGGCCCCGGCGACCAAGCTCGCGCAACTCGCCAACGCGCCCGCGGGCAAGCTCGCACGCGTTTTCGGAGCCTATGCCAAGAGAGATGCGGCGTAAGGCCGTCTCAACCCAAACGGTTCGAACCAATCCTAAAGGAAGAAAACAATGGCTGATCTTACCAAGCTCGTTGACGAATTGTCGTCGCTGACGGTCCTCGAGGCCGCCGAACTCGCCAAAATGCTCGAAGAAAAGTGGGGCGTCTCGGCCGCCGCTGCGGTCGCCGTGGCTGCTGGCCCGGCTGCTGGCCCGGCTGCCGCCGCTGAAGAACAGACCGAATTCACGGTCGTTCTCGCTTCGGCTGGCGACAAGAAGATTGAGGTCATCAAGGAAGTCCGTGGCATCACGGGTCTCGGCCTCAAGGAAGCTAAGGACCTCGTCGAAGGCGCGCCGAAGCCGGTTAAGGAAGGCGTCGGCAAGGACGAAGCCAACAAGATCAAGGAAACCCTTGAGAAGGTCGGCGCTAAGGTCGAGCTGAAGTGAGCTTGAGCGCCGCTTTTTGGCGGTGCAACTGACAAGGCCCCGTAAGGGGTGAGGGTCCCGGAGCCCAAAAGCTCCGGGGCCATTCTGCCGTCCGGAGCCTTTTTTCTCGGACGGGTTCGAAACGTATGATGGAAAAGACCCGTCACCGGCCCGCTGCGGCGCTCCGGTTGTCACGGGAAGCGAGGAACAGATGGCTCAGACCTTCACCGGCCGGAAGCGAGTGCGCAAGTTCTTTGGTCATATCCGCGAAGTCGCGGAGATGCCGAACCTGATTGAGGTTCAAAAGGCGTCCTATGACCAGTTCTTGCAAGTCGACGAACCGCCGGGAGGCCGCGACGACGACGGCTTGCAGGCCGTCTTCAAATCCGTGTTCCCGATCCATGATTTCTCCGGCGCGTCGCGTCTTGAGTTCGTGAAGTACACGTTCGAACCGCCGAAATACGATGTGGATGAATGCCGCCAGCGCGGCATGACATTCGCTGCGCCGCTGAAAGTGACGCTGCGCCTCATCGTGTTCGATGTTGATGAAGAAACCGGTGCCAAGTCGGTCAAGGACATCAAGGAACAAGATGTCTACATGGGCGACATGCCGCTCATGACATCGAATGGGACCTTCATCGTGAACGGCACGGAACGCGTGATCGTTTCTCAGATGCATCGTTCGCCGGGTGTGTTCTTCGATCACGACAAGGGCAAGACGCATTCTTCAGGCAAGCTTTTGTTTGCCGGGCGCATTATTCCTTATCGCGGTTCGTGGCTCGACATCGAGTTCGACGCGAAGGATATCGTCTATGCGCGTATCGATCGCCGCCGCAAGATTCCGGTGACGTCGCTTCTCTATGCGCTCGGCATGGATGGCGAAGACATTCTCTCGACCTTCTACAAGACCGTGATCTACTCACGCGTGAAGGATGGATGGCGCATGCCGTTCGATCCGGACCGTATGCGCGGCCTCAAGATCACGAAGGATTTGATCGACGCCGATACGGGTGCGGTCGTGTTCGAAGCCGGCAAGAAGATGACACCGCGTGCGGCGCGTCTCATCGCCGAAAAGGGCACGAAATTCCTGCGCGCGGATGACGAGGATTTGTATGGCCATTATATCGCCGACGATCTCGTCAATCCGGCGACCGGCGAAATCTTTGCCGAAGCGGGTGATGAAATCACCGACAAGAATTTGAAGGTCCTTCTCGAGGAAGGCCTGAGCGACGTTCCGGTGCTTGACATCGACCACGTCAATATCGGCCCCTACATCCGCAACACGCTCACGATCGACAAGAATTCGTCGCGCGAAGAAGCGCTGTTCGACGTCTACCGCGTGATGCGCCCGGGTGAACCCCCGACCGTCGACACGGCGGAAGCGATGTTCCATTCGCTGTTCTTCGATCCGGAACGTTACGATCTCTCGGCCGTCGGCCGCGTGAAGATGAACATGCGTCTCGATCTCGATGCGCCCGATACGATGCGTGTGCTCCGCAAGGAAGACATCGTCGCTGTGGTTCGCGCGCTTGTCGATCTGCGCGATGGCAAGGGCGAAGTTGACGACATCGACCATCTCGGCAACCGCCGCGTGCGCTCGGTCGGTGAATTGATGGAAAATCAATATCGCGTCGGCCTTCTGCGTATGGAGCGTGCGATCAAGGAACGCATGTCGTCGGTCGATATTGACACGGTCATGCCGCAGGATCTGATCAACGCAAAGCCTGCTGCAGCAGCCGTGCGCGAATTCTTCGGTTCGTCGCAGCTTTCGCAGTTTATGGACCAGACGAATCCTCTGTCGGAAATCACCCATAAGCGCCGCCTCTCGGCGCTTGGCCCGGGTGGTCTTACGCGTGAACGCGCGGGCTTCGAAGTCCGCGACGTCCATCCGACGCATTATGGCCGTATCTGCCCGATTGAAACACCGGAAGGCCCGAACATCGGCCTCATCAACTCGCTCGCGACCTTCGCGCGCGTGAACAAATACGGCTTTATCGAAAGCCCGTACCGCAAAGTGCGCGACGGTCAGATCACAGCTGAAGTCGTCTACATGTCGGCAATGGAAGAAGGTAAGCATTACGTCGCGCAGGCGAACGTGGCTGTCGACAAGAATGGCAAGCTGACGGACGATCTCGTTGTCGTGCGTCATGCGGGCGACGTCATCGTCGTTCCGGTGGAGCGCGTCGATTACATGGACGTTTCGCCGAAGCAGCTCGTCTCGGTTGCCGCTGCGCTCATCCCGTTCCTTGAGAACGACGATGCGAACCGCGCGCTGATGGGCTCGAACATGCAGCGTCAGGCTGTGCCGCTTGTGAAGGCTGATGCGCCTTTCGTCGGCACTGGCATGGAAGCTGTCGTGGCGCGTGACTCAGGTGCTGCGATTGCGGCGCGCCGTGCGGGCACGGTTGTTCAGGTTGATGCGACACGTATCGTCGTGCGCGCGACGGCTGATCTCGATCCGTCGAAGTCAGGCGTCGACATCTATCGCTTGATGAAGTTCCAGCGTTCGAACCAGAACACCTGCATCAACCAGAAGCCGTTGGTGCAAGTGGGCGATGTCGTGCGCAAGGGTGACATTATCGCCGACGGTCCTTCGACGGAACTCGGTGAACTCGCGCTTGGCCGGAACGTGCTTGTCGCGTTCATGCCATGGAATGGCTACAATTTCGAAGACTCGATCCTGCTTTCGGAGCGTATCGCGAAAGAAGACGTGTTCACCTCCATTCACATCGAAGAATTCGAAGTGATGGCGCGCGACACGAAGCTCGGTCCGGAAGAAATCACGCGCGACATTCCGAACGTTTCGGAAGAGGCGCTGAAGAATCTCGACGAAGCCGGCATTGTTTATATCGGTGCCGAAGTGAATGCAGGCGATATCCTCGTCGGCAAGATCACGCCGAAGGGCGAAAGCCCGATGACGCCGGAAGAAAAGCTCCTGCGCGCCATCTTCGGTGAGAAGGCGTCGGACGTGCGCGACACGTCGCTGCGCGTTCCTCCGGGTGTGCAAGGGACCTGCGTTGAAGTACGCGTGTTCAACCGGCATGGCGTTGACAAGGATGAGCGCGCGCAGGCGATTGAGCGTGAAGAAATCGAACGTCTCGCCAAGGACCGTGACGACGAACTCGCAATCCTTGACCGTAACGTCTATGCGCGTCTGCAGGACGAACTCGTCGGCAAGACGGGGCTTGCAGGGCCGAAAGGCTTTAAGAAGGACAGCGCCATCAACGCCGAAACGCTCGCAGAATTCCCGCGTTCGCAATGGTGGGTGTTTGCGGTCAATGACGATGCCGTGATGGCTACGGTCGAGGCCATGCGCAAGCAGTATGAAGAAGCCAAAAAGGGCCTTGAGCAGCGCTTCCTCGACAAGGTCGAAAAGCTGCAGCGTGGTGATGAATTGCCGCCCGGCGTGATGAAGATGGTCAAAGTCTTCGTTGCGGTGAAGCGCAAGATTCAGCCGGGCGACAAGATGGCCGGCCGCCATGGCAACAAGGGTGTCGTGTCGCGCATCGTCCCGATCGAAGACATGCCGTTCCTCGAAGACGGTACGCATGTCGACATCGTGCTCAATCCGCTCGGTGTGCCTTCGCGCATGAATGTCGGCCAGATTCTCGAAACCCATCTGGGCTGGGCCTGCGCGGGCCTTGGCAAGCAGATCGGCAACATGGTCGATGCCTATCGCCGCAACCACGATGCCAAGCCGCTCAAGGCGAAGCTGAAGCAGGTCTATGGCGAGAACCCTGAAGTCGTGAATCTCGACGACGAGGCAGCAGCCACGCTTGGCGACAATCTGCGTCGCGGCGTTCCGATTGCAACGCCGGTGTTCGACGGCGCGAAGGAGAGCGACATTGAGCGGATGCTGCAAGAGGCTGGCCTCGCCACCTCTGGGCAGGTCACGCTTTATGACGGCCGCACGGGCGAAACCTTCGATCGCAAGGTGACAGTGGGCTATATCTACATGCTCAAGCTGCACCATCTTGTCGACGACAAGATCCACGCCCGCTCCATCGGTCCTTACTCGCTCGTCACGCAGCAGCCGCTGGGTGGAAAGGCGCAGTTCGGCGGCCAGCGCTTCGGCGAAATGGAAGTGTGGGCGCTCGAGGCTTACGGCGCGGCGTACACGCTGCAGGAAATGCTCACCGTCAAGTCGGACGACGTGGCGGGCCGCACGAAGGTGTACGAAGCCATTGTCCGTGGCGACGACACGTTCGAAGCGGGCATTCCGGAAAGCTTCAACGTGCTTGTGAAGGAAATGCGCTCGCTCGGCCTCAACGTGGAACTGACCGCGTCGAAGAAGCAGGACAACGAGCAGCTGCCGCCATCGGAAGCCGCTGAATAAGCCATCGACAGGGGCGGGGCGTTCGCGTCCCGCCGGCCGGGCCACCAATCCGGCGCAATCGAGTTTTACGCATTCAATCCGGCCGGGCAGCCAAGTTTAAGCCCCAGCCGAGAGCCAGGAGACGGCGATGAATCAAGAGGTCATGAATCTCTTCAACCCGGTGTCTCAACCGCCGACGTTCGATCAGATCAAGATTTCGATCGCGAGCCCGGACAAAATCCTGTCTTGGTCTTTCGGTGAGATCAAAAAGCCAGAGACGATCAATTACCGCACGTTCAAGCCGGAACGTGACGGCTTGTTCTGTGCGCGTATCTTCGGTCCGATCAAGGATTACGAATGCTTGTGCGGCAAGTACAAGCGCATGAAGTACAAGGGCGTCATCTGCGAAAAGTGCGGCGTTGAAGTCACGCTGTCGCGCGTGCGCCGCGAGCGTATGGGTCATATCGAATTGGCCGCGCCCGTCGCCCATATCTGGTTCTTGAAGTCGCTGCCCTCGCGCATCGGCCTTCTGCTTGATATGCCGCTCAAGGATCTTGAGCGCATTCTCTATTTCGAAAACTATGTCGTTATCGAGCCGGGCCTCACGCCCCTAAAGGAACGCCAACTGCTTTCGGAAGAAGAGTATCTGCGCGCGCAGGATGAGTATGGCGAGGACAGCTTCACCGCTTTGATCGGTGCGGAAGCGATCCGCGAAATTCTCCGCTCGCTCGATCTCGAAAAGACCGCAGCCGATCTGCGCGTTGAGATTGCGAATGCGAAGACGGAACTCAAGCCGAAGAAGCTTGCGAAGCGTCTGAAGATCATCGAAGCGTTCTTGCAGTCCGGCAACAAGCCGGAATGGATGATCCTGACCGTCGTGCCGGTGATCCCGCCGGATCTGCGTCCGCTCGTTCCGCTCGATGGCGGCCGTTTTGCGACGTCGGATCTGAACGATCTCTATCGCCGCGTCATTAACCGCAATAATCGCTTGAAGCGCCTCATTGAGTTGCGTGCGCCGGATATCATTATCCGCAACGAAAAGCGCATGTTGCAGGAAGCTGTCGATGCGTTGTTCGACAATGGTCGCCGCGGTCGCGTTATCACAGGGGCCAATAAGCGTCCGCTGAAGTCGCTCGCCGACATGCTGAAGGGCAAGCAGGGTCGCTTCCGTCAGAACCTGCTCGGCAAGCGCGTCGATTATTCGGGACGTTCGGTGATCGTGGTCGGTCCCGAACTGAAGCTGCATCAATGCGGCCTGCCAAAGAAGATGGCGCTCGAATTGTTCAAGCCGTTCATCTATTCGCGTCTCGACGCGAAGGGTCTGTCGGCCACGGTCAAGCAAGCGAAGAAACTGGTCGAGAAAGAAAAGCCCGAAGTTTGGGATATTCTCGACGAAGTCATTCGCGAACATCCGGTGATGCTGAACCGCGCGCCGACGCTCCATCGCTTGGGCATTCAGGCGTTCGAGCCGGTGCTTATTGAAGGCAAGGCGATCCAGCTTCATCCGCTCGTTTGCGCGGCTTTCAACGCCGACTTCGACGGCGACCAGATGGCCGTGCACGTTCCGCTGTCGCTTGAAGCGCAGCTGGAAGCGCGCGTCTTGATGATGTCGACGAACAACATTCTGCATCCCGCGAACGGCCAGCCGATCATCGTGCCGTCGCAGGATATCGTGCTCGGTCTCTATTACCTCTCGATCATTTCGGAAGGTGAGCCGGGCGAAGGCATGATGTTTGCGGATATTGGTGAAATCGAACACGCGCTCGCCGCCAAGGCGATCACGATGCATTCGAAGATTAAATATCGCTATATCGGCGTGGACGAAAACGGCCAGCGGATGTCGAAGATTTACGACACCACCCCGGGCCGCGCATTGCTGAGCCAGCTTCTACCGAAGCATCCAAAGGTGACTTTCGACGTCGTGAACAAGCTCATGACGAAGAAAGAAATCTCGAACATGATCGACACCGTCTACCGCAATTGCGGTCAGAAGGAGACGGTCATTTTCTGCGACCGCGCGATGCAGATGGGCTTCACCAACGCGTTCAAGGCGGGCATTTCGTTCGGCAAGGACGACATGGTCGTGCCGGACAACAAGCCGGCAATCGTTGCTGAAACAGAAGCGCTCGTGAAGGATTACGAGCAGCAGTTCAATGACGGTCTCATCACGCAGGGCGAAAAGTATAACAAGGTTGTCGACGCGTGGTCGAAGTGCTCGGATCGTTTGGCGCAAGAGATGATGGCGCGCATCTCGTCCGTCCAGAAGGACGATGCGGGCCGCGACAAGCCGATCAACTCTATCTACATGATGAGCCATTCGGGCGCGCGCGGTTCGCCGACCCAGATGCGTCAGCTCGCAGCGATGCGTGGCCTTATGGCCAAGCCGTCGGGCGAGATCATCGAGAGCCCGATCAAGTCGAACTTCAAAGAAGGCCTCGACGTTCTCGAATACTTCAACTCAACCCACGGCGCGCGTAAGGGCCTTGCCGATACCGCGCTCAAGACGGCAAATTCGGGTTATCTCACCCGCCGTCTCGTCGACGTGGCGCAGGATTCAATCGTCACCGAACGCGATTGCGGCTCGGAAAACGGGTTGAAGATGCGTGCGATTATCGACGCCGGTCAGGTTGTCGCTTCGCTTGGTTCGCGCATTCTCGGTCGTGTGACGGCTGAAGATATGATCGACGCCAAGGGCGACGTGGTCGTGCCGAAGGGAACGATGTTGTCGGAAACCGACATCAACCGCATCAACGCGGCCGGCATTCAGGAAGTGAAGATCCGTTCGGTTCTCACCTGCGAAACTAAAAATGGCGTTTGCGGAACCTGCTATGGCCGCGACCTTGCGCGCGGTACGCCGGTGAATATCGGTGAAGCTGTCGGCGTCATTGCGGCGCAATCGATCGGTGAGCCGGGAACGCAGTTGACGATGCGCACCTTCCACATCGGCGGTGCGGCGCAGATTGCGGATCAATCGTTCATCGAGTCGAATTTCGATGGCGAAGTCCGTATGCGCAATCGCAATGTGGCACGCAATTCGGAAGGCGATCTCATCGCGATGGGACGCAATCTGTCGGTCGTTATCGTCGGGCCGGATGGCCATGAGCGTGCGGTTCACCGCGTGCAATATGGTTCGCGCCTGAAGGTTGACGAAGGCGACAAGATTAAGCGCGGCCAGCGCATCGCGGAATGGGACCCCTACACACGTCCGATCCTGTCGGAAGTGGATGGCGTCATTAACTACGAGGATCTGGTCGAAGGTGCGTCGGTCATCGAAACGGCGGACGAGTCGACGGGTATCACCAAGCGCGTTGTCATCGATTGGCGTTCGAACCAGCGTTCGGCCGATCTGCGCCCCGCCATCGTTATCCAGGACGATGCCGGCAAGATCGCTAAGCTCGCGCGTGGCGGTGAAGCCCGTTACCTCCTCCCTGTCGATGCGATCATCGCAGCCGATCCGGGCTCGAAGGTGAAGGCGGGCGATGCGGTTGCCCGTATCTCGCTCGACAGCGCGAAGACGCGCGACATCACCGGCGGTCTGCCGCGTGTTGCCGAACTCTTCGAAGCGCGTCGTCCGAAGGAAGCAGCGATCATCGCGGAGAAGGCTGGGACCATCCAATTCGGCCGCGACTACAAGAACAAGCGCCGCATCTCGCTTGTGCCGGACGATGGATCTGATCCGATCGAATACCTCGTGCCGAAGGGCAAGCACGTCTATCTGCAGGCGGGCGACGTGGTGGAGAAGGGCGATTACATCGTCGACGGCAATCCGGCACCGCACGACATTCTGGCGATCAAGGGCGTCGAGGAACTCGCTGCCTATCTGGTCAACGAAATCCAGGAGGTTTACCGGCTGCAGGGCGTGAACATCAATGACAAGCACATTGAAGTGATCGTCAAGCAGATGCTGCAGAAGGTCGAGATCGAGGATCCGGGCGAGTCCGACTTCCTGGCCAATGAACAGGTGGATCGCGTCGAGATGGACGAGGTCAACGAGAAGCTCATTGCCGAAGGCAAGCGGCCAGCATCCGGGACCCCGGTGCTGCTCGGCATCACCAAGGCGAGCCTCCAGACCCGCTCCTTCATTTCGGCGGCCTCGTTCCAGGAGACCACACGCGTCCTTACGGAAGCGGCGGTCAATGGCAAGGGCGACGATCTGGCAGGCCTCAAGGAAAACGTCATCGTCGGCCGCCTCATCCCGGCCGGTACGGGCGCGATGTTCAACCGCCTGCGCGAAGTGGCGCAGCGCCGGGACGATCTCATCGTGGCCCAAGCCTCGGAAGCGCCCGATAGCCCCGATCAGGGTTCGGCGCCGCTCCCGATCGATGCGCCGCAGCCTTACGTTTAAGTGCAGAATCCGGGTCATGAACCCGTGAAGCGATCAAGGCCGCCTTCGGGCGGCCTTTTTCTTGGCCGGGGACGGTTTTAATCGCGCGAAGACTGCAGAAAATAGACGCCAAAGCAGCAGAAACAGGCAGAGGCGGTGCTTTTCGGGGTTGACGGTTCCCGAGTCCCCGCGTATGAACCGCGCACTCCGGCAGACAGTCGGTCCGTTCGATCGGGAGCGCCACGTTCCCGACCTTAAGACCGAGACGCTGCCCGACAATCAAACCGACTGTAAAGTCGTCAGATTGGGTTCATGACTGCGGTTTCCGTGGTCCTCTGATGGAACACGCGCTGGAGGCTCACTGGGCCGAAGGCGCGGATTCGTTTTGCGCGGATGTTCGTGCAAGACGCCACCATTTTTTTGCCCGGATGTCCGGGCGCAGCCTGGGATTTAGAGCCAACGATGCCGACAATCAGCCAGCTCATCCGCAAGTCGCGGAGCCCTCAGAAGGCGCGGAACAAAGTTCCGGCGCTCGAGGCATGCCCGCAGAAGCGCGGCGTCTGCACCCGTGTCTATACGACGACCCCGAAAAAGCCGAACTCGGCGCTTCGTAAGGTTGCCAAGGTCCGCCTGACCAATGGCTACGAAGTCATCGGATATATTCCCGGTGAAGGCCATAACCTGCAGGAACACTCTGTCGTCGCGATCCGCGGCGGCCGCGTGAAGGACTTGCCGGGTGTGCGCTATCACATCATCCGCGGTGTCCTCGATACGCAGGGCGTCAAGAACCGTAAGCAGCGTCGTTCCAAGTACGGCGCGAAGCGGCCGAAGTAAGAGCGGAGAGAACCCATGTCTCGTCGTCACCGCGCTGAAAAACGCGAAATCATTCCGGACGCCAAGTATGGCGATGTCGTTCTCACGAAGTTCATGAACTCCGTGATGTACGACGGCAAAAAGTCCGTCGCTGAACAGATCGTCTATGGCGCGCTCGACACGATCGAGACGAAGCTCAAGACCGATCCGATTACGGTGTTTAAATCTGCGCTCGAAAACGTCGCCCCGGCGATCGAAGTGCGCTCCCGCCGTGTCGGCGGCGCGACCTATCAGGTCCCCGTCGAAGTGCGTTCGGAGCGTCGTCAGGCGCTTGCCATTCGCTGGCTCATTACCGCCGCGCGCGGTCGTAATGACAAGACGATGGTGGAACGCCTTTCGGCTGAGTTGATCGATGCTTCCAATAACCGCGGCAACGCGGTGAAGAAGCGCGAAGACACCCATCGCATGGCGGAAGCCAACCGCGCCTTCTCGCATTACCGCTGGTAATCGTTGAACGAACTCGAATACGCAGGATCCAGTCATGGCCCGCAGTCATAAAATTGAGGATTATCGTAATTTCGGCATCATGGCCCACATTGATGCCGGGAAGACGACGACCACCGAACGCATCCTCTATTACAGCGGCAAGTCGCACAAAATCGGCGAAGTGCACGAGGGCGCTGCGACGATGGATTGGATGGAGCAGGAGCAGGAGCGTGGCATCACGATCACCTCTGCTGCGACCACGACGTTCTGGAACGATAAGCGCCTGAACATCATCGACACGCCCGGCCACGTCGACTTCACGATCGAAGTTGAGCGTTCGCTGCGCGTGCTTGACGGCGCGGTGTGCGTGCTTGACGGTAACCAAGGCGTTGAGCCGCAGACGGAAACGGTGTGGCGTCAGGCTGACAAGTACAACGTGCCGCGCGTCGTGTTCGTCAACAAAATGGATAAGATCGGCGCTGACTTCTACAAATGCGTCGACGATATTGTGCAGCGCGTTGCCGGCGCCCCGGTCTGCATTCAATTGCCGATTGGCGCAGAGTCAGATTTTAAAGGCATCATTGATCTTGTCCGCATGAAAGCGGTCGTTTGGGACAATGAAAATCTCGGCGCGTCTTTCCGCGACGAAGAAATCCCGGCTGATCTCGTCGAGCGTGCGAAGGAATATCGCCTCAAGCTCGTCGAAGCTGCCGTTGAGCTCGATGACGATGCGATGAATGCTTATCTCGAGGGCCATGAGCCGGACGAGCATCTTCTGAAGTCGCTCATCCGCAAGGCCGTTATCACGCGTAAGTTCAACCCGGTCCTCTGCGGCTCGGCGTTTAAGAACAAGGGTGTGCAGCCACTCCTTGACGCGGTTGTCGATTATCTCCCGTCGCCGCTCGATCGTGAAGCGATCAAGGGCATCGACTATAAGACGGAAGAAGAAACCGTTCGTCTGCCAGGCGACGATGAGCCGTTCTCCATGCTCGCCTTCAAGATCATGGACGATCCGTTCGTTGGCACGATCACCTTCTGCCGCGTCTATTCGGGCAAGGTTGAATCCGGCACGACCGTGATGAACTCAACCAAGGACAAGAAAGAGCGTATCGGTCGTATGCTTCTGATGCACGCGAATAACCGCGAAGACATCAAGGAAGCTTTCGCGGGCGATATCGTGGCTCTCGCTGGTCTTAAGGAGACGCGCACGGGTGATACGCTTTGCGACATGCTGAAGCCGGTCATTCTCGAGCGCATGGAATTCCCGGAGCCGGTCATCGAAATCGCGATTGAGCCGAAGTCGAAGGCTGATCAGGAAAAGCTCGGCATCGCGCTCTCCAAGCTCGCTGCTGAGGATCCGTCCTTCCGCGTTTCGACTGACAGCGAGTCGGGCCAGACGATCCTGAAGGGCATGGGTGAACTTCACCTCGACATTAAGGTCGACATTCTCCGTCGTACCTACAAGGTCGATGCGAATGTCGGCGCGCCGCAGGTGGCTTATCGTGAAACGCTCACGAAGAAGGCCGAGATCGATTACACGCACAAGAAGCAGTCCGGTGGATCGGGCCAGTTCGCGCGCATAAAGATCGTCGCCTTCCCGAATGAAGTCGGCAAAGGCTACGAATTCGAGTCCAAAATCGTCGGCGGTTCGGTGCCTAAGGAATACATTCCGGGCGTCGAAAAGGGCCTCGAAAGCGTCATGAATTCGGGTCCGCTCGCGGGCTTCCCGGTCGTGGACGTGAAGGTGGAATTGATCGACGGTGCCTATCACGACGTCGACTCCTCGGCGCTCGCGTTCGAAATCGCGGCGCGCGCAGCGTTCCGCGAGGCGATGCAGAAGGGTGGCGCTGTCCTCCTCGAACCGATCATGAAGGTCGAGGTCGTGACGCCGGAAGATTACACAGGTTCGGTCATCGGCGATCTTACGGGTCGCCGTGGCCAGGTTCAGGGTCAAGACATGCGCGGCAACGCCATTGTGATCAACGCAATGGTCCCGCTCGCGAATATGTTCGGCTACGTGAACACGCTGCGCTCGATGAGCCAAGGTCGTGCGACCTTCACGATGCAGTTCGACCACTATGAGCAGGTGCCTTCGGCGATCGCCGCCGAAGTTCAGGCGAAATACGCCTGATCCGCATCATCCGACATCAACTTTTTCCGATTGACGGGAGACCCCGATGGCCAAAGAGAAATTCGAGCGGAATAAGCCGCATTGCAACATTGGAACGATTGGTCACGTTGACCATGGTAAGACGTCTTTGACGGCTGCGATCACGAAGGTTTTGGCCGAGA
>Ga0214917_10003580_pt1 | contig 17825 bp, 22 predicted proteins | sample LL_1208_BB_MetaG_FD_177983 | JGI IMG/M metagenome (GOLD analysis project Ga0214917, IMG submission 177983) | Freshwater microbial communities from Lake Lanier, Atlanta, Georgia, United States - LL_1208_BB | ecosystem: Environmental > Aquatic > Freshwater > Lake | place: USA: Georgia | collected... | reverse complement strand
GGTGGGTGGATTAGGGGTCCTAATGGACTAAAAACTTATTCACATCGTGCGAAAATATAATTTGACGAAGGGGGTTGGTGATTCGATAGTAGGGGCATGAAAGAAACCAATACACGCACCGAATCCGCCCCGGTCAAAGTGGGCCAGCAAATCACAAGTGCTTGCGGGACCGACCGCCGTTGCTACGAGGTTATTTCGGTTGTGAGCCGTTGCAAAATTATCGCCCGTGAAATGAAGGCGATTCGTTTGCATAAGGGCATGACCGTTTGCCAAGATTGGAAATTGGAAAGTGACCCCGAAGGTCGTCAGCTTGTTTTGACCTATCGGACCCGAAACGGTCGGTGGGGAGTGGCGGGTTCTTCGACCGAATGGTGGAATGGGATTACCATTCACCCGGTCGGCGAAACGGCTAACTACTATTACGATTACAGTTTCTAAAGAAAGGAATCAATAACATGGCTAACTCATTCGATATATTTTTTGAATCGGAACCCGATCCCAAGATTACTGCGATGATTCGTAAAATGGGTGAAAAGAAATTTATAGGCAAAATCAAAAAGGACCGCCGTGTTGAGGCGATTAGCGACGAGCGTGACTATCGTGGCTCTGATCTTGAGGACCCGGAGATTCAAAAATACATAAAAATGCGTGGGGAGAACGGTGATGGGTTTTGGATTTATTTGAAACCCCCTTGGAGGTCCAACCTCGATGATGGTCATACGATCCATGAAGATTCTTTGGCCGACGCCTATCGACAATTACAATTTGCTGAAAAATCCTAAATTTCTCTTGCCATCCCTAATCCTGAAAATACTTTCCGGGGGAGGCTATGAAGGTAAAAAGAAAAAAGAAACTAGAACAACCGTCGAAAAAATTCTCGGATAAGGCCGTCCGCACGACCAGTATCAATCCGTACTTTCGGGACAAGTTTCAGTTCCGCAAGCGGAAGGTTTATTTTTCCCGGGAGTATGCTCTAGCCAAGTCCCGGGAACGGTCCCGGCTCCTAAACCTCCAAGTCAGGGCTCTTTCCAAGCTAAAGCCTAAAAAGGCCGACCGTGGGAAACTGGTCTTTTATAGGGTCAAAATCGAACGGAAACCGGGCAAGGTGACGGCTAAAGTGACTCGGGTTAGGGGGACAGCCCTCCTCAAAACCCCCGTGTTCGTTCTAAAGGGCGGTAAGAAAAGATTCCGAGTCCTAAATCCTTATGACCCAAAGACTTTGGCAAAGGGCGTCCGGGCTCGACCTTCCGCCCAACGCCTCGATGTCCTCGATGTCCGCCGTATTCGGCAACGCCCGGTCGATTATGTTAAGTACCTCGAAAAGACGGAAAAGTTATACCGCAAGAAGTTCATTACGAAGCCCGTTACCGAGAAAGTTCTAAAGACGCTAAAAACAAAGGCCAAGCTGAACGAGACTACGGGGCAAACTTGGTTCACGGTACGCACCCCCGGGGGCAACCTCGATCCGTTCTACAAGTCGGTGATTTCAATTTGGACCGACCGGGTGAAGAACCAGCGCAAGCAAATGTCATGGCGGGTCAAGGGCTACGCAACTTTGTCGAACGGCAAGGTGATTTCCTTTGAACCGCAATCTCTAAACTCAAATCGGTTTTTTGAACTTTCAGCAAAGGGATTGACCCGGGCGGTTGGGCAAACTGCGAAGGCCCGCCGGGTCTATTCCACGCCGTTCATGTTCGACCTCTACTCTCGGTATCTTCACTCCGGCCTCGCCGGGGCTCTTGGTGAGGTAGGATTGGTTAGTCAATCCTCGATTCGCCGAATTAAATCTCGCCCTTACAATTTTGGAAAAACAAAAAGCAAGTGGACGACCGAAACGACCGATGGCTCTAAAATTGAATGGCCCGGGAAAAGCAAAAAGCCCGTCGAAATTACCAGCATCACCTACACCCTAAATCCTTCCGGCGGAACCTGATGGAACCATTCATAGCTTGCGATACCGAAGATAACTCCGCCGAACTTATGGCGGAGAATCGAAGTGGTTTCGAGAAGCGAATCACTCAATGCGCCGGGATAACCTCGGACGGCGAGGAGTATCACAATAACGGCGATGTCGGAAAGTTCATCCATTGGATGATGAGCCGGGACGCCAACCGAATCTACTTCCATAATCTTCAATACGATCTTGGGAATCTTTTTGCCGACCGCCTCCACCAATTTTCCTTAACGATGGTCGGAGGCCGTTTGATTAAGGCTCAATGGCGTGGGAAAACTTTCGTCGATTCATTCAACCTATTTCCTACCCGGCTTGCCGACCTCGGGGACGCCATCGGCCTCGAAAAGCTCAAGTTTGATTCCATGTCGAAAGAATATGTCATGCGGGATTGTCAGATTATCCACGACGCCCTCAAACATCTCCAAGACACGCTCGAATCTTTCAAAATTAAAAAGATGCCGAATACGCTTGGGTCCATGTGCGTCCGGGTGTGGAAGTCAATGGGCGGGAAAAACTGGTCATGCTTTTCCGAGATTTGCCATAACTCGGTCTATGGTGGCCGGGTCGAATTGTTTTCCAAGGGTGGCGAGGGTTGTGTCATGTGGACCGACATAAATTCTCTTTACCCGTGGGCCATGACTCAAAAATACCCGGACGAATGTATCCAAACTACCGACATGAAGGAATACGGTTTGACCGAAGCTACCGTGGAAGTCCCCCATCAACCCTATGCTCCCCTACCCTACCGAACCCAAGAGTCCGACAATTTTTCCGGGATTTCCGAAGGGTCAATTATTTTTCCTTGTGGGGTGTTCACCGGGACATGGACGAATCACGAACTCCGAAACGCAATCGAAAATCACGGTGCGAAAATTCTAAAACTGCATAGCTCTTTTGGGACAGATAAGGCGTCTGATTATTACGGCGATTTCGTGAAAAAGTTCTACAAACGCCGACTCGAATGTAAAACTCCCGCCTACAAACTCATCTATAAGTTGTTAATGAATAACCTTTACGGTCAACTCGGTATGTCCGGGAAGGTTATCAAAACTTGCCGACTAAAAGAAAAGGACATGAAGCTGATTAAGGAGGGGAAGCTCAAGGTTCAAACGCTAGGCGATAATGTCCTGAAAGAGTTTTTCATACCCCTCCCGGACCATTGTAACTACCTTCACGCCTCCTATGTCACCTCTTACGGACGGCTCCGCTTGCTCGAATATATGCGGACCATTCCACCGAAGGATATGATTTACTGCGACACCGATTCCCTCTTTTTCTTTGCAAAGGATTGGAAGGCTCCATTCAAAACCGGGGACCGCTTGGGCGACATGAAATTGGAGGACAAGGGAACGAAAATTACAACCTATGCTCCGAAGGTTTATTCGATCAATGACATCGTGAAAGCCAAGGGAGTCCCCCGGCATCTCGCCAAAAAGTTTGTCGAGGAAGGCTATGTCGAGTATTCGGCTCCGTATAAACTCCGGGAAGCCGTAACATTTTACGAGCGTGGGAATCGCAAGAAACTTTCGGTATGGCGGAAAGTTCGTAAGGAAATGCGAACCAAGTACGCAAAGAAGAATCTAGTTGACGGCGGACATTGGATGCCGTTGATTATGAAACGAGGCTAGTGAAATTCGGCGCATACGCTCCGCATGAACCTCATTGTATTGGTGAAAAGAAAGGTAAGTAAGGTAAGTATATGAGTAAAAATGCAACCGCAATCGAAACCCTGCCGTCTCCGGCAGAATTGGCAAAAATCGGGTTTGAAGCCGTATCGTCGAAACCGACGATCTTCAAGCTCCGTGAGTTACCCGTGAACGGGGTTATTGACGGCACTCTCAAGGAGATTCGCCCGTCAACGAACCCCGAACAGATTCGCCAACCCCTCCTAACAATGGAATTGACCAAGGATAAGTCCACGGTCCTCGTTCCATGTCAGGGCGGAATATCCATTAAGATATTCTCGAATGATGAGGAGAAGGCGCAGTTGAAATCTCGGTTCCTCGGGAAACGCATCCTGATCGCCAAGACCGGGTTCAAACGCTCGAAACTTTACAAGGACGACTCCGGGCAGGGCCGGGAGTTTGCGACCTACGAAGTTATCGAATACAAGGGTAAATAACCATGTTTGCCCTCTCCGACAAAACCTCGATTGAGTTCAACCTCGACTTTTCCAATAAACAAGTCGTTTTGATTCAAAAGGGCGAACTTGGAGTTGAAATGGGTCGAATAATCATCCCTATGGAAGATTTGAAAAAGTGGGGAGGAAAATTCAAGGGGTTGGCCGGGTTAATTCCGGGCTTGACACCTAAATAGTTGGGCTACATATTCAAAAGCGACAGAGGGGCTTATTCTTTCACCCCTCCCGCCGAACATAGCCTCGGAGTCCCCCGGGTGGAGAAATCCCCCGGGGGATTTCTTTTATAGGCATTTTAGGGCTATTTAATGGTATTTATTTCTTGCTCTCGGTAGGTTTCACGGTATATTTCGGCTCAAATCTATGGCAAAGTCACGGCAAACTTCCCGGTCGAAAATGTCAAAAATTGGCAAAAGATACGCACCAACTACTCAAATAAACCAGCAATTTCCCAAGCCTCCACGCTATTATATGGGGGTTTTGTTCTCCGGTAAGGACAGAATCTTATTTAATGACGCTTTGTTCTACCATTTGGACGATTCGACCGTAAGAATCGTCAATCGGGACCCCAAACACCCATTTGACGGCGAATGTGACCTTGAAAAGATTTCCTATATGGGCCTCCGTGACGGGGATGAGATTGAAATTGACGAAATCCAGTACGCAATCGGAATTGTCACTTCTGATACAAGCTATGTATATCGACTTTTCAACCATGAGTGCGAGGAGCCCGGGCTTTTGAAACTCGACAAGGACGGCAATTTAATTTTAGAAGCAAAAATGGAACTCGATTCATCGAAATTGATTATGGGCGTCAAATCACCTTACCCGGTCACTCAATTCATAAACTAGGAGATAAACAAAATGGCCCGAGAACTCGACAGCGAACAAGAAATAGACCTAACACCTAAACGGGGACGCCCGAAGAAGCTGGACGAAGATGTGATCTTTGGTCACGACATCGACTCGGATGAGGAGAAACGCCTCCGGGAAGAAAACGAAATTTCCACGATCCTAGAGCGTGAGGACGCCACAACCTCGACCATTATCGTGAATCGTCGCATGAACCGGACCGAGAGATACGCCCACCTAGCGGAAATCGGCCTTAAAGATTACAACCGGGAGGAAATCGCCCGCCAATACGGGGGCGGTGAGTACCGTTGCCGGATTCGTCGGTCGGATGGTTCCTTCGGTCCTACTTGGTATTTTTCAGTCGATAAAACCCGTAAGTCGGAAATGGATTCAGAAAGTTCCGGGACCGCCGGGGGCTATGATGCCGTTCGCCTAGTGGAGACGGTCGCCTCCAAGTTATCCGAAAAGCAGGGCGGGCCTGACATGAACTCCATCGTCAACATGATGTCGGATAAAAGCGACAAGATGATGCAGATGATGATTATGAACCAGCAAGAATCGACGAAGATGATGGTCGGGATGATGTCGGCGATGGCGTCGGCGATGGCAGGGCGTCCGCAACCTACGAATGACACCGCACTTACCAGCATTTCGACCATGCTTTTGAAACACTCCCTTGAGTCCTCGAAAACCTCAATGGATGATATGCTTGGGACGATCATCAAACTCAAGAAGCTCGCCGGGGAAGATGAGGAGGACGCCGAGCCGGAGAAAGGTTCGTTCGTTCAAGACATTGTTGGGGCAATCCCTCAACTGATGAAAACCATGTTCCCGGGTGGACAGCAAGCACAGCCCCTTCCGGCGCAGGCTCCGGTACAAGCTGAAACTCCTCAAACCCCACCGCCCGCACCGAAAGAATTGACTCCGCAAGAAAAAATGGAGTCAATTATTCCGGCCCTGATTCAGTTCGCCGAACAAAAATCCGATCCGGGTGAGGTTCACGACTTCTACCAACAGCTAATCACCGAGGAAGAATATGAGGCGGTCGCTACCTACCTCGAAAATCCCGGATGGTGGGAGAATATCTCCAAGCCCATTCCGCAAATGCTTCCGCATAAAGATTGGTTCTTCGCCCTGCGAGCGATCATCCTTGAGGAAGTCCCGGAGGAAACTCCGGAGGATACTTCGGCCCAACCCGTCGTCGGCGTTGCCCCCCGGGTGACTCCGAAAGAGGTGAAGCCGAAAGTCCCGAAAAACGGCAAACATTGACTTTTAAGAGTTTCCCCTAGACATCTAGGGGATGCTTTTTGAGTTCATCGACCGTCTTTTCGACAAGACGCCCCTCCGCATTTCCGAGCAAAACGGGACGGTTCGGTATCGTGTGGGCTACGGTTCGACCGACGCCGAGCAAATCATTTCGGTTCTATCCCGTTTGATTGCTGAATACGGCATTGACCCCCGGGTACGCCAATTCACGACCTCCCTTTTCAATCAATCGGTAGGAAATGACGACCGATCCGGGCAAGTTCGAGAAGTCACTAACTTCATGTCGGATTATGTTCGCTATGTCCGGGACCCGCTTGGGCTTGAGTATGTCCGATCACCGATTGCCATGATAGGCGAATACGAAAAATTCGGAATGGCAAACGGGGATTGTGACGATCAGGTTTTGCTTTCCGGGTCCATGCTTCATTCTATCGGTTTCGCCGTTCGCCCGGTAGGTGTCCATCTTTACGACGCCGAGTATTACGATCATGTCGCCTTACAGATTCAGGGCGAAAAAGGAATTGTGAATTACGATCCTTGCAACCCGAACGATCATTTCGGAGAACCCAAGGGAGATATTCTCCTTGGCGACTTCGCCCCGGATCATGCCTGAATATAACTTTTCCACCATAACCGGGACCTCGTATTCCATCCCGGACTACTCCTCGTTTTTGTTCACGGCTCCGAACATCACGATTCCTAGTATCCCGACCTTTACAGCGATTAGCGTCCCTTCACTTCCAACCCTTCCAACCTTGGAAAGTTTGATAGGAGTTACCGATCCGTATGCCGTTTATGTTCCTTATGTGGCCCCGTCCAATGCTACTTACGCTCAAAAACAGCAGGCGATTCAACTTCAATACGATTTAACAAATGCTCTTACCGACCTTGCTTTGGGGTATGAACTTACAAAACAAAACCGACAAACCCTTGTCGATTACAATGCGACCTTATCGACTCTTACGACAACTCTTAATACAAAAAAGTCGGAACTCACAACCTTGCAGAATACCCTTACATCGAATACGACCGCCCTAAATACTGCCGTCACAAGTTATCAAACAAAAGTCAACGCCTTAAATTCCGACGCCCAAAAACTTTCTACTGCACAAACCACGCTCAACACGGCAATTTCAGATTACAACGCCCGGCTTTCAACCTTTCAGGCGCAACAAGTCACGCTCTCCGACCTTACCAATCAAATTGCGACGGCAACAATTTCCCGGGATAATCTTCTATCTCAAAAGAATCAGCTTACCCTCGACCTCGCCGTTTCGCAGGGGCAACTGGATTCCGCCCGGTCAAATCTTGTTCTTGCTCGGGATCAACTTGCGTCGGTTCAGTCCGGGGTTCAGATTTCGCAGGCACAATACGACGCCCTTGCTTCCAATGTGCAACAAGCCGAAGGTGACTACGCCACAATTCAGGCTTCTAATCAGGACCTTCTGGCTCAAAAAGCCTCGCTCGAATCGTCGATTCAAACCGCAAGTGCAAACTTGTCCTCACTTAATTCCGAATACAACGCACTTCAATCCTCTCTCTCTGAATCTCGATCCTCGCTCGAATCACTTCAAAATCAGATTCAAACTGCGGAACAAACTATCGCTACCTCACAAGCAAACATCGGGACTCTCACCAATCAAATCGCCGAATCCGAAGCAAACATCGCCAACCTGACCGCAACTCAAACGGATTTGCAAGGTCAGGTTGCGACGCTCCGGGATCAGTACCTATCCGATTCCGCAAACCTAGTTCAACTGCAAGAGGCGACCTCCAATCTATCGAATCAATACACGGCAAGCGTCGTCGAACTAGATAATGTGAATAGCCAACTTTCGATTCTTCGGGGCGACCTCTCAAGTGCGAACGAAAGATATTTTACCGCCCAACAAAATATCTTATCGGCTACGCAACAGTTCGATGAAATTCAAGCTCGTATCGCTTCCGGTCAATCGGACCTTACCGGACTTGAGTCCTCAATCGGAATGAGCCAAGCCGAACTGACCGGCCTACAAAATCAAATTGAGGCCGGGAGGCAGGCGCAGGCACAACTATCTCAAAATCTTTCCATATCCCAAAATGAATATGCGGACTTGCAAGCTCAAGTTTCTTTAGGCAATCAGGCTTTGTCCACCCTTCAAACCGCAATTACTACGGCGCAGGCTTCTTATGCCCTTCTCCAACAAAACATTTCAGGTGGGGCAGGCGGTGGGGTGACTCAACCCACTTTCTACCCGGAACTAGCATCCAATCAAATCGTGACCCCCGAACTCATCGCCATGTCGGAATCCATTCAAAAAACCATGAGAGAGGCAACAGAAAGTTCAAACGAATGGCTGAAAATTGTCAAAGGTATGCTCGGTGTTTTGAAATCGGCCCTTGCGGGACTCTTGGGAATATGGGGCGCAGTTTCCGCTTTGGGTAAAACAAAGCCTTCGCAACGGGTCCGTCCATCCAACCCCCCCGGGACCCTTTTGCCTCGCCCGGGTGAAAGAGTTTATTATGCCGGATTCCCGCCTATCCCGGGCGTCCCGGATTGGTTGAATAATACGGGTTATGGATTGGCGTTTGTCGCACTTATTCTTATGGGTGCGAAACTAGCCAAGGATCAGAGTAAAAAATAATGTTTGCATAAAAATGAAAAGACAATACATGGAGGAAATATGAATACTTTTGGCGAATGGTGGAATCCTACAACTTGGTTTGATAGTAGCGAGGTTGCGTCCGAAATCGCTTCGGATGTTGGTACTGTATCTTCCGACCCTTTTGGTTGGAATAATATCTTTGGCGGTAGTCAATCGACCGACATTCAGGCGGGTGTTTCTGATTCACAGCTTAAAGATTGGAACACTTATTGGGCTTCCGGCGGGGTAATGGGTGCGGATTTGTCGAACCCGGTGTCAACTACCGGGGGCTCATCCCTTGACTTCTTGGGAGGATTTAATGATTTCCTTACCGGGATTACCGGACTCGCTCAAACCGGGCTTGGAGTTTGGCAAGGGGTTCAAACCATAATTAACCAACAAAATCCTTCCGATGAATTGGTAAAACTTCCGGGGTCAAATACTCCGGTGATTAAGCGTACTACCGGGGGTCAGTCTCAATTCTTCCCAATCACGCAACTCTATCCCAACCTTGCGCCTCAAGTTCAATCGGCTCAACAAAATTCTTGGATTGGCCCCGTACTAATTGCCGGAGTTCTTGGGGTTGGGCTACTCTTTATTTTCAAGAAAAAGTAAGTTTATGGCTTCGGCTCCTGAATTTAGGGCCTCACAAACCCTTCGGGACGGTTCCGTTGACCTTGACGGCGACGGAATAGGCGATTACTGCCCGACTGATAATTGCGGTGATTACGATTCGCCCGATGAGAATGTAAGCGAGGAACTTAAAGATACCGCAAAGGCACTCGACATTCTTTCCAAACTAATTGACCTTCTAAAAAATTTACTGAAATTCAAAGCCGATAAAGACTTGCAAAAGAAACTTTCCGACGCCGAAAAAAAGCTAAATGAAGGCAAGCAAAAGATGATGGATGAGGCTAGTAAGCTCAATTCAAACGCCGAAAACCTTCAAATTTCAAATCAAAACTTACAAACCCAACTTGGGGACCTTACCAATGTTACTGATTCAATTAGTAGTCAGCTTTCGACTCTTACTTCGCTTACAAGTTCTATCAATGGATTGGATGCAACTATCGCAAGTCAAAGTTTGGCGATTGCAGAATCGCAAGCTCGGTTAGATCAGGCTTTGAACCGGGCAAACTACCCGATTGGAATTGATGGGTTGCGACAACAAAGGGCCGATATTCGTAACGCAAATTTTGATGTAATGACGAATAGCATGGCATTGAATAATTCAAGCGAATCTATGTCTAATTTAATATCTCAACGAAATTCAGTTGGTGAGGCTTACAATTCAAATCTCAACACGGCTTCCGGGTTACGGAGCGACATTGCTCAAACCTACGGTCAAGCTCAAACATTCCAAAATGCCATGAACAATAGCCTTAATAATTACAATCAGGGGGCGTCAACATATAGTTCCGGGATGAATGATGCCCGAGGCGCACTTTCAACCTACAAGGGGCAAATGAATACGGGCCTTACGCTCAACGAGGCTTCTCAAGGTGTTCGAGGCGCATCGAACATTATTAACGCCGTTTCCGACGGCAAGACAGCCACGGCAATCGGTTCGGCTATGGCTTCGGGTGTTCAAGCCCTCGCCCGGAATGGTGGCCCCGCAGAATTATCTATGGCTCAAGCCTTAATTGTATCCGGGTTAAATTCGGCGGGTAGTGCGGTGGATCGGGGAGGAAACCTTGGTGAAATTTCAATGAATCTTGCTAGAGACTTTGGTCAAGCGACCATAAGAGTTAATGATATGCAGAAAGCCGGAATGGGAATTGAAACCGGGCTTTCAATTATGAGCAACACTTCCAATCCCAATCGAATATATGACGGGGCGCAAGTTCTAACGCAACAAGTCGGACCGTTAATCAATATATCGGGGGCAGTTGTTGGCACAGCTTCAAATTTTGTTCCGGGACTTCAAGGATCATCGGTTGCAATAACTCAAGGTACTCAAGCCCTTGCAGTTGCGGGGCAGGGCTCGGCGCAAATTGTTGTTGAAGCCGTAAATCGCTTTTCTCAAAGTGGAATATCCGCCCAAACTGGAAATTATCCTGATCGTGGGATTGGTCGAGGACTCGTTACAAGAACAGAGGGTGGCCCCGCAAGCCCCGGCACAATTACGCTTGCGGGTGCGGTTGCTACCTTGGGTGCTACGGCAAGGCAAGTCGTCGGAGGACAATTAAATAGTAACAAAGATTTTGCACTTCAAGCCTCGGCAACCGTCAATGCCATCGCAAATACCGGAATGTCTAATTTCGGCTTGCAACCCCAACTTCGTGTGGGGAGCGTTTCAATTCGCCCCGGAGTGTCATCGGGTAGCGGAACGATCATAACGGGAGATTAACCGTGAGGCCCGACATCGTGGAATCGGATGGAGTTCCGATTCAGGAAAAGTTTTATACTTGGCCTAAATCGGACACTTCATACATGAAGGTGATCCGAAAACTTCCAAACGAACGATACCCCAAAGGGTTTCATCTCATAGGGAGCCGTTATCATCCAATAGGCGACTTTGATGAGCCCGGGGTTTTGCTCCCGGCAGAATCTTTAAGAATCTACAAAACCATGCATGGATATAGAGTGTTTTTTACTGATCGCTATAATGTCGATATAGGTTCGATGTTTGACGAATTGGATGCGCTTGGAGGCGATCCGCTTTATTCAAAATACGGGCGACGCCGGGGATACTTTGCTTGTCGAATTGAACCCAAGGCGGAGGTTTATGGTGATCGGTACGCAATCGCACACCTTTTGGAACAAACCGGGAAGCCCTTGCCAGAGTGGAACAACTTCATAAAAATGCACGATCAGGCTTGTAACGCCACCGATCTTGACGCCCCGCTTGTTTAACAATATAGCATATTTATGGCCGAAGAAATCACACCCGAACCGATGAAGGAAATTTCGCTTACCCTTGGCTCGCAAGGCACAGCCTTTACGCTTGGACTCCTCGCCGGGGCGATTGCCGGGGTTGTGGCGGTAATCGCTATCTTGAATTACACGAGGAAATAAATTTATGCCGATGTCGTTATGTGATATGCACCCGTTATCGGCGCAAGGCGGGGATGATTACGATTGTAAGGATGTCCCGGTAAAACAACGAATCCCGAATTACTATCGTTGGAACGCTTGCTTTTCAGCAGATTGTACGGTGGATTGCACACAATGTTGCGGTAAAAACGGTTGTAGCACACCGTCATGTCCGCCGAATGGTTCGTGTGGAAATCCAAAATGGAATCGAAACCCGCTTCCCGGTATAGAGAACTGCTAAAGGTTTTTATGGCAGTTTATTTTCTTGGCGATGTTGAGGGGCGTCTTTATGTGGACCTCGATATGCCCCAAGGCACTTCCTTGGAAATGCCTTCTGCACAACTTTCCGAACAGCCTTCCGAAATAACTTCATCGTCTCCAACTCGCTGTACAAAGGATGCCCGTCAATGTCCCGATGGTTCTTGGGTATCTCGCTCCGGGCCTGATTGCACTTTTGCTCCCTGCCCGACTGATTCTTTGGAAGCGGAAACGATTGCCCTTGAGGAGCAAATCAATCTATCAGGGGAATTGGCAAGCTATGATTTTGCGTCAGGAATTTTGCAACAATATCTTGAGGGTGTTGCGATGTTCCAACTTTTACTTAATGCAAAACTTGAAGAAAAAGCCTTTGACGAAAAAGTTGCAAGCAAAGTTCAGTACACACAATCGCTTCAAGCATTTCAACCTGATTCAACTTCTACATACAGATTTCCAATGGTGACTCTTGTTTTTATTCCGATGGATGGCGGAACGCAAGATTCAAAAGTTGAATTTTTTAGGAGACAGTACGGCGCACGACTTCAAGATATGGCTACTCCCACAAGCGATATTGAGGGGGATACGCAATTAACTTTCCCGGTTAGAAGCCCAACCGCAGAACAAGAACTTTTTGCTTTGGTTCAAGAGGCTTCCATGAATCCGGCCTTGGGTGCGGAAGTTGCTGTGAAATTTAATTGACTTTCCCAATACCTAGCAAGACATAACAAACCATGAACCCATTTTCTTGTTGCTCCTCTTGCTCCGGCGAATCTAGCCAAGGCTTAAATAAACTTTTTGCTATGTCAAATTATGTCCCGCCAACTCCCGGGTATCCGCAGACTTACTCTTTCCCAACCTTCAAACCTATGGGCGTGGCGGGGCCTTTGATGGGTCAGAATGTAGCTCGCCCTTATCCCGGAGCCCCGGGTCCGGTGTTTGCCGACCAAGGCAATCCGAACTTTCCCCGGAGCAACGGTGACGCCAATCCTTTCTACAAACTTTCTAAAGTAATGCCCGCCGTTAATCCGCTTGGGCGTCAGGTTCAAACCGGGTTTGTTGACAGATTTAACCCGGTTGGAGCCTACGCCACTACCGGAAACCCGAACATCTTTAATCCGGCAAGCGCAGGGTTTCAGCCTATGGGGGCCTACGCCACGACCGGGAACCCGAATATCTTCAATCCCGCCGGAGCCGGATTTCAGCCGATGGGGGCTTATCCGTCCCCCTCAAACCCTATGGGAATCACCCCGGTCGGCGAAAATATGCCTGCCCATATTGGACACCCGGCCCGGATGGGTGATGGAATCGGTGGGGCGGTTCAGTCGCTTGGGTTTATGGTTTAATTCAATGCCATCCCCACTTTTCGACCTTTTTCCTGATATGCACTCGGTCGGATTGTCCCCGGCATATAATCCGAAGATGATTGTTTGCCCGGATGGGTATGTAACAAATACTCCCGTTGGTGCGAAAACTTTCCGTGACCCTTGTACCGGGCATTATTGTCCGCAAGTAAAACCTCCGAAGTGTCCTAACGGACAAGTGCTTCTCACTACATACGGGCCAGCCCCATGTAGGACTCCGAATTTTAGATGTGCGCCCACTCAATCCTATCCAGTTCCTCGCCGATAATAAATCTTTACTCAAAACACCTAACCCCTAAAGGAGAAACTATATGGAATGGCTTACACAAAATTGGCAAACACTCACCGCCGGAGCCGGGGCCGTAATCATCCTTGCTCGAATTATCGTCAAGTTGACCCCGACTCCCGCCGACGACACGATCCTCGCCAAGATCGTCGATGTCCTGAAAAGCATCGGCCTCAAGTTAGACTGATGTCCTTGCGGGACGATCTTTCCCGCCTCCTCGAATCAAATAGCGTCACCGAAATCACCAAGGAGCTTTCTGTACTTTGTTCGCAGAAAGCGAACTTGGCGATGGAGCAGGGTGACGACATCTACGCCGAACGGCTAGAGGAATGTTCAAACGCACTTTGGTCGATTGACTTTGGTGTATGAGTGTCGTCACGCAAAACACCTACAATCAGAAACAACCCTCCTCCCTGAAACCTACCGACATCCCGGGACGAATCGTGACTTACGCCGAAGCAACCGAAATGTGTCGCAAGATGGATTTATATTTTATGCGAAAACGGCATGGGTGGGTGACGGGCCGAAATGCCTTTATGATGAACACAAAGAAATCCCTTGACAAAAAATCAGTTTCCAAAGACAGAGGTCGAAAGTGAAACAACTGCTTTTGGAAAATCCTCGCCGTCGTCGGCGTATCCGCAGGAACGGTGGGACCGAAATTTTCGGTAGGCGTACACCCGTATCTCCACTTTTTCCTAATGGATATTATAGCTCATCGTCGGAGTTCGAGAATCTTTTCAAAAACAAAAAGCGCAAGTCCCGCAAGGGTCGCAAGCGCACAAAACGCAAATCTTCAACCAAACGCCGATCCAGACGCTCCGGGGCGAAACGGATTCGGAAAAACACAACCCGCCGTATGACACGGCACACAACCCGGAAACACAAACGGAGAACATACATGAAAATCAGAAAAAATCGTAGTCGTCGTGGAATGGCCGGAGTCAAAGGATTCGCAGGTCAATTCATTAAGCGTGAAAACCTTTCTTTGGCCGGAGGCGTTCTTATCGCCCCTATCGCCACGGGCTTTGTCCGTCGGACGATCACCCTGCCCACCCTAGGATCGGCGAATGTCAGCAACGCTATTTATAGCTTGCTCATCCCCGGACTCGGTGCGCTCCTCACCCGCCGATTCAGCCCCGCACTTGCGAATGGCATGATTATCGGTGGTATCGCAAACGCAGTTTCCGGGCTCATCCCGCAGATCACCGGGCAGACCGCAACCGCACAGCGTTACCTCGGTGAATACCTCGATCCCCGCCGTTCGATGGGTGCGTATATCGCTCCCCGACAGAACGCTATGGGTGCATCGGTTCCCAATGCGTTTAACGCTTGGGCGAAATAATTAACTAACCAAGACAAGGAGATTACGAACATGGCCGAAACAAACAGTCAGCAGATTGTTGGCAAACTACAATCACGCTACGGCACTTATGCCCGTGGGCAGTTGCAAAGCCAACGCAAACAATTCTGGTCCTACATCCCTTACCTCAACTCGTCGAATGTAGCGCAGAACACCTATACATTCTTCGGGTCGGCTTTGGGCGACCAACAGACCCCTAACTTGCAGAGGACCAACATCCCGGTGCAGGGATCGTTTGGAACTTCGGCGTTCTTGCTGAAATCCATTCAATGTTCCTTCTACATCCCTTCAAACGCAACTTTCGGTGTGGACTATGCTTCCGCAACGACGACCTACGCAACCGACGCCACCTCCGGCCTATGGCCTGATTTGGTTTCCGGTTGGGCGCAGGCGGGCATCTTGCAGTTCTCGGTTGGTGCAAAAAACTTCGTCACCATTCCGAAACCTTTCTTGTATGCACCGCCCGCCGACGGTCGTTCCGACTTGATGGTGACTCGTTTGACAACTTCGGCGACTCCGACCTACTCGGTTGGCGCACCGGAAGCCGAACTCCACCGTTTGTCGGAAGAACAGTATTTGGTTGACCCGGAACTCTACATCGACTTCCAAGAAAACTTCCGGGTTCAGATCACCTACCCTGCCGGAGTAATCCCGCAGATCGGGACGACATCACTCCCCGCCACTCAAGGAAATCTCTATATTGGGGTTATTCTTGACGGCGTTGAGTTCCGCCCCGTCCAGTAATTCACAACACCAAGGAGAACACTACAATGGCAACAGAATCCCAACAGATCACTCAAATGATCGCTTCCCGATATGGGACAGCGAACTACGGAAACCTCCAAGTCCTAAAATGGCAGTATTATGATTATGTCAGAATGACGCCATCCACGGGCATCGTTTCCCAAAAACTTAACTTCTTTAGCATCCCGCAGGGTTCGGTCGATCCGAACTCCGGGGTAGCAAAGACCCTCGAAGAAACCAATTTGGACCGGAACGGCCAGTTGACATACGATTATGTCATCACCGGAATCCGCACCCACTTGTATGTTCTTCCGAAGGCCCGGCAGAATACCGTCGGAACCGTTAGTTCCTCCACAACCTTCACGGTTGGCGGGGTGAGTAATGCGGGCGGTACTGGAACGGGTTCACTCGGCTACGCCGGGGGAACGATGAACTTCCTCGAACAGCTATCCGGTCGTGGAAACCTTGTCGTGAATTTCGGACAAAAAAGGTATTTCGAGGTGAACCAGCCGTTCAAGAAGTGCCCCATCGGTGCAGGCGTTACGATTAAGTCCTACGGTGGTGGAACTCCCACGACCGCCGGAGTTAATACGAATTACTGGTACTCGCAGAGTGCCGATAAGCGTGACGCTTATTTGGTCACACCTCCGCTATTCGTGGAGCGTGATTCGATCATCGACGCCTCGATTAGCTTTGTGGATACTGATTATAGTTCCACGAACTACACACTCCCCAACCTTAACAGCGTAAGCGGTTCGTTTGCGTTCGTTAATGTGGGATTATGTTTCGACGGCTTCGCCATCGTCCCGACACAGTAAGCAACGAAAAAATGCGTCACCCCCTTCCGGCTCCCTTACTGGCCGGGAGGGGGTTGACCAATTAAGGAGAAAATTTTATGGCAGAATCAGTAGTTTCGAGCAGGGAAGTTCTTCCCTTCATCTACACCGTGGACATTTCGCTTGGATTGAGCGCAACCGGGACCAAGACTCTTGTGCTTGGTTCGGATTCTGAATTTGAACTTTACGGTTTTGAAGCCCGCACTAGCGCAGACAATTCGACTCAAGCAAGCGCAGTTCTAACAAATTCTTCGGGTTCAGTTTCAACGGTGAACAATGTCATTCAGGCCCCGGACAACTTTAAGATTTTAATTAAGGACATCTCGACGGGTCGTGACTTGTTCACCTCCTCCTTGACTCGTTCCTTGGTTTGCGGAAACTCCTCGAACCTATTCGTCCCGGAAGGTTATCGGATTCGGTGGCCACGGCAGAATCAATTACAATTCGATTTCACTTGCTTGTATTCTACATTCCCTACAAGCATGACCGCCCTCGACATTACTTTCGCTTTGCGAGGATATAAAATCTTCGGTCGGATGGCGTAAGTTTGTAAGGTAGGAAGCGTATGAGCTTCACCCTTACTTTTGGGCAAGAGGGAAATTGTGCAACGGCGCAAGTTGTATGGTCCGTTAATGGCGAGACATACAACTTTCGGTCGGACAATAATTTCGTAGCTTGGATTTCTACAATCTTCACCGTGGCCGATGTCGTGAACGGTGGAGGTGGAGACTTATTAGTTTCATCAGATGAGCTTCCCCCGGTGCAGGGCGGGGTGGGAAACTTGTGGGCGGAGTATGGTACGGGGGTATCGGTTGTCGGTAATGCCCGGGGAGTGGGGGCGGTGGATTGGCAACAGCTTCGCAATTCAGGAACTCAAGTTGCATCGGGTGGCAATTCAACGGTGGGGGGTGGGAGTAGCAACACCGCATCGGGTACCCACGCAACGGTGGGGGGTGGGTTGAGCAACACCGCATCGAGTCAATACGCAACGGTGGCGGGTGGGAGAGAGAACACCGCATCGGATGACCACGCAACGGTGGGGGGTGGGTACGGCAACACCGCATCGGCACAAGGTTCAGTCGTTTGCGGTGGAACGGGAAACACCGCA
>Ga0214917_10003579_pt1 | contig 17825 bp, 15 predicted proteins | sample LL_1208_BB_MetaG_FD_177983 | JGI IMG/M metagenome (GOLD analysis project Ga0214917, IMG submission 177983) | Freshwater microbial communities from Lake Lanier, Atlanta, Georgia, United States - LL_1208_BB | ecosystem: Environmental > Aquatic > Freshwater > Lake | place: USA: Georgia | collected... | reverse complement strand
CTCGACGCGGGCTCGGTCGCGGTGTTCGGTTGCTGGACGAGCGCGAGCCGCAAGGCGGTGATCCCGCTGTTCGAGGAACGCGACAAACTGCTGTTTTACGCCGTGCAGTACGAGGGCAACGAATCGTCGAAAAACGTGGTCTACGGCGGGATGGTGCCGAACCAACAGATCTTTCCCGCGCTCGACTGGCTGCTCGGGCCCGAGGGGGGCAACCGCAAGAAGATCTACCTGCTCGGCTCCGACTACGTCTTCCCGCGCACGGCCAATTACGTCACGAAGAAGTATCTCGAGACAAGGAGCCTCAAGCCGGTCGGTGAGGCCTACTATCCCCTCGGTCACGACGACTTCACGGCGGAAGTCAAAAAGATCGTGGCCTCGGGCGCCGACTGCGTGCTGAACACCATCAACGGCGACTCGAACGTCGGCTTCTTTTCGGCCCTGGGGAAGGCGAAGGTCGATCCCGCCAAGCTCCCGGTCGTCTCGACGAGCATCGGCGAGGACGAGTTGCGCGGCATGCTGCCGGCGGATGTCCAAGGCCACTACGCCGCATCGTGCTACTTCCAGAGCCTGCCCACGCCGGCCAATCGCCGCTGGATCACCGACTTCCGTCGGGAATTCGGCTTCGATCGCGTCACGGGCGATCCGCTCGAGCCCGGCTACTGTCTCGTGCACCTCTGGAGGCAAGCGGTGGAGAAGGCCGGATCGTTCGACACCGCCGCCGTCCGGCAGGCGTTCGCCGACGGCCTCGAGTTCGCCGGCCCCGGCGGCACGATACGGTTCGATCCGGCGACGCAGCACTGCGATCGCTGGTTTCGCCTCGGCCGGATCCGGACCGATCGACAATTCGACATCGTGAAGGAGTCGTCCGCACCCATCCCGCCCGATCCCTATCCGCAGATCGCGTTCCCCGGATGGAAATGCGACTGGACGAAGGGGGGCATCGAGCGGGGACCCGAGGTGAAGATCGATGGCTAGTTTCGAGATCGAGCACACGGAGGGGATGCGCTGGGTGCGGGTGAACCTCGACGATGACGACGTGCGGACCGAGCGGGGGGCGCTCAATCACATGAAGGGCGACGTCCAGATGGACGTCCCGTGGCCGACGGTCAAAGCCTGGTGGGTGTCGCTGTTCTCCGATGAGTCGCTGCTCCGGCCGAGGTACCACGGCACCGGCAGCGTGTACCTCGACTCCTCGCTCGGCGGCTACCACGTGATGCGGATCACCCCCGGCGAGCGGTGGATTCTCGACACCAAATGTTTCTGGGCGAGCGACGGCGAGGTGAAACTCTCCGTCCACCGGGAGAAGGCGTGGACGTCGTTCTGGGCCGATCAGGGTCTGCTGTGGTACAAGACCGCGCTCAAGGGCGAGGGCCAGGTCGTGCTCGCCGTGGACGGACCGGTCGAGGAAGTGGAACTCATCGACGACAGGCTCGTGGCGGACGGCCCGTTCGTGATCGGCCGCACGGCCGGCATCTCGCTGTCGGTGCGGCGGCCGGCACGATCGTGGATGAGTTACTGGATGTCGGGCCAGAAACTCGCGTACGTCTACGAGGGCACCGGCAAACTCCTGCTCTGCACGACCCCCTACTGGCGGCAGCGGATGCAGAAGGAACGCACTCCCGCCGCCGCGGTGTGACGGCATGGCCCGCGTCCTCGGCCGTGGCATGCCGCGACTCCCGACGGCGCTGATCCTCGGCGTCGTCGCCGCGTGGACCAGCCCCGCCGTCGGCTGTCCGTTCTGCGGTGCGGTCGGCGAGTCGCTCGCCATGCGGCGCGACGCCGCCGCGGTGTTCGCCGTGGGCGAGTCCGCGGGGCCGGCGACTCCCGACCCGGATGGCCGACTCTGCCAGCCCTTCCGCATCGACCAGACGATCCGCGGGACGGCGACGGCCGGTGGCACGGTCCGGGCGCGGGTGGACGGCCCGCTGGAGGGAACGGCCCTGCTCTTCGGCACCGGCATGGCAGCCACGCCCGAGTGGTCGGCCGTCGCGGCCAACGAGGCGCTGCTCGGCTACGTCATCGCCGCGCCGCCGACGGCCGCTGCCGCACCGGAGCGGCTCCGCTGGTTCGCCCGCCGGCTCGAGCATCCGGAGCCGGCGATCGCGGCGGACGCCTTCACGGAATACGGCCTCGCCCCGTTCGACGCGGTCCGCGAGTCCGCCGACGCCTTCGATCCGGCGGCGCTGGCAGCCTGGCTGGATGAGCCGGGGATTGACGAGCGTCGGCGCGGATTCTACGGGCTGGCCGCGGGGGTCGTCGCGGCCCGACAGGCTGACCCCGCGATGCGGCGGCGGCTGCTCGCCGCGCTCCACGCGGCGCTCGACGCGCCCCGCAACGATTTTCGGGCTGGATTCGACGGCCTGCTCGCCGGCTTGCTCGTCGCCGAGGGCGCGTCCGGCCTCGACCGGATCGCCGATCGCGGCCTGTTCCGACCGGACGCCAGCGCCCTCGATCAGCGGCATCTCCTCGCGGCCCTCCGCTTCGCCACCGAAAGCCTGACGACGACGGTCCCGCGCGACCGGATCGTGGCGGCGACGGCGAGGCTCATTCACTTCCCCGGCGTCGCCGCCGATGCCGTGGTCGATCTCGCGCGGCTGCAGGCCTGGGAGAGCGTGGGCGAGGTGGCCGACCTGTGGACCACGGTCGGCCGCGATGATCCGCTCGTGCGCCGGGCCGTCGCCGGCTATCTGGCCGCCTGCCCGTTGCCGGAGGCCCGCCGAAGACTCGACGCCCTGCGGGCCGCCGACCCGGTCCGGCTCGAGGCGGCGCTCGAGTCGGCTCGATCGCCGTTCGCCCGCCCGTAAGCCTGCGGATGGATCGAGGCCACGCATCGCCCGGTCACGGGGATCAGGGCGCCGCCGACGGGGGCGGGATGAGTTCGGGTGGCACGGTTTCCCGGCCCGGCGGTACGGCGGGAGTCGATGGTTCGGGGCTGGTCTTCGGGGGCGCCTCACGCGTGGCCGGATCGCGCGGGGGCAGTTGCTGCGGCCGCGCATCCGCCCCCAGCGACTCGAAATTCTGCGTGATCGCGCCCCGGCTGAAGACGCCGGGCCGCGAATGGCCGTAGTCGAGATACAGGCTGGCATCGCGTTGCCGGGCCCGCCGGTGGGCGTCGAAATACGCCTTGCCCGGCCACGGCCCCTCGGCGAGGAACACGCCGTTGTATTCGAGCAGCGAACCCTTGCGGTAATGGAGTTGCGAGATCGACCGGCTGTAGTCCACCAGCGACCGGGCGTAGGAACTCTCGGCCTCCGCTCGGCGCCGTTGTGCGTCGAGGAGTTGATCGAGCGTGACGGTGCCGGCGTCGTAGGCGGCCTGGACCGCCTCCACCTGCCGCTCGGCCGCCACCCGCCGGTTGAAGTTGGTCTGCGACAGGGCGAAGTTGGTGTCCACGTTGCGCACGGCCTCGACGAGGGCGTGGGAAACCTCGAGTTCCTCGTCCTGGAGCCGGGCCCGCTCCCGGGCCAGCTGCAACTGGAAATTGCGCACGGTCGACAGTTCCCGGCGGAAGCCGAGCGGCATGAGGAACTGCGCCTGGGCCTGCCACTCCTGGAACTGTCCGCTCATCAACGTCGAGTAGGCGTTGGTGTTCTCGAACGAGATGGCATTGGGGTTCGCGCGGGTCGGGGTCGGGACCGGATAACCCGTGCCGCCGAAGAGGTTCTCGCCGACGCCGAGGAACCGCCACCGGCCGCCGACGTCGAGTCGGGGCAGGAGCAGGTTCTTCGCCGCCGTGAGTTCGAGTTCCTTCTGCTTGATGAACCACTTCTGCCGCCGCAACTCGGCCGACCGCGACAGGGCCTCCACGAGCGACTGCTGCCAGTCGAACGAGATGCGGGCCGTCGTCGGCTCGTCGGACGGGCGGATCAGGCGGCCGTCGCTCGCCGAGATGCCCATCATGTAGCGCAGCCGGTTCTCGCACCGGTAGACGTCGGTGAGTGCCTGCTCCACCTCGCTGCGGAAGAAGAAGTATTGCTCCCGGGCCTGGGCCTCCTTGTCGGCTTCACCGCCCCGCGACTGCTCGACGTACAGCGCGTGCACCTTGCGCCAGGCCTCGAGCGAACTGTCGCGGCCGACCTTGCGCGCCTCGAGATTCCGGTAGGCGAAGTACAGTTCCCAGTACGACTGCTCGGTGTCGCTGACGAGATTCCGCACGCCCGCCTCGAAGTCGGCGAGCGAAATGTCGGCGTTGATCCGGGCGAGCAGCACGCCGCGGAAGTTGGGCCGGCCGAGGAAGTTGTCGAACGAGTCGGGACCGGCGATCCGGTTGTAGGTCACGCCGGCACCCTGGAGCAGCGGCTGGCTGAATGTGAAGTCGTAGCTCGTCGTCCACAGCGACGGCACGTCACGAAACAGGTTGTTCGTGGCGTCGAGCTGCGCCGTGTTCGAAAACCCGAAGGTGGCACCGGTCGCCGTCCGCTTCGAGATCCCCGCCGTCGTCACGCCCTGGTTCGTCCGCAGCACGGGCACGAAAATGAGCGTCTGGAACAGCGGATCGACGTTCTGCGGCCGGTTGCCGTTCTGCCAGGTCGAACTCGCCGACAGCTGGGCATCGAACGCGGCCAGCGCGCTCTCCACGCCGCGGAAGGGATCGGTCTCCGCGATCGCCGGGTCGTAGATGCTCGGCGTGAGCGCCGGGGAGGTGAGCAGCGACACCGGCGGCTCGCCGGTCTGCGGCCGTGGGCCGCCGAAGCTCGCGAACCGGCCACCCAGGTTCCGCAGCACCTTGCCGTTCTCGAGGGACGTACGGACCGCCTCCTCGAGCGACAGTTCCCAGATTTGATCGAACTTCGCGTTGGTGAGCGTCAGCGGTTCGAGCGTGCCCGCCGCCTCGTCGAGCGGCTGCTGTTCGGTGTCGGGATACTCGAGTTTCTGGATGGCGCCGACGTAGTGCGAGAGGTCACCATCCTCGAAGAAGTAGAACGGCTGCCGCGGCGCACAGCCCCCCGCGAGCATCGAAATGCTCGTCAGGATCACCCAGAGTGTGCGGGCCGGCTTGGTCACGGGGGGCTCATCGATGGTGCGGTCAAAATGCCGCCGCTGCGCCCAGGGGGATGAAGCCGCCGAATGGCAGCGTCTCCCGGCATGGGGCCCCCCGACTCCATGCCCGCTTCGCGCACCCAGGCGCAGCGACAGCCTCGGAGATATCGGCCCCTCTCGGCCGCAAACTTGGAGTAATCGTTACGATCGGCCCGATCAGCGGCGAGGCTGGGCAAGCCGGGCAGGCCAGCGGGACGAGCGAACCTCCGAACGCCCCGCGCCCACTCCCGACACGAACCGGGCCGCCGCCCCGGGCACCGTCTCGACGAGTGCGAGGCCCGCCACCGGGCCCAGGACGCTCGCCGCCGTGGCGACGGCATCGGCGGTCGTGCCATCGGCCGCGATCACCGTGACGGCTGCCGGCCCCGGCACACCGAGACCCGTGCGCGGATCCACGACATGGCTGTAGCGCACGCCGTCGATCTCCACCGCCTGAAATGCGTCGCCCGACGTGGTCACCGCGGCGTTCACCAGGGCGAGCGTCTCACCGCCACGATCCTGCTCGCGGGTCCCGAACGCGGCGACCTCGATGCGCCAGGCCTGCTCCCCGGGCGGCGGCCCCGACACGGCGATGTCGCCGGAAGCATCGATCATCGCCGACTCGATCCCGTGCGCGGCCAGCACCTCCATGCCGCGATCGATCGCATAGCCCATGCCGATGCCGCCAAGGTCGAGACGCATCGCCGGCTCGCGCAGCATCACCGTCCGCGTCGGTTCCTCCAGCACGAGCACGTGCGGCCCCACGGCCCGCCGGGCCGCCGAGAGTTTTTCGGCGCGGGGCATCACGCCCGACCGGCGGCTCTGTCGCCACAGGCTCGTGAGCGGACCGACTGCGGGATCGAACGCCCCGCCGCTCCGCTCACGCCAGGCGACGGCCGCGGCGAGCACCGTCCAGAGATCACGACTCACCGCCACCGGCACCGCGGTCGGGGCCGCCGCGGACAGCCGCGACAACTCGCTCTCCGGATCGTAGTCGGAAAGGATGCCCTCGAGCCGCTGCACCTCGGCGAACGCGGCCGCGGTCGCCGAGGCCGCCGCCTCCCGGGTGGCGGCATATACCGTGATCGTCCAGGGCACGCCCATCAGCCGGCGGGTCTCGCGCACCCGTGCGGTGGCCGTCGCCGCGCCGGGCTGAAAAAGCCCGCAGCCACACGCCACCACGAGCACGCAGGCTGCCAGCCGCATCGGGGTGGGATACACTGCTGTCACCATGTCGGATCAGCCCGCTCAACCCGCCGTGACGATCACGTTCGACTGCACGCCCCTGCGGGGTGTGCCGCGTTTCGACGTGCCGCTCGACGCCTCGCCCGCCTTCCGGGCCAGGCTCGAGCGGATGCAGCGGGCGGTCGCCCGCCACGGCACCCGCAACACGTATTATCTCACGAATTCCACCTGCACGTTTCGGTTCACGAACGAGCCGTCCTCCGGCTGGGTGCAGTTCACGATCGAGGGCACCGTGATTACCGACGAACTCGACCGGAAGACCGTCGGCAGCGACCTCGAGATCCGCCTCGAAAAGGAAACCTGTGACTGGCTGACCCAGCCGGCCGTCCAGTGGCTCACGCTGTCCGCAAAGCACGCCGTCGAGGTCGAATTCGACCGCTATATCGCGGCGGGCGACCTCTCCCGGGCCCTCGATCGCCTCGCCCGCGAGCAAGCCGCCAGCGACGCCGCCGGCGGCTACGTGGGCATGAACCTCTAGCGCCTTCTGGCACCAAAAACAGTTGGGGAGGCTTCGGGCTCCCCATGTCCCGGTCGCCGGCGTACGCAGACAAGCGCAGGCATGGATGCCGAAGCGCAGTCGGAGTCGAGTGAGCGGAGGCCCGGAGGGCCGCAGCGAACGACCGGAGACGGGACATGGGGAGCCCGAAGCCGGCGCGCCCAACGTCACCATAAATGGTGAACCAGCGGGCGAATGGCGTCGTCGTAGATTTCCTGGACGGCGGCCATGGTCGCCGCGTCGAGCGGCGGGCGTCCCGAGGCGGCAGCGTTGTCGGCGACCTGGGCGGGCCGCTTCGCGCCGGGGATGACGCAGGTCACGGCGTCGAACGCCAGGATCCACTGGAGGGCAAACTGTGCGAGCGTTGAACCCTTCGGCACGAGTGGCTTGAGCCGCTCGACGGCGGCGAGGCCCGTCTCGTAATCGACGCCCGAGAACGTTTCCCCCTTGTCGAAGGCGGCGCCGTCACGGTTGAACGCGCGGTGATCGTCTGCTGGAAATTGACTCGCACGGGTGAACTTCCCCGAGAGCAGCCCGCTCGCCAGAGGCACCCGGGCGATCACGGCCACCTGTCGCCGCATCGCCTGCTCGAAAAAGAGTTGCGCGGGCCGCAGGCGGAAGAGGTTGAAGATGATCTGCACGCTCTGCACGTGCGGATACTCGATCGCCTTGAGCGCCTCCTCCACTTTTTCCACGCTGACCCCGTAGAACCGGATCTTGCCCGCGGCCACGAGGTCGTCGAGGATGCCGAACACCTCGGGCCGGTAGTAGACCTCGGTCGGTGGGCAATGGAGCTGCACGAGGTCGAGCGTGTCCACTTCGAGGTTTTTGAGGCTGCGATCGATGAACGCCGTGAGGTTTCCGCGGGAGTAGCCGGCCACCGTCTGGGCGGGCAGCCGCCGGCCGGCCTTCGTGGCCACGTAAAAGGTCTCGCGCCGCTCGCGCCGCAGCCGGGCGATGAGCCGCTCGGAGAGGCCGTCGCCGTAGACGTCGGCCGTGTCGAAGAAGTTGATTCCCTGGTCGAGGGCCGCGTGGAGCGTGGCCATCGACTCGGCCTCGTCGGCGCCGCCCCACTGCCCGCCGCCGATGCCCCAGCCGCCGAAGCCGATCTCGGAAACCTGCCAGCCCGTCCGTCCGAAGGTGCGTGTCTTCATGATCGCGGAGTCTACACTGATGTCGTTTATGGCAGCCCGTTTTCTGGCATCTCCAGTGTGGGAGTGGCGACACGACGTCCGCGGGCGGCCGTTGTTCCAGATCGGCATGATTCTTGTCGCCAGCGGGCTCCTGCATGCCGCCATCTGGGCGGTGACGGGCGGCCCGTGGGAGGGGCCGGTGACGTGGCGGAAGCCGATCCTGTTCGGCATTTCGGGCGGGCTTACGGCGCTCTCGATGGGCTGGGCCTGGGCACAGTTGCCGCAACGCTGGGCCGACCGCTGGCTCGCCGCAGCCACGGCCTGGGCGCTCCTCGTGGAGGTCGCCCTGATCGATCTGCAGGCCTGGCGCGGCGTGGCGAGCCACTTCAACCGCTCGACGCCGCTCGACTCGTTTCTCTACGACGCGATGGGGGGCCTGATCCTGTTCGTCACGCTCGTGGCGATCGACCTCACGGTCCGCTTCTTCCGGCAGCGCACCGCACTGCCGGCCGACATGCTCCTCGCCGCCCGAGCCGGGCTCGTGTTCCTCGTGTGGTCGTGCCTGCTTGGCATCTGGGTGAGCGTGAACGGCGACATCCGGGTGGCGGAAGGACTCTCACCGGAGACCTTCGGCCGAGCCGGGGTGACGAAGTTTCCGCATGGCGCCGTGATCCACGCCCTGCAGTGGCTGCCATTGCTCGCCTGGGCGGCCCGCCGTGCCGGCCTGTCTGAACCTGTGCGGCTGCGGCTCGTCACCGTTGCCACGCTCGGCACGGCGATCGTGGGCGGCTACGCCCTCGTCCAGACGCTCATGGGCCGATCCCGCTTCGACGTCACGCTCGGCACGGAAGCGCTGTTCGCAGTGGGGGCGGCGTGCCTCGGGCTGCCGGCTGTCATCGCGGGCTGGGCGTGGCTGCGGCAGGCGCAGATGACCGACGCGTCGGTGCGGTGAGATTCTCGAACCACGTCTGCACTCGCTTCGTGGACTCTCGGTCGTCCAGAAACATCGCGCACGAGTGGGCGCCGAGGCCCGACGAAACGAACGTCGTCGGCACACCAAGGGCCTGCGTGATCGGCTTCACTGCGTCCGCCGGGTTGTCGGTGTGAAAGACCGCTGTCCCGCGAAACCTCCCCGCCCGTTCGAGCGCCCCGTCGAGCGTCGCGCCGTTCCAGCCGTCGCCATCGTAATGCTGACAGCAATGCAGCCCTTTCCAGAGCGGTGCGATGCGGTCATTGCGGAGGCCGATGAAGCCACAGGCGATCGCACCCCTGGAGAAGCCCGTGAGCACGAGGCGCTCGCGGTCGCCGCCGAATCGTTCGCACACGTCCTCCACGGTGGCCACGCAAAGCTCGGCCGTCCGATCCGGGTCGCCCCAGCCGTTTTCGGCGACATGGCCGGCAGCATCAACGAACGGCACGCTGATCCAGATCGCACCCCGGCCCCGCGTCATGCCGTAGCCCATCACGCACTGCTCCGGCGTGCCTGTCGAGTAACAGCCAGCCACGAAGAAGATGTTGCCTGGGTATTCGACGACGACAGGGTGGCTTCCTCGTGGCTGCCAATCGCTGGGGAGGTAGAGAAACGCCGCGGGGGGCGTCTCGATTCCTGGCTCCGACGGAAGAGGGCGGTAGGGCACGCGTCGCCCCGGAGCCGGTGGCCCATCCTCAACGGTCGGCACGTCGAGCCTCCCTGCGGGCCGTATCCACGGAGGTGCATCGCCGACCGCCGCGAGATCTGCCACCTCGACCGTCTGCCCCACGGTGGGCTTCATGAGCATCACTCGGACGCCCCGCACACAGGCTGGATCAAGTTTCGGCGTGCCGTCGGGAAACGCGGCTCGCAGCGGGCACGAGAACGTCCGTGTTTCACCCGAACGCAGGACCGCAAAGTCCGCAATCGATTCCCAGCCCACGTCGGCTACGACCCACAGCGCCACCTCGACCGCGTCAGCGCTCGTGTTCCTGATGGCGGCCTCGATGGCCCGCCGCGTTCCCACATTCCACTGTTCAGCAGGCGCTGACACCTGGGCCCATGCATAGAGCCCCGCGTCCGTCGCCCGCACCACGAGTCGTCGATCCGTCGCCGGTCCGACGAATTCCAGGCTGACACCGCGACGATCGTGGACGTCGTCGGTGTCGTCCACATGCTGCCAGAGCGGCTCATGCGCCGCCGTGACGGTCTGCGACACGATCGGCCACACGAGTGCCGTCGCGACGAGCCGCAGCAGGAGCCTGGCGTTTTTCATTCCCTCACGGTACCGAACGTCGTGGGGGCGGTGCGCGATTGAAAAGGATTTTTACGCATTTCTCCACGATGATTCTCGCACCTGGTTTCCCTACCATACAATGCAGAATTGAAGGGTCTCGCGGGGTTGGAGTTCCAGCGCATCCATGCGGAAAACCGGGTTCACGCTGGTCGAATTGCTCGTGGTGATCGCGATCATCGGGGTGCTCGTCGGTCTGCTCCTGCCGGCGGTGCAGTCCGCCCGTGAATCTGGCCGTCGCAACGCCTGCAGCAACAACGCCAAGCAGATCGGCCTGGCAGTGCAGGGCTACTGCGATGCCAAGAAAGTGCTGCCCCCCCAGGCGGCGTCCGTGACCTTCGAAACGGCGCGGGGGAGAAGCCAATTCCTCGAAGGCCACGGCTGGTCGTTTCTCGTGCTGCCGTTCATGGAACAGGCAGATCTCTACAACTCGCTGTCCAACGGCTCGCTGGCAGGGTTTTCGCACACCGTGACGTTCATCAACGGCACCAGTGCGGCAGCGGCCGTGGCCCGGCAGCCGATTCCCACGTTCGCCTGCCCGAGTTGCACCCTCCCGACACTCACTCCCGAAGTCGAATACAACACTGCGGCCGGTTCTTTGGCCGTCACCTCGGGATATCGGTCGAGCAAGTCGAACTACGCCGCCAGTGGCGGCCCCTATGGCCTCGGCTGCTCGGGAACCACGGCCTCCATGCTGGCCCCGTGCATCGAAAGCTCCACCGGTGCGATCCGCAAGTTCCGTGGCCGATCCCTCCGTGACATCGTGGATGGCACCTCGAGGACGTTCCTGCTCGGCGAGGTGGGAGGAATCGCCGACCCGAGCCTGCCTGGAGCGCCGGGTTTTCCGCCGAAGACCGAACGCCTGCCGGGCCTATGGATCGGCACGTCGAGCCAGTCGGGCGATAACACATCCTCCGTGACGCTCGTGCGGTTCACGCGCTACAAGATCAACCAGGGAGCCTACGACGGCTTCGGGAGCAACCACCCGGGCGGGGCGACGTTCGTCCTGTGCGACGGGTCCGTGCGATTCGTGAGCGACATGATCAATTCCACCGGGGGAAGTTACCAGTCGGTCAACTCGGCCACCGACCCGAGCATTTTGCTCAACACGATCCGCGGCATCCGCGGGGTGTATCAACAGTTGAGTTCCGTGGCCGACGGCAACGCGACTCCGAGTGACTATTGACGATGCGTTTCCTCAGGCCGTCTCCAGGATGCTTGCTGGCGGTGCTCGTGACCGCTGCCGTCGCTGGCTGCCAGCCCGGCGTGGGGGCCACGGCGACGGGCGTCGTCACCTTCAACGGCAAGCCTGCCCCCGCCGGTGTGATGGTGACGTTTCAACCACAGGTAGCCAATTCGTCCGCCTCGATCGGCATCACCGACTCCACCGGTCGCTATGACCTCCGCTTCAATGCCCGGATCCGCGGCGTGATGCCCGGCGAAAGCGTCGTCTCGCTCGCAATCGTAAACGAGCCGGATGCCGAAGGAAGAGTCGCCGTTCCCGATGCACTGAAAGGTATCCGGATCCCGTCCGCCTACGGGCAACGCTCCGAACTTCGCCGCACGGTGAAGCCAGGAGCCAACATGATCGACATCGACATCGAGCTGTAACCCAGCCCATCGTTTTCGTCCACCACCATGAGCCATCCGAAATCCTTGTTGATGCTCCTTCCTCGCGTCGCCCTCCTGGCCATCGGCACCGTGGCCGCCGTGAACTGCGTCGCCCACGCTGGCGACGACGCCGCCTGGCTGAAGTCCGGCACGCTCCTCTTCGAAGACTCGTTCGACCGCGAGGAGGACGGCAACCTCGCCAAGGCGATCGGCAACGGCTGGAACAGCGCCACGGCCAACCGGGTTCCGGACGAGAAGCAGGCCAACCTCGACGGCGGCGTGCTCAAGGTCATGAGCTCCGCCAAGGCAGGGCATCAGGCGCACATCCATCACGACGCCGGCTTCGAGGACGGCGGAGCGATCGTTCGCTTCAAGCTGCCCGGGCTCTCGAAAAATGAATCGCTGACCGTGGGCTTCGTGGACCGGGAGACGTCGAAGGCGCTCGCCGGTCACCTGTGCTACGCCGTCCTCTCGGACAATCCGCCCCAGGTGCAACTCCTCGACCGCAAGACCGGCTACTCCGATCCCGATGTCTCCAAGCGTCGCCAGCCCTACCTCAAGAGCGGAGAAAAGCTGCCCGACGATCTCCAGCAACTGCTCGACAGCAAGATGAAGTTCGTGTCGTGGAAGGCCGACCACGAGTGGCACGAACTCGTGCTCGTGACCGAAGGGGACGAGATGCGGGTCACACTCGATGGCAAGCCGCTCGGCAGCCACCGCTCGGAGGGCTTCGCACACCCCATGAAGCGCTGGTTCAGCCTGCTCATGAATCCCTCGGCCTGGATCGACGACGTGAAGGTCTACAAGGTGAGATGATGTCGCTGCTTCGTGTATCCGTGCTCTCTTGCTGCATCCTCGCCGTCCCGGCGAGCGGCGCCGACCGCGACGACGCCGCCTGGCTGAAGTCCGGCACGCTCCTGTTCGAAGACTCGTTCGATCGCGAGGAGGACGGCAACCTGGCCAAGGCGATCGGCAACGGCTGGAATAGCGCCACGGCCGATCGCGTGCCCGACGTCAAGCAGGCCGACCTCGACGGGGGCGTGCTCAAGGTGATCAACGAGCCCCGCGCCGGCCACCAGCCCCATGTCCACCACGAGGCCGGCTTCGAGGATGGGGGCGCGATCGTGCGGTTCAAGCTTCCGGAGAAGGACAAGCCCACGACGCTCACCGTGGGGTTCGTCGATCGCCAGACGCCCGGCGTGCACGCCGGGCACCTGTGTTACGCCCTGATCTCGACGAAGCCACCACGCATCCAGCTCGCCGACTACAAGACCGGCGTCATGAATCTGGAACTCCGCGCCCGACGCCAGCCGTATCTCGACCGCAAGGAACCACTGCCGGCTGACCTTGCCGCCCTGCTCGCCACGAAGACCAAGGACCTGCCCTGGAAGGCCGACAACGACTGGCACGAGCTCGTGCTCGTCACCGAGGGCGACGAGATGCGCGTGACGCTCGACGGCAAGCCGCTCGGCAGCCACCGCTCGGAAGGCTTCGCCCACCCCACGAAGCGCTGGTTCAGCTTCCTCATGAACCCCTCGGCCTGGATCGACGACGTGAAGGTCTACAAGGTCAAGTGAGCCCGCAGTTGCTCCACCGTACCCCTCGCACTACACACTACAATGTCGTGCGAGGACCTGTGACATGACGACCTTGACGATCCGCCTTCCCGAAGATCTCCGGAGCGAGCTCGACAAACTCAGCCGCGACGAGAACAAAGCCGTCAGTGACATCGTCCGCGAGTCGTTGCGGCGGTATGTCGCGGTGGAGCGATTTCGGGCGATTCGCCGGAAAATTCTCCCGTTTGCCGAGGCTCAGGGACTGCTGACGGACGACGACGTGTTCAAGGCGCTTTCGTGAGGGTGATCCTCGATGCCAACGTCGTGATCGCCGCGGCGGCGACGAGGGGCTTGTGCGAAGCGATTTTCGAACTCTGCCTGCAACACCACCAGATCATCATCTGTGAAGGGCTGCTGTCCGAGGTGGAGCGGACACTCCGTCGCAAACTGCGGCTTCCGCCCGACGTGACGGACGACTACCTGCGTCTGCTTCGAGACCACGCCGAGTGTCTCGAGCCCGAAGGGGTGCAGGCGGAAGCGTGCCGTGATCCTGCCGATGCGATGGTGTTGGGGTTGGTCGCCCCCAACCGCGAAGATTGAACCGGCCCGGGGCTACGACGCAATGATTTCCCGCAGCGGCCCCGTGCTGTCGCCGAACGCTTCGGCCTCCACGCCCGAACCCTTGAGAAGCGTGAGCCACGCGTTGCACAGGGGGAGGCCCTTCGTGACGACGATGTTCTCGCCGAGCTTCACGCCTGCCCCCCGCCCGGCAATCAGCGTCGGACAGTTGTCGAGCGAGTGGCCCGTGCGGATGTTGCTGCCGTAGACGACCGTCACGTGGTCGAAGAGGCTCGTTCCGTCGGCTTCCTTCGCGTCCTTGAGTTTGGCGATGAGTCCGGCGAGCAGTTCGCTCTGGGCGAGATCGCGGGCCCGCGACGACTCCACGACGTCGCCGGGTCGGCCGTGGTAGTGGCTCATCGTGTGGGCTTCCGTCTTGAGTCCGAGGCTCGTGAGCAGCGTCGTGACCGGTTGGCGATAGGTGAGCACCCGCGTGCTGTCGGTCTGGAGGGCGGCCACGATGATGTCGTACACGAGTGCGATCTCCTCGCGGCCGGCGAGCCCCGGCTTCGGTTCGCCGAAGGGCGGCTGCGGCCGCTCCGCCCCGATCCACTTCTCGTCCCGCGAGAGCCTCGTCTCCAGGTCGCGGATACCCTGCAGGTATTCGTCGAGTTTGTCCTGATCGGTGGTGCCGAGTGAGCGGCCGAGGTCGCGGGCATTTTCGAGCGCGTTGTCAAGGATGCTCCGCCGCTGCTTGAGCAGCGCCTTCTGCTGCTCGAGCGGTGTCGTGTCCTTGGCGAAGAGCCGATGAAACGCCTCCACGGGATTCCGCGGCCCACCCACTGGCTTGCCCCGTGGATCCCACGAAAGGGAGAGCCCGGGCCCGTGGCCGGACCCGTTCGCCGCCTCGCCGCAGTCGAGCGCCAGCGATTCGAACCGCGTGTCGGTGCCGAGGGCACGGGCGGCCACCTGATCGACCGAGACGCTGTTGAAAAAGCTCTGCCCGGGCGCGCCGTATTCATTCGCCCCCGTCAGCCAGAACGTGCTGCCGTAGTGTCCGTTGCCCGTGGAGCGGTTCCACAGGCCCTGCACGATGCTGAAGTCGGCCTTGTGCTTCGTGAGCGGTTCGAGGAGCGGGGGAAGGACGTAGTCGCGGCCCGGTGTATCGATCTTCGGATACCACTCGTCTTCCGTGACGCCCCAGCCGAAGCCGAGGAATACGAGCCGCTTCGGGGGCGGCCCGCCGGCGACGGCCGCCGCACACCGCCGGAAGCCGAGCGACTCGAGCGCGGGCAGCGCGATCACGGCCGTGCCGGTGGTGATCGCGTGGCGGCGGGAGATGCGGGTGGTCAGGGGCTTCATGGCGGGGACTCCGGGGAGTGGAGGCGGATGGCTATTTCGTGCGAAAAGCCTTGCTCTGCACGAGGGCATGGACGAATGACCGGGTGCTGAATGCATGGCTTTGGGCGTCCTTCACGACCGCGTCGATGAGCGACTCGTCGCCGAACCCGCAGGGTCGGCCGAGGGCGTATTCGATGAGGGCCGCCGTGAATCCCCGGGCGAACTGCTCGGGCCGGGAAGCGACGATGTCGCGCAGGCCGTAAAAGTCGGTGAACGACGGACCGCCGTGCAAGGCCCCGGCCGGGTCGATCGTCCACGTCTTCTTCGTCTTGGGATCGGGCTTGCCTTGGGCGTTGACCGCCATCGAACTGTCGGTCGTCCGCCAGGCACCCACGGCGTCGAAGTTCTCCAGGCCGAAGCCGATCGGATCGATCTTGCGGTGGCAGCTCGCGCACTGCGGCTCCTCCTGATGGAGCACCACCCGCTCGCGAGTCGTGAGCGACTTCCCGGCGAGGCGGGCGAGTTGCGGCACGTTCGGCGGCGCCGGCGGCGGCGGATCGTTGAGCAATTTCCGCAGCACCCAGGCACCGCGCTCGACCGGGCTCGAGTGCTCGCCGTTGCTGCCCATGGCGTGCACGGCCGCCATTCCCAAGAGCCCGCCCCGCGGTGACCTGGCCGGCAGGGATACGCGGCGGAACTCGTCGCCGTGCACTCCCTCGAGACCGTAGTAGTCGGCGAGCAGCCCGTTGACGACGACGTAGTCTGCCTTGAGCAGATCGCTCAGCCGCCCGTTCTCCCGGAGAAGATAAGCGAACGTCTCGTAGACTTCCCTGCGGGCTGCAGCCTTCGTGCTGTCGTCGAACTGCGGATAGAGCTTGAGGTCGAACTGGAAGAAGTCGAGCCGGTCCATCGCCAGCCACTGCGCCACGAACGGTTCGACGAAGCCCGCCGACCGCGGGTCGTCGAGCAGGCGGTTCGTCTGCGATTCGAGCACCGCCGGCTCGAGCAACGAGCCGCTCTTCGCCAATCCGAGAAGCGTCGCGTCGGGCGGGGCGCCCCAGAGGAAGTAGGAGAGCCGCGTGGCAAGCTCGAGGCCATCGAGTTCGCGGCGGCCTTCGTCGGGCCCAGGCTCCGCCCGGTAGAGGAAGCGCGGCGACGAGAGCACCGATACGATCGCCTCCTTAAGCGCTTCCTCGTGCTTCGCGCCCAAGCCGCGACGGGCCGCGTAGATCCCCGCCAGCCGATCGACCTCCCCCGTGGCGGGCTTCGCACAACGGTAGGCCTCGGCGATGAACTGCTCGACCGCCCGCTTCGCCTGGGCCGGCGGCACGGCGTCGGGATCCTTGGCATCGAGCAGCGGACGGAGCGCCTTGATCCCCGGAGGCTCGCCGCCGTCCGCGTGCGGCTTGCGCTCGATCTCGATCCAATCGACCCAGATCGCCAGTTCCGGACCGATGCCGTTGGCCTTCACGCCCTCGTCAAAAATCCGCCGCACGGCCACGCTGCTGCCAGTGTCGATCTCGCGGATCGCGAACCGCCGCTTGGCCGGGTCGGAATCGGCATCCTTGAGCGTGTAGGGAATCTCGATCACCTGCGGGGCATCCATCGTGCCGGTCACGTGATGCGCGCTGATCGCGGGCATCCGATCGCCGTAGTGCCGGTGACCGAATTCGATGAACCTTCGCTCGGGTGCTGCCTCCGGCCGGGCGGCGCAGCGGATCCGGATCACGTAGTCGCCGGGCGGCCAGTCGGGCGGGATGTCGAGACTCAGCGAGGCGTTCGAATTCGGGGCCCGCGGTCCGGCGGGAACGGCGAGATATGCTCCGCGATCGAGCCCCGGCATCGAGAGATAGTGCTCCTCGTAGGGAATGAACCGCTTCTCCTCGAGAATCGCCGTCAAAAACTGCGGGTTGTTGCCACTGTTCTTCACGGCGTCGTCGGGCGACGGCAACCCCGAGAGCGACCGCCAATGAAACTTGAACTCCTCCTCTTTCTTGAGCGTGGGCCGGGTCTTGGCGACGAACTCGGCATTCTCCGGGCTCGCAACGGCTGCTTCCAGTTTCTTGAACCACTCCCGCGCCGCCTGCTGGTTGGCCTGCAGGTTTTCATTCGCTTTCCTGAACTTATCCAGCGTCTTCTCCGCCTCGACCCGCAGCTGCTTCTTCAAACCAGCCGCCGCATGCTTCTTGAAGGCGGCGGCGAGCGCGTCGCGGCCGATCGCCTCGTACTGCTCGAACTGGCTCGCGGTCATGAACAGGCTCGCGCCCACGGTGTCGAACGCCAGCGGGCTCGTGTCGGCCGGCAGATCGCTCACGTCCACCTCGACGCCCAAGAGATCGCGGAGCGTGTTCTTGTATTCGCGGCGATTAAGCCGCCGCATCGCGATCCGGCCGCCTTGGTCGGCTAGGCTCTTGCGGGCGACGACCATCGTCGTGGCGAGCACGTCGAGGAAGTCGGCCTTCGCAGCGGGATCGGGCCGGGGCTGGTCGGCGGGCGGCATCTCGCCCGAGTTGAGCGCGCCCAGCACCTTCTGCCAGCGTTCCGCAGCCGCCACGGTGTCGATCGCCAGCGGCAGATCATCGACGCGAAAGTTCGCCTCGGG
>Ga0214917_10003578_pt1 | contig 17827 bp, 20 predicted proteins | sample LL_1208_BB_MetaG_FD_177983 | JGI IMG/M metagenome (GOLD analysis project Ga0214917, IMG submission 177983) | Freshwater microbial communities from Lake Lanier, Atlanta, Georgia, United States - LL_1208_BB | ecosystem: Environmental > Aquatic > Freshwater > Lake | place: USA: Georgia | collected... | reverse complement strand
GCAATGTTACTAATTTATATTTTAACGCCTGAGTTTCATCCGGAATTGCTTCAGTTACTGGCATATTTTCAATAATAGTACCATAATATTCTGTTCCAAGTGGATGATCCGGATTCCATAATGAATAATCAATTTCATCATCACCTAATGCAAATTGCGTAATTTGAAATGCATTTCCGCCTTTTGCTAATAATTCGCGACCTTTCAATGTTAAAATTGCGTCGACTGTAACACTAGAATTATCTAAGTATCCCATAGTTATTTACCTTAATTTTATATAAATATAATGATTGAAGAATTTATGCTAGTCTAAAACTGCCTTGTTCTCCATTTGTTTGATATATTAATTGATTTGGATTTGCTGTTCTCCATTCTACCACCGGCCCGCCGTCGACTGTCTGTGTAGATGCTACATTGAATCCAGGCGAAGACATTTTAGTACCAGAATAACGTTGATTATCAATACCTACCGGCAAAAAGTCGCTAATTTGCGATACAACGTAACTAGCCGTAGAATTTAATATAATTTTATATCGTGTAAATTCTGATCTCATACTACCAGTTATTGCAGGACATAAACCTTCACTTAACCAATACGGTGATGATGCGGTAATATATGTACTACCAGATCTTATTAAATATTCATATGAATATGCAACGCCATCGTATTTTTCTGCTTGAGATGCAGTTAAATACATTTGCCATTGATCATCATCTTGCGCTGTAATTGACAATATGTTACCATCAATTGCACCCAAATACTGCAAATAATCTCCAGATGCTGTAATTTGAGTATTTGTTATTAATGCGGAATATGCAGAATCATATCGCTTGATAGTAGGCAGTATCGTATCTTTGCTTCGTTCCAAGATATTAGGCTGAATCAATAATCCAGTAATTTTATCGGCTCGTGCTGGAAGAAGTTGTTCTAATTGTTTAAAAAATGATAAGTCAAACAATGTAAACATTTTGACGTATGCATTGATATCATTTCTCGTTTGATATTTTTTCCAATAATCGTTTGCAACTCGAATTAATTCTGGATATGATTTTGATTGAGTCGACCCCGGATCTCCAATATATTCATCTAAACTAACAAAACCCAATTGTGCAATAATGTCTTCATCAATCATTGTTTGTGGAGAAAAATATACACCTAATTTTTTGCTGTCTAACGGTGCACGGTCAAACTGACTACGTTCTGCTCTAGTTTTAACATCCAATGTACCAATTAACCCATTATCTTCCAATCGTATTTTATTGTCATCAAATGTGCCAGCTCCTAATGATATTGCATCATAGTAATATGTTTCTTCAATTGAATCATAAGGTGTTGCTAATGACCAACCCATAAATGAAGCAGAAATGCTGGATGATACTGGCTGTATTCCTGATAAACTTGCAGTCTGTGCATGATTTATTTTTTGGTTAAGTGGCAATCTATAAATCAATTCAGAATATGCATCAACGTTGCCATCATATGCGCCGGGGGCTTTAACATGATTATTAAATGCAGAATCTTGCAAACTAGATGACCATAATCTCAATTCTTGCAATTGTCCTACAAATCTACTTCCGCCGGTATTACCACCTAGTATGATTGACCCGGATAAATCGAATGATGATGTAGCTGAAGCTGATACTGCTGCTACGATTTTTCCATATTTAGATTTTTTAGCAACAATCTCTAAAGCCGGTCCAGAAGTTCTTAATAATGCAGTAACCCACTCATCATTATATAATTCCAGTTCTGACGAACCAGTTCCATTAATTTGTAATACTCCTTTAGTACCACTACTAAAATCTAATGTTACTGTATTAGAGCCTACTGTGAACAAGTTCATTGTATTTGGTATCAAAGGATTAGTAATTACATTGTCTGGTCTAAAACGAAGTTCTACACTATTAATTGACTGTGAGTAATTAACCGTAACAGTACCTGCAGCACTGCTACTCAAATCTAAAGCATAATCAAAATTTAATTTTTCATATATAGGAGCACGTTCTATTCTAGGACCGCCATATTCGTTAATACTTATTAAACTTTGTGGAATTCCATAACAAGAAAGTAATGCTCTTACACTTCGTTTAGTACCTTTAGATTTAAGTAATAACGGCAAATTATTAACAATTCTACGCCATATTGTATAAGTTTGATTTTTGCCCGGTACAGATGGATCTCCGACACTATTCGAACCCGTTAATGGTATTCCTGTTGAATCAGTACCTAATACATATGTCCATAAATCTTGGCCTTGATTTCCATCCGTTAAATTCCATCCAAACTGTTTAGCTACAGAATATAACAATTCATTCGGCATACCCAATTTTGGATTTTCTTCTCGTTTGTTAATTTTAGTCATATGATTGATATACGTATACAATATATCATAATGATGACCTAACATATTAACAAATAAAGTAGTATTTGAATTATTTTGATTTATTCGAATATATTCCGGAATCGCATAATATAATGAATTAATATTATTAGTATCATAAAATGAAGCTGATGCATATACTCCATCAAACCAAGATATAAAATTTGAACTAGTTATTGAGTATAAAGAGTATGGATATGATGATGTACTTTTCGGTACCGGAGTTATATAACTTCCTGTTAATTCTGTAACATATGGTAATTCTGCTGGTATATCATATGTAGATAATTTAGATGAAGAATGATAATATAAATATTTTTCAAAATCATCAAATCCTCCTATTAAATTATTTGAAAGTAAGGATAAATCTTGCTGATTAGTTGTAGATGTACTACCAGATATAGCTTGTAAAACTAAACTTTGTGAAGTATAATATTCTAAAAGCTGTAATTTATATCTAAAGTTTTTTAAACGTTCTGTAGCAGAGCTATAAAATATAAAGTTATTAAAATCTGAATAATCAATATTCAATTTAATACCTGACAAACTACCAGAGAAGTATGAATCAATAATTTGTTGCGATGTTTGTGTTGAAGCAGCTAATAAGTCATTCCAGCTTTTTAATCCAGTATCCGTAGAAGTATTAAATAAAGAATTTGCTTGCCAATTAGGATTTGCTAATTTATTAAATTTTCTTGCTTCAACTTTAGTTTGTATGTTAACTGTATCAATATACGTTGGTTTTTGTTCTTCAACTATCCAACATTTAAAATTAACATCATACTGAGTAGGTAATGGCTCATATAATTTTACGTAAACATATTCTCCAACAACTACACTATTAACAAATAGAAAACATTGATTTCGACTAAAGTTTAGTAAATACGATGTATAAAATTCAGAGTCAGTTTGATTTACAGTCTGAATAAAATTGGTAATTTGTTTTAAAAATTCTACATTATCTGGATCGATAGCACGTAAACGTATTTCGGTTCTATCTGTAGAAATTTCATCAATTACTAGATGTTGTTGTTCAAAACTACCTATTAAATTTTCAAAGAAATTAATAGCAACTGTAAAAGTTCCAGCTGTTATATTTAGATTCTTTAACTCATCATATAAATTAATTGCAATAGGATTTGTAATATTAATCTGTTGATTTGTTATTTTATCTATGTATGTTGGAATGATTTTTGTAGTTGAAATTTTATGATTACCAGTAATCCACGTATCATTAGAATATAAATGCAATTCAATTCTACGATCGGTAGTTTCTTTTAAAATATTATCATTCGCATAGTATTTTAAATCTCTACTATATGAAACTAAGTCACTAGCACCAAATCGTACTGCAGAAAATGATTTCCCAAATTGTAAATCGTTGATATTTTTATATTGTGTTAACATTAGCTAAGTTCTTGATTCCAATCATCTACGTTTTTATTAGCATCTGTTATAACCCAATATGATTGATCTGCAATAATAAAATGATATTGAGAGTCAACGTTTTGACCAGCAAATGCTCCTATAGAAATAGTATCTCCTATTTCAAATTCGTCGTTTGGTATAACTAAATCTAAACTTAAAGTCTGAATATCGTATTGTCCAATAGAACCAAATACATCAGGATTTGAAATTGAATTATTTGCAAATGGACCTTTCCATTGTCGTTCAACACCTCGGTCCGGCGAATTAAGTATCAAAGAAAAATAACTAGTACCATATGCTGGCGTATCAGCTTGATATTTATGTTGTAGTTTAATTCTAAAACGTAAATCCGTTCCTGCATTTTTAATTTCTTTAGTTATAAAATATCCATTAGTATTTTTCTGCGGCAATCCATCTACCACTTCATCCATTAAGATGCCACTAAATCGTTCAGCTCCTGGACGGTTAACATCACCTGTAAGAATTCTACGATCTTCAGATGGTTTATAACGTGCATAAACCGGATCAATTAAATTTGATTCTAAACTAGATACATCGATATCCAAACCTAAATCTAAATCTAAATCAGGTTCTTCAGATACATCAATTTTTGCTGGAAATTTAAAATAATTAAATTGCGTATCTAAAATTCTTAATGCTGATCGATTGGTAATTTTTAAAGAAATTGGTTCAATTATCAATAACGGATTAGATTCGACACCATCTTGCAATGCAACATTACCCGCTTCATCTCTAGGCACTACATTTTGATTGTTAGAAATTGCAGTTATACCATTTTTGTCATAGTAAGTAATTTGCTGTAAATTTACATCGTCAGCTAAAGATTGATTCTGAATTGACTCTTCCAGATTGAATTGAATTAAACGTTTTGCCATTACCTAACTACTTTAAAATAAATTTCGTCATCGATATAATCTTCTACAATTCCATCTACGATTTTTAGTTCTACGCGATAATATCGTTCTGGCATAAAACTATTCATATCAATATAAATGAAATTGCTTGTGCTATCGCAACTTACTTTATTATAAATATTATCAAACGGAATTATGTATTCATCTGTAGCAGCATCCCGTATTGCATAATATGTAGTAGTTGGTAAATATTTTATCGTTTGCGTTGGAAATAAATTAGTAGGAGATTTTCTAGGGTATTTATCTCGAGCATAAATTCTTAATTTAGCAATTTCCGTGTCTTTATACTGCGGTTTAACTTTAGTATATGTTACATATGACTCTGTATCTACCTCGGTTAAAGATCCTGTTGTAAAAGTGCTATTATCCCATAACATAGTTAATCTAGGAACATAGATTGTATGGGTTTCTCGGCTAAAATATCGAATATAACCGGTTACTGCAGAATCCGATTCATTTGCATCAGAAAACTTCAAAATAAAGCCGTTATTTTCTATAGTTTGTCCGCCGCTGCCAGATATCCATATTTTTACAGCATCAGTAACATCCATATAAATGTCCGTAGGACGATAAATAAATGGTTCTGATAAATTTACTCCGGGTTGATAAAAATATGATGAATCAAATGAAGATGTATTAAAATTTCCACTTCCAGATTGCCATAACCAACTACCACCCCGACCTGAACCAGATACATATAAAGATGTACCTGCTACTTGTATTTGTTGTGAGCTAGATATCCAAAGATTCCCTACTTGTGAATCTAATGACCAAGATGCCATCGGCTTTGCCCATTGTACGCCATCAGATATAATAGGATTTGCTGATTGATATCCCGTTCCATTAATCCATGGCTGTGCAACTAAACGAGATTCTAAAGTAAAATTAGCTGGTAAATTTTTTGCATGAGTTGTATAAAGTTGCAGTATAAACTTAACAGCATTAAGATTAATGGAGTATTTTTGAATAACTGTCGTAATTTCAGATATATCGAATTTAACTAAAGTTCTAGATTTCAATAATGTTTCACCATCATCTCCTAAACGTTTACCTATTTCTAAAATTTCATCTAGTCCGGTATTTGTTTGACTCAATGCGCTACTAGTAGTAGCACCTTCATAAAGTGTTGCATCTTTTTCTGCATAAAATATTCTAAACATGATTAACTTCCCGATCCCGTGCTTATCATTAAATAACTACCACTTCTCCATAATTGTCCGTTTATAACCGGATCTGATGTTGGTAGTGAAGCTGTATATAATAAAACTGTACCCTGCGTGATCAAAGAAGTTGTTACATTTAAATAACGTATAGATCCCGATGTTGCAGTAACGTTTGATCCAGAAACAAATGAACTAGTAGATGAAAATGATGATGAAATTGAACGTAATACATAACTAGCAGTTTGTGCCGTTGTTATAAATGATGCAGTAGATGCAAACGAAGCCGTACCTATAACAGCACCATAAATGCTACCAGTTACATTTAATGAACCAGAAATTTTTACATCTTCGCGTTCTGCTCCCATTAAAACATCATAAATATCTGAAACATAACTTGCCGAGATAAGTGCGCCTGGGACAATCTGTGCAAAGTTATTAGATAATATGCCCATTATAATCCTTTTAGTATAAATATACGCGGATTAATAACTTACTACTCTTCCGCGAATATCTTGATTAGGAAATTTAACTTCAAAAATACTAGGATCTAATGAAGGATAAATTACACCATTACGTGTAGCAGATTGTAAATCATAAATATTGCCAGAATATCCAAAATCAGTATCATATAAATTTAAAAATTTTACTCCTACAACGCTTTGAACGCCCTTTACATTAGCTAATGTAGTAGTTATATCTGATTTAATTACAGGCTGATTAATCTGCCAACGATCAATATCAAACATGTTTCTAACAGCATTTACGCATTTTAATAACGTTTCATTGCTATTATAATTTGATAAAACTGATATTTCGAAATCTATACCTATATTAATAATAAATGCATCTTTAATATTAATAGCATCCGTTAACATTCTATATTGGTCTAAATATGTTTTTAAATTTTGTTTTATTGCTTGATTAAGTGCAACTAAATTTTTATTTTCATTATATCCTAAAACATACATGTTCATTGCTAATGGATTTGCAACTCGATTCTGTTCGTACGATTCCTGTGCAATTTGATCATCAGGAACAATATATGCTTTTGCAACACTTCCAAATTTTGCCGGCATTGAATATGCACGAATAATATAATCTTCTCGTGTTACTAAACGATTCTGTGTAGCAAAATTAGCCATAGCATTATTTTTTATGTCTTGTGCAGAATCCGCAGTTTTTGCACCTACAGCTGGCTCTGGATTATTAACAGCAACTGTATTTTTTACAAAATTTACTAAAGAAACATTGTTAGCTGAATTAATATCATCATCAAATTCTATAAAGTTAATTTGCGTAAGTGTATTTGAAGGCACATTATCGGATATACCATTACCAGTTGTATAAGTAATTGTTAATACTGTACTAGCCGGGGCTTGGCCATATGTTCTTGTATATAAAAAATTTGAAGGATCAATGTCGACATCAACTGATCTTCGTAATGCTGTCAATCCATTTCCTACATTATTTGGATTTGGAACAATTTCTTCATCGTTATTGTCTGATACTCCCGCGCCGAATTGAATTTCTAATTTATTATCACTACGTAATCTCGTAATAAAACGTTTTGAAGTTTTTCTTAATTTTAATAAATAAGGACTTGAAGACCGATATGTAGACAATTCTGGATCATTTTCTGACAAATTAGGAACAGACTCAAAAATTGTATCTTGAGCTAAATATGGAACTTCATACCAGCTATCACCATCAGACTCAGTTACCGAAATAATTTCTATAATATTAGAATCAGGCAATACGATTTTATCATATGGAATTGGTTGCGTAAATGTATAAGTTTGTTGTTTTATCTCACCAGAAACTGCTTTAACATGTTTTTTTAATAAAAAATAAGTAGGTAAATTAGTAGTGTCATCTGTTTCATATATAGTCACTTCAGTTGTATCAAACGAAGACGAAAATGTAAAATCTACCGAATCTAAAGTTCTAAATACAGCTGACCCATTATTTTGTTTAATTTGAAAACCAGGCTTAATAGATAATGCATAATTATAATCCGGTACTACATTAGCGCCAGAGCCTATTGCTGGTAATAATTGATATACGTCTAATGTTACATATGCTGGCACGGAATTAGCAGGACGATATCCTAACCCTTTAGCTATATCATAAATATTAGTTCGTTCTGATGCTTGTTCTAATAATGTTTCTTTAAGATTACTATCTGAATAAAATGATAAAACGTCTCCAACATATGCAGCTAATTCTAAAAATAACATACCCGGAGATGATTCATTAAAATCTGTATAAGTATTAGGAAAGTATTGTTTTGTAAACTCAATTAAATTTCTTTTGAATTGTCCAAAATCTTTACCTAAATATGATATATCTTTTTTAGTTTCCATTGTTAATTAATTTCCAATAAGCCAGTTCCTGTTACTGCTATAGTTATACTTTGTGCGTTATATGTTGATACTGAAAACTTTATTGTTATTGAAATATAATAATTTAATGTTGGGTCATCTTCATTTGTTTTTGTATCAATACTAATTATATTAATATATGGCAACCAACGATTAATTGGCGGCGTTAAAATATCATTTATTTCTTGTTTAAGTTCAACAACATTTGGTTGAAAAATTACATCCAACAAGTTAGTTCCAAAATCGGGCATCACATATCGTTCGCCGATTCTAGTTAACAATAGGTTTTTTAAGTTTTCAAATGCTTGTTCTGTAGTTAAATATATAGGCGTAATTGAATTTATTCCAATTCCTAATGCATTAGGTATACTAACATTAACATATGGTTGAATTACTTGATACCCCATTATCTACCTTTTTTCTTATCAATTGCACTCATGAGTGCAGAATAATCTCGAGTCATTGCTTTTGCAATAATAGGATCTACTTGTAAAGTCTTGCCAGTCTCAGGATCTTCCATTACTTGTGGTGCTGCACTACGAGGCATACTATTTTGCCTAACGGCGCCAAAACCCGCAGCATCACGTGATGAAAATGATAATGTTTCCATTTCTTCATTCATCATTTGTGCAAATGCCCCGACGGATGATTGTTCACGTAAAGATTCAGTCTGATTTAATACAGACGCCCATTTATTTTCAGTAAACTGTACTTTATTTTTTGCAGGTTGTTGCACTGAGTTATTTGTTACTCTAGTACTAGTAGTTTGTTTTGGTTGAGCCATTTCATTAATAGTAGATTGTAACCCATCACGAAGAATTTCCGTTAATTCTTCTTTTATAACTTCACGTACGGCAGTTTTAAGTGCTTTAATAAGTGTTTTTGAATCCATATGAATACTTTTATTATAAATATAATGATTAGTAATTTACGCCCATTCCCCAAATTAAATCGTTTTGTTTAGGCCCATAAATTAACTGATTAACTTCATCAATAAAATAATCTCCAATTTTTCCTGCAGTTGGATTTGGCGTTGTGGAACCTAAAATAACTTTACTAGGAGCTTCTAATAGATTAGTTAGTACATCTTGATTTCTAGATATCAATTCATCAATTAATTGAGCTCGTTGCGTTATATCTTGATCAGATACATTAACAGTTTGATAAAATTTACTAGGATATTGTTGTATGATATCTTTTAGTTTAGTATCTAAATCATCTGCTATGCCTTCAATTGTATTAGAATCTGCACTAAAAGTTTCGTTAGTACATATAGAACCTATTAGGTTAATAACAGGACCTAACGCAAATGATATTCCGGCAACAGCTGCTGTAATTATCGGCAATGTTATTGACAATTGTTTAACAACGGAAATAATATTAGTTATTAGCGTATTTAATACATTAACGACTTGAGCAGCCGATGGTGGGGTAGGAATTGGTATTAGTAAAGATGCATTTAATGAAGTAGATGCAATTGTTATAGAAACTTGCAAAACCGTTACAATTGTTGTTGCAACTACCAATACATTCCTAACTCGATCAATTACAGACTTAATTTTTTCTAAAAGTTGTTTTAATTCGGCAATTTTAGGATCATTGCATTTTGTATTACTTGATATTAAACCAGCTTTTTCGCGTAAACGATTGATTAGTTTTTTTAAATAGTTAATCAGTTTATTTAATGCAGCTGTTACTTTATTTACTGCCTTTCCGGGCAATACTGTTAATCGATCAAATGGTGGTGGTACGGCCATGCTTATGTAAGTTTAATTTTGTATTTTTTACTATTTAATTCAGTATTAAGTAATCTTTGTGCTTCTTGCAAATCAGCTATTCCATTTGTTATAGCTATACCCCCCGCTGCATCCGTACAACCAGCTTGTATTGCACAAATTATGTTTTGAAGTATATTTTCTAAAACATAACCATGCGGTATTGGTTGTGTTGCATCATCTCCTCCAATTAATACTTCACCTGGTGTTTGTATTATAACAGCACGTTCTGAATGCACAATGGCAATATCTTTTTTGGCGCTAAGAATAATTCTATCAGCACAACCTATAAACTGTGAACCATTAGGTGTTTTAAATTTTTCAGTTAGTTGTTTATTTAAATCCAATTGTATGGTCTGCGTACTTGTCAAGTATAAAGAAGATGCATCTGTATTTGGATTTTCTACTACGAATTCTTTATTCTTTTTTGCAGTTCGACCATTAGATAAAACAATCAACGGATCATTTGTAGCTGATTGGGTTGTAGATATCCAATTAGGTAATACTGAATAATACTCATTATTTAGTTCAGATGTAGTTACCGTACTACCTAATCTAATACTAGAATTAAATCTACTTTGAAATAAAACATCACCTTCATATGGTTGCAATGGAGAAACCGAAGCACGTTTAAATGTTTTTCCGGGTTGAATATTAGCAATCTCAGAATCAGTTAAATTTGCAGAAACACCTGGTAATTGGTTTTCATTAAATGATGAATGTACATCAATTGTTGTTAAATAATACCATTGCGTACGCCAATTATTGTGATCAGAAACTTCATTCAATGTTTTAAACATTAAAATAAACTCACCAACTAATGGAAGTTTTTTTAAGCTTAAATTAGCAGGTTTTGGATATAAGAAGTCTTTGCTATTATATTTAGTACTACAACTCCTTACCTTTAAGGTAAATAAACGATCATTGCCAGCAGCGTCTTTATGTGTATATGTACGATCATAATCTAAAACTTCTGCAACATCCCATTCTAAAATCATTATGCATCCTTGTTCAATTTATTTTGTACATCCGCAATACGCTGATTGAATACACGTTCTTGTTCGGATTCTCGAAGTGTTTCTAATTCATCTTCTAATTCATGAGAAAGTGTAGTTTCTGCAATTTGCAAAAGTTGTTTCTTTTCATCATCACTCAATAAAGAATCTGCACCAGATATAGTTTGTTTTGTAGAAATATAGCGTTGAACTATTGCTGTTAATTTTACAAGATGATCATCATTTTTTATAGACACATCCAGGATGTCTTTAATTAAAGGCATAACAACGGTTGCATCGGATGCATTTTTTATGAGAGGTTGTAATGATGCAATGAGCTGATTCATTTGTCTATCTTTCTTTTTCGAATTGTGATAAACGTCAGACATTAAATCAGCAAAACTAGTTCCTTTGAATAGTTCATCATTTTTGTCCATAATAACTTCCTTTAATAATAAATATTAAAATGGCAAGTTTATGAAGTTTTGTTGTTCATATTCACGAAATTTATCTTCATAAATTCGTTTAAGTGTCTTGATAACTCGTGTGATATTTGTAGTGTCTAAACCAGTACGTTCTCTTATAAAGATATAAAGAGCCTTTTTATTGAAATTTTCTATGTTCTCCCGAGTTTCAAATATATGAAGAATTGAGTCTGCAACATGTATATCTGTAGGATTAGAAAAAATATAATTCAAATTATCATAACAATACTCAATGTATGCATTCATAAATTCTTGCAATGTTTCTTGCATCTCATCATTGTGAATTTCTGCCATTACATTGCGTTGTTCATCAATATTAATTTCCAACGAATCTGCTTTTAACTTGGTATATGCTTTTTGATTTTCTGCAATTAAATAGTTAAATGATGTTCTAGTATAGTATGAATATGCTTTGCCGGCTTCTGGATTGAATTTATCTAATCGTGCCGTTAAGAATGTAACTAAATCGGTTTGTAAATCATTAAATGAAGAATCAATATAAGTAGGTTTAACTTTATTAATTAAATTTTCAGCTAACTTCATGAAAGCTGGGTATATAAATCTTCTATATATCTTTTCTCGTTTAGATGCAATATCCGTTTTATTATATGCAGATATTGATATATCTGTTATTTTTGTAAAATAGTTATTACTAGTTTTCTTCTTGCGTGCCATCAAATTCTTCTTTTAATTCGTCAATTGTTTGCTTTAGTAATTGAAATGTTGTTCCAGATTCGTCATCTTTTTCAAATGCACCTAATCTATCTATTTCTTGCATTTTATTGTATGCTTCTGCAATTTTTGAATACATATAAGCATTTGTTAATGCTACTTGTTCTGTGTATTCTTGTTCATCAGCTAAGATACCAGCTAATGTATAAGCTCGATATGCAAAATAACCAAACCCAGTTAAAAACATTAATGATGATATTGATAAAAATATAGTCATACTAATCCTGATTAAATTGATTAAATGCTTTGAAAATATCGTTTATAGATTGTTGTACATCTGGATTATTTTCAGCTAAGTTTTTTAGTCCGTTACTTTTTGTTATTTTGGACTTTTCTGTAACAGCTTTTGGCGTTGCATTGTTTTGATTTCTCCAACGTTCGAATTCAATTTGAGCTGCCATATGATCTGCATGATGCAAAATGATAGGTAAATTTGTTTTTAATTTAGCTTGTGCTGATCTAGCAACATAATAAGGTTTATTTGCATCATCATACATACCATCATGAATCTTGATTGCTTGATATTCGTTCCAAGACAATTTAACATCATATTCTTGTAGCAACCAAATTGAAAGATCCGGAACCATGGTGAACGGAATATTTTCGTTGTGTCGATACATCTTGTTTTGGTTCTTGCGATGCCAATCTGAAGTTTCTACTTGATATACTTCATTGCCTTCACCTGGAAATCCAACTTTACCTAAATCATGATGCATTGCTGCAAACATTAATTCTTCCATGGAATAGCCAGACATATCTGCACCCGATGATTGCCATGTTGCATATAAATTTCTAGCACACTCCATTACCCGAAGTACATGATCTACATAACCTCCGGCAAATGCATTATGAAAATGTGCAATACTAGATGCTGGCATCATTACGATGCGATCTTCTAAATCATTGTACATTGCATGAAGTTTGCCAGCACGTATAGGAAAGAATGTGTCAATTTCATCACGAAATCTTTCCCAATTTGATTTTATTGTTTCTGCTTCTAACATAACTTATTATATAAAATTATTTTCTAACTTCCAATACGTGGCCGTTAACTAATTTAGATACACACTGCCAACATGTAACGGCTGTTGCTTTTTCATCAACACGTTGACAAATTTCATCACAATACTTACATTGCAACTTTTTGTATCCTTTCGGGGTAGGAGAAGACTTTCCGTTTTTCATTCTCTATCAATATAATATTTTGCAGAATCTAATTTTTGTAATGCACGTGCTAAATTGTCTAGTGCAGACTGTTTGTCAATTTTACCTTCTTGTAACATTTTACCGGTTGTTCTGATAATTTCTTTTGCATCTTCTACATCATCGGTAATTTTTGCTTTGTACTTGTAATGAGCCATATAACTTCCTTTTTATTTATTATAAATATATTTAATCCAAAATCACGTGATTATTTTCCTGACAACATGTTACACCTAATTGCTGTAAAGCTAACTCTTTGGCTTTGGCTTCAACCTCAATATCTAATGCATCAACGCCATATGTATCGGGTAACTGCGTAATGAAGTCAGCATGAGCCTGCTCCTTGATCTTAGTAAACTCCTTGTATTGTTTGTGAAATGTTGGCCATTGTGCAATATTTTCTAAAGAGATACCATGGTGGTCAAACATACGCTCAATAAGCAATTGGTGCTCGAGCCGGCGCGACTCGGAGTAATGTGTACATTGCACGGCATCGTTAACGGACCAAGTGTCGCGGGCCATGAAGAATGCTTCACGTTCGGATAAGTCACCGGTATTGAAAGTATGATGCCAATAGTCAAACGTAATAGGAATGCGTGCCGGAACATGCAAATACTCATACAACTCACGCACTGAATACATTGAAGCCTTGTCATCATTCTCAACCACTAAACGTGCACGACATGAGTCAGATAAACGATGATAGTTATGCAACCAACGTGCAACGGTACCGGGCTTGTCGCCGTATGTAGCACCGATATGAATATTGATAAGATTGTCAAAGGATGGTGCAAAGCCCATAAGGTCAAACAATTCGGAATGTCGTTCAAGACCAACGATAGAATTATCAACAACAACTGCATCGGGACTACCTAAGATGTGAAACGGACCAGGATGCGTTGTAAGACGATGGCCATGAGCACGAGCATAATCACCTGCAGCACGTAAATGATGCGTAATCTCATCAATACCTGGTAAGTCACGTAATGCATAATGATTCCAACGTGGAAATAATTCTGAACCAACACGGAATAGACGAATGCCATGTTGCTCGTTCCATTGCAGAATAACAAGTAAATCGCGAGCATTGGCAAGTGCAATGTCGGAAGCAAGTTGCAAACCGCCGGCACGAAATTTGCGATCAATCATTGCACGACCTGTGCGAATGCCTTGAGAAGAAAGCTGCGTGTTAATGCAACAATAACCGTAACGTATCATAGGATTTTTTTTATATTATAAGAAAAACGTTTCATATTTCAAAATGAATATTTTTTTATTTTATCTTATATTTATATGAAAGAAAAGTAACCTTTAAGGAAAGAATATGAAAAATTTATTATCAGAAAACATGATGCGGTTTGGTACAAAAAATTTATCCGAATCGCAAAAGCGTAAATTAACTTTGGAAAGCATTATGCAAACAATTGAAGAATATGGACTTCATTATGAAGTTAAATCCAAATTAACGGAACAAATGGGTACCGCGGGTCCAGTAACAACGTCTACATCTGTCAATTGGGATCAAAAACCAAATTTAAATCAAGTACAAAAACAATTTCCAGATCTTACTAAAAGAGCAAAATCTATTGCAGAAGAATTGAAAGCTGCAGCTGATGGAAATGGTACGGATGAAGATAGATTAAATGGGGCGCTACGTAGCTTACAAGATATGTGTAATGGTTTTAGAAACAGTTATCCGGAATCAAAATTTCCAGGAAAATCTAATTATTTAGTAGCTGCAACATTTGCAGTTATTGATAGATATATATCTGATTATTCCGGTGACTATCGAGGTAAAACTTTAGTAGATTTAGTTGTAGGTGAACTATCTGGCACGAGATTAGATTCGGCCGACCGATATATAAGAGTAGCTAGCGGGGGTAAAGTTAGTATATCTATACCATATGGTGGTTTTGATAGTCTTTTAAGGTCTTTCGGATTTTAATTAAAATTTTAAATTTATATAAGAAAAAGGGAAGTTTTGCTTCCCTTTTTTCGTGAAAAATAAATATAAAAAAACTATAATAGCGCCAATTATACCACCTAAATGTCCGTACGCGGTTATAAATCTAAACGGATCGTTAGTCTGAAATAAAACATAAATTTCGTATAAAAATATTAAAAATAATAAATTATAAATTATTTTTTTCCATTTTAATATATTGTTCATAAAAAATACAAAAGAAAACCCAATAACTGCCCCCGAAGAACCGTATATATAATATAGTTCTTTATTTATGCCAAAGTCAAAACAAAAATATGATGAAATACCAAAAATAATATATGAAATAATAGTTAGTTTATACCCATATTTATTCTCAAAATTAGGTGCAAAAAGTAAAAATAAAAACATATTAATAATGATATGTGATACCACAATATCGTGCGTAAACATATAAGTTATAATCTGTAAAGGATTAAACTTATCAGATGCATGGCAATATGCTCCTAGGTATTCGAAATTTATATTAATATTAAATAATAAATCAAAAAACACAACAGATAAATAAACAAGAATATTCGTAAAAAGAATATGTTTTACAGCTGGTGTTATTTTAGATAATATCTTTTTCATACTCTTATTTTTTAAATGGTTAACTGATTAATTATACTATATAATATATAAACATTTTCATGTTTCAAACCAAATCGTAAAAAATGTTTTTTACACGTATTTATATTTATAACAAAGAAAAGTAACCTTTAAGGAAAGAATATGAAAAACATTTTAGCAGAAAATTTACTTAGATTTGGAGTAAAGAATTTATCTGATGATATTAAACGTAAATTGCAAGAACAAAACGATCCTGTAACAAATCCAAATGTAAATCTAGGTGCTGGTAGTAAATTAAATCAAGCATTAGGAAATATATTAGATGCTAAACAAGTAGAATTATTGAATCAAGGAAAAACTGCAGTTAACGACAGTACGGAAAGAACAATATTTGATAACTACTACCGACCTGAACAATCGTCGGTTGGTAAAAATTTAATAATTAATGGCATTTCTCCAACATCTAAAATAATAGGTCCGATTAAAGCAATATTTCAAGGCGTAGATGACGCTGGTAATAGCAGAATATTTATATGGACAACTAGAATCCCAATATTTAATTTTTCTGCATTACAAAAAGCATATTTAGCTGGCGTAGATGTATATAATGTTGCTCAAGAAATAAATAAAAACTACGGTTTAGCAAATGGTGACATTATTTTATCAGGTATAGCAAACTCAAAAGGTTTACCTCCGATATCAGATCAAGCACCAGGAATAAGTTTACAAACATATTTTACAACTAAACCTAGAGCATATGATTATGTAATATTTTCGGATAAAGTAGTAGGAGGGAACAAATATGAAGTTTATAATAACACCGGTCAACAGGTAGGTACAATACCAATGCAAATTGGATATACTAGTCAAACTTTAAACCAAACTGCGATAGACGTTCGAACAAATCCTGCAGAAACAAAACAAATTCAAGCATTGCGCACCGCAAATCCAAAGAAATTAACTGTAGATCAGCAACGAGCTAAAAATGCAATAGAAAAAGGCATACTAAGATAACGTTAATGCTATTGTTTATATAACTTTTTAATCAATAGTTTATCGATATCGGAATATTCCGTTTCGGTTGTCCATCCTTGATAAAAGATACTATTAGGATACTTCCAACTGTCATTTGGTAATCCTAAACATTGTGTCAATTCTTCTCGAAGAACATGTTTCTCTTCCGATATCGATAGTTGATTTTTTGTGTCGACAAAAATTTTAGCAAAATAAATTTCATTGTTGCTATTAGTCCATAAGGACCCTAAACCTAATTGATTAGAATATTTTTTGGAATAAGGAAAAATAGTATTATATTCTTCCATACTTCCGAAAAATATAGGCATATTGCTTTGAGTTGAATCCGAAACGATGGAAATATTTATGGTTTCAATTAAATCGTTTAATTCAGAGATTATTTTTTCTAACTCTAAAATGAGATATTCCTTTCTATCACCTTTTATATAAATTTTTATATCAGAATTCCATTTATTCGGTTTTGTCAAAACTGTACCTTCAAATTCATTTTTTAACGCTATTTCATTGAAATATGCATTAACTTCATTTGAATCAATTTGTGATATTGAATTATTGCAAGAAAAAATAATAGAAATAAAAACAACTAATTTTTTCATGGCTCTTAATTTTTTAATTTTTTAACTGGTTAATTATATTAATAATATATGAAATTCATATTCAATATCCAAATTATTATTGAAATATATTTTCTAGATATTTATATAAAACAAATATTGTATGGCTCAAAATATTACAAAACAACATGTTAATCAATTAATTT
>Ga0214917_10003577_pt1 | contig 17833 bp, 13 predicted proteins | sample LL_1208_BB_MetaG_FD_177983 | JGI IMG/M metagenome (GOLD analysis project Ga0214917, IMG submission 177983) | Freshwater microbial communities from Lake Lanier, Atlanta, Georgia, United States - LL_1208_BB | ecosystem: Environmental > Aquatic > Freshwater > Lake | place: USA: Georgia | collected... | reverse complement strand
CGGTCGATTGCCGAACGGACGGCGACGCGCCCGGCGCTCCAGGGCGTTCAGCGCGAGCGTGCGGTCGAGTTCCCGGACCTGGACGGCCCGCGGATCCGAGGGATGCCGTGCCAGGAACAGATCGATCGCCGTGCCCGCATCGCGAAGGTCGGCCTCTTCGTCGGCGGCGATCGCCGCGATTCGAGCGTGCAACTCGTCGGCGGTCGGCCGGCGGAACAGGAGCGATGCTCCGCCGACGACGAGCCCGCCGATCACCGCCGCAGCCACGCCACGGACCAGCCATTCCCTGCGCTGGGCACGGACGGCTTCGGCCTCGGTGGCCCGTTGCAGTTCTTCCAGCGTGACGAACCGATTGCGTGCCGCACGGTTGGCTGCGCCGCCCGTGCCGTGGGGCTCCGTAGGCTGGTGGGCGCGGCCGTCCCCCGCGGTGGGCCGCCCGTCGCCAATCGGCCCGGTGGCGGCATCGAATGACACGACGCGGTCGGTCGCCGCCGACGGGATGACCACGGGCTGGGTCCGTCGTTCTCCCCCGCCGAGTGCCTGCGTCTCCGCATAGTGGTCGATCACGGCCGCCGCCGCATCGGCGGGCGGACGCGGTCGTGCCTCCGCGGCGAGGCGGCCCTCGTCGATCGCGGACAACATTCGCCCCAGCGCCAGGGCGCTGGCGGGCCGCCGTGCCGGATCCTTGGCCAACAGCCGATCGATGAGTGCGTCGAGATCAGGCGGCACACCGGGCACGACAGCCGATATCCGCGGTGCGGGCTCCGTCCGCTGCCGGTGGATTACCTCCGCCACGTGGCTCCCCTGAAAAGGCGGCCGGCCGGCCAGCATCGCGAACATCACGAGCCCGAGGGCGTAGAGGTCGGCCCGATGGTCCACCGGGCCGCCGGCAGCCTGCTCGGGCGCCATGTATTCGGCGGTGCCGATGATCGTGCCGGCCTGCGTGTGCCCGGCGTCGCCGAAGAGCCGGGCAATGCCGAAGTCGGCCAACTTCACCGTGACCCCGTCGGTCGGCTGATCCAGGAACAGCAGGTTCGCCGGCTTGAGATCGCGATGCACCACCCCGTGATCGTGGGCACTCTTCAGCGCCCGTGTGATCTCCAGGGCCAGGGCGATGGTTTCGGCACAGGTGAAGCGGCGGCCGGCCCGGAGGATCTGCTCGAGCGTGCGGCCGCGGATCAGCTCCATCGCGTAGTAGGGCTGGCCATCCTCCTCGCCGAAGGCCAGCAGTCGCACGATCCCCGGATGGGAAAGGCTCTTGAGCGCGTCGATCTCCACGGTGAACCGGCGTCGGAGCGTGGCATCGTCGCCGAAGTGGGCGGCGAGTATCTTCACCGCCACGAGCCGGGCGGTGGCCGCGTCTTCGGCCTCGTAGACGGCCCCCATGCCGCCACGGCCGAGCCGGGAACGGATCGTGTAGGGACCTAGCTGCGTCGGATCCATTGCCGGAGTGTATCTTGCCGCCATGCCTACCACCCAGCCGACCATCCTTCTGCCCCGCTCCACCAATCAGGCCCGTGGCCTGGCCCGGTACTGCCTCGATTTCCTGCGCGATCCGCAGCCGATCGGCCCGGTCACGCTTGCCACGCTCGAGCGGTTTCACGCCGACAGCGTGGGCTGTGGCGTGTCGGCCCTCGCCCACGGCGCCAACGCGCCGACGGTGCTGAGGCGGGAGGCCCTCGCCACGGGGCCCGCACGAGGCAGCCGGGGGGGCATCTGCTTCGGGGCGGCGGAGCCCTGTGCGGTGGAGAAGGCCGTCGCGGCGAATGCCTCGGCCGTCCGCGAATGGGACTCCAACGGCACGAACTTCGGCTCCGACGTCGCGAAGGGGCGGACGGCCGGCGAGTTCGGCCACAACGATTTCTACCCAGTGGCCCTCGCGGCGGCCCGCGAGGCCGGGCTCGATGGCGATGCCACGCTCCGGCTGATGCTCGTGATCGACGAGATCCGGGGCCGGCTCGCGGAGGTGTTCGCGTTGCGGACGTACGCGATCGACCATGTGCATCACGGCACGGTGGCCTGTGCCGCGGCCTATGCCGCGGCACTGGGTGGCACCGCAGACCAGATCGAATCGGCCATCGGCATGGCCGTGGCCCACTACGTTCCGTTTCGGGCGATCCGGGCCGGCCATCAGCTCTCCGACTCGAAGGGGGCCTCGGCGGCACTCGCGGCGGAGGCGGCCGTCATGTGCGCCCGCCGGGCCCTGGCGGGATTCCTGGGCCCGCGGGACGTGTTTCGCAACCCACTGGCGATCTACCGGCTCAATCAGCGGTGTCCCGACGGCGAGAGCCCGTTCGACCTCGAGCTCGGCGTCGCGGGCGATGCCTTCGCGATCAACGCGATGCACTTCAAGCTCGGGCTCTACGAGCACCAGTCAGCGGGCGCACTCCAGTCGCTCGTCGATCTCTTCAACGCCCATTCCGCCCTGGCGATGGATCTCGACGGCATCACGCGGATTCGCGTGCGAATCTACGAGCCCGCGTATTCGATCATCGCCGATCCGGCCAAGCGGACGCCGACGACGCGTCAGTCGGCCGACCATTCACTCCCATTCATTCTCGCCCGGACGCTTCTCAAGGCCCGCGCGGCCGCGGCCCGCGGCGACGCGATCGGCTGGGAGTCCCTGATGCTGCTGCCCGAAGACTATGCCGACGCGATGATCGCGAGTGACGACGTGAAACGGCTGATCGAGCGGATCATGATCGAGCATGGCGGCGCGGAATATGATCGGCTCTACCCGGAAGGCATTCCCACGAGTGTGGTGATCGACCACGCGCGGCTGGGCAGGCTCAGCGGCGGACTCGTGAGCTTTCCCTTGGGCCACGCCCGCTCGGACGCCGCCCGCACGGCGGCCGTCGTGGATCTCAAGTTCGCGCGGCTCGTGGCGGGTGCCGTCACCGATCCCGCCGGGTTGCGAAAACGGATCCGGGTGGCCGGCCGCACGCCGGACGAGATCGCGGAGCTCTACGCCTTCCCGATTCAGGGGCTGGACGCGGGCTGAACCGGGGCGACGGGCAGCAGCCTGATCTGCCGGATGTCACAGGCAGCGGCCTTGGCGATCGTCTGCGGCTGCACGCGGAGCGTGTGTCGGCCGGCGGCAAGATGCACGCGGCCGACGATCCGGGGCTTGAATGCCTGGAAGCCGCCGGTGTCTTCGACCACGAACGTGATCGGCTCGGGACGATCCGTCCGGTCCGCATCGAACGCGATGGCCATCGTGCTGCCCCCCTGGCCCGTCCCGCAGCCCTGGAGCGTCTCCACGTCGAAGCCGCCCGCCGTCTCGACCGTGAACGTCCATTCGGCGGCGTCGACGGCCTTGGTCCAGAATCCGAGCGTCTGCTTCTTCTCGGCCGGCTCGTAGCGGAGGTTCGTGCCGCGGACGGTGGCGTCGCGACCGTGCAGCGTGATGCCGCCGTCTGCAGCCTGGACCGGCGGCGTGCCCTCGCAGGCGGGCTCCAGCGTCACCCCCTTGAGGTTCATGACGGCGCCGCCGACCTTCTTCGTGCAGTGGACGCTCACGGTCTGGGGGCCGGCGCTCGGCACGTAGACGCGGCCGACCGGCATTCGCTGGTAGCGGTACCAGCTGCCGGTCGTGCGGAGCGTGAGCGGAAAGGTCTCGTCGTTGATCCGGACCTCGATCTCGGTGCCGTCGGGTGAGGCCGTCGAGAAGGTGAGCCAGGCGTCGTACATGCCCCACCGCGTGCCAGAGCGGGACCAGTGGACCGACTCGGACGCGTCGGACCAGAAGCCGATCCGATGGTTGCCGGGGTGCGTCTCGAGCTTCGCGCGGCTGCCCTCCACCCGCGCGTCGCGTGCCGTGAACACGATCCGGCCGTCGGCGAACTGGCTGGTGTCGTCGGCCGTGTCGAGGGTGATCACCGTGGGCATGGAAGCCGGGCCGGCCTGCGGCAGACGAACGGCCACCTGCGTCGCATCGGCGTTGTATTCGACGGCAAAGCTTTCCTGATCGCCGCTCGCCGTGACCCGGGTGGCCGCGATGATCTGCGGAAGGCCGGCCGGGATCGCAAGCCGACCATCGGCCGGCCAGTGCTCGATGACGCAGGCGAATCGCCCGCAGCCGTGGGACTGCTCGACGAGCGTGCCCCACGGTTGCGGCCCCGGGGCGGCAGCCGGTGTCGCCGCCGGCGCCGGAGTCATGGCCGACGAGGCGATGACGACCGAGAGCATCGTGAAGAGGAGCGATCGCGGTTTCATTCCACATCCTTTCTCGGAATCCCACCTCGAAACCGCTGGCCAAACCCCTCGTCTGGTACGGATCGGTCACGGGGCCTCTGCCCGTGTGCCGAGAGTGTATCCTGCCGCAGGTCGGCCGACCTGTCGTGTTTGCCCACCCGGAGCCGGTGCGGAGTTTCATGCGTTTCCCATTCACCGGCGTGATCGCGGTAGACAAGCCGGTGGGCGTGTCGTCGCGGCGGGTGGTCGATGCGGTGGCGAAGACCCTCGGCACGAAGGCGGTCGGCCATGCCGGAACGCTCGACCCCCTCGCCTGCGGCGTCGTCGTCGTCTGCGTGGGGCATGCCACGAGGCTGGTGGACTTCGTGCACGCCACGCGGAAACGGTACCGGGCGACCTTCCTGCTCGGCCGCTCCAGTCCGTCGGACGATTTCGAGACACCTTTCGAGGAGGAGGCCGACCCGGTGCGACCGGAGCAGGCCGAGATCGAGCGGGCACTCGCCGGATTCCGTGGTGACATTTTGCAGCGGCCCTGTGCCTACTCGGCTGTCCACGTGGATGGCAAGCGGGCCTATCGGCTCGCGCGGAAGGGGCGACCGATGGAACTCACGGCAAAGCCCGTACGGATCGACCGCCTGGAAGTCACGAAATACGAGTGGCCGCGGCTCGGGCTCGATATCGAATGCTCATCGGGCACGTTCGTGCGGGCCATCGGCCGCGATCTTGCGGCGTCCCTCGGCACGGCCGCCGTGATGGAGTCCCTCATCCGCACGGCCGTGGGGCCGTTCACGATCGAGGCATCCACGCCGCTCGACACGCTTTCGCCCGAGACGACGCGGGCGGCCCTGCTGCCACCTGGCGTAGCGGTCGGGCACCTGCCGCAGGTCACGCTCGTGGGCGAGGAACTCGATGCCGCCGTTCGTGGTGCGCTCTTCGAATCCGTTTTTTCCCCCGCCCGCGCCATCGCGGCCTGCGACGAGGCCGGCGATCTCGTGGGCATTCTCCAGCGGCACGACACGGGCCGCTACCGGCTCAAGCCCAACTTTCGCGGCCTCGGTGGGGGTGCGACCGGCGCATAGTCCGTGAGGGCGATCCGGCCGGGGCCCACCACGCGGTAGCCGACGCCGCTCCACGTGACGCCCTGCGCGCGGGCGGCGGAGACGGCGGCCCACGTGAAGGCCGGCAACGCGAGCGGCAGGGCGGCCAGCAGCCGCAGCCGGGTGAGCCAGTCGATCGCCGGCACGGCGATGCCCTGCCGCGCCGCGATGCACCGGCTCACGGCGGCGTGGAGCCACTCGATGGCGACGAGGTTGCCGAGCATCGCCACGACGAGTGAGCCGACGAGGACGGCTGCTGCGACCGGTTGGCCCGTCCACGCGGTGTGGATGGCGACGCCGGTGATGGCGAGGGCGGCTGTATAGGCGATCACCGCACCGCCGGCGATCAGCGGCCAGCCGGGATGATAGAGCCGTGTCCAGAGGAGCTGCCGGCGGATGAAGCCCAGGCACGAGGCGAGCGAGATCCCGTCGTGCGTGAGGAGCATGACCGCCGGCAGGCAGGCCAGCCGCTGGCCGCAGGCATCGACTGCATGCCGCACGGTGGCGTCTTCCGTCGGTGAGACACGCAGGCAGGGGCGAAACTCCGGATGCTCGAACACCGCGCGGCGGAGGGCCAGCGATCCGCCCCACGTCATGCCGCCGGCATGCATCGGGATCACGCAGTTGGCGTTGTAGATGAAACGGATGAGCGAGCCGAGGCCGGCGGCCGTCGGGTCGTACCAGCGATTGCCCGTCGCCATGCCGGCGGCGCCGTCGAGCGTGGGCCGCACCATGTCCTGGAGCCACCGCGGATACACCCGCGCGTCGGCGTCCACGAGCACCGCCACCGCGACGTGCGGCGACAGCAGGCCGAGTGCCTGGTCGACGGCGCTGCACTTGAGCGTCGCGTGCGGCGAGCGATCGGCCAGCACGTGCACCGAGCAGGCGACATCGGGATGGTCGGCCCGCCAGCGATCCGCCACGGGCAGCGACGGATCGGTGGCGTGGTCGATCACCACGTGAATCTCGACGTCGGGATAGTCGACCGCCGCCAGGCGGTCGAGGCAGTCGGCCAGCCCCGTCTCCGCGCCCCGCACGCAGAGGATCAGGGCGGCGGGGGGCCAGGCGCGTTCGGCCGCCGGCGCTGCGACCTCGGAATCGATTCGTCGGGCATGCTGCCGCACCCCCCGCCACTGCCCCGCGACGAGGCCGACCGTGCCGACGAGCACGAGGAGGGCGACCGTGGTCACGGGTGTGGGCTCCAAAGATGGGGAGTCGGACAGGGAGACGGATCAGGAGACGGCGAGCCGCGCGAACGGCAGGTCGGAGTGCCAGGCACGGAAATACGCCGAGCACTTGCCGTAGCTGTTGTCGAGCACCACGCTCGGCACGCCGAGGAGGCTGGCGAGGATGTGGCAGTGCATGCGGTTGGTGACCACCTGCCGGTGATCCGCCACGAGCTGGGCGGCCCGGATCACCCGGCCGCGGCAGAATTCGAGCCAGTACCGGCCGGCATAGCCGGCCGGTACCACCTTGCCGAACAGGTAGCCGGCGGCGATCGCACCGAGCACGAAGAGGCGGTGCTGCGGGTCGATATCGTCCCAGTCGATGCCCCCCGGCGTGGCGGTCGCCCCGCGCGTGGTCCGTTCACGGTCGCGACGCATGAAGTGGAGTACATCGCGTCGCGGCGCGGCGGGCAGATCGCACGCGAGCGCGTCGGCGACGGGAAACAGAAACGCGGCCATGTCCGGGGCGAGCTGCGGCCGGGCGCCGGCAAACGACGTACGGGCGATCTCCAGGCTGCGATGATCGCGAACGAAGAGATGCAGGTCGCCGTGGTCCGCGAGCGCGGTGCTCGACTGCCGCAGCCGTGCGGGATCGCGGTAGTGGATCGTCTGCGGCAGCATGACGATCCGCTGGCGGGGATACGCGGCGACCACTCGTTCGCGAAACCGCTGAAACCTGTAGATGTCGCCGAAGTTGCCCCCCCCCTGGCAAAGCACGATCGTGTCGTCGGGCAGTCGCGGAAACGTGAAATTGTCGATGTGCCAGCGGCCCGTGACCCGGGCGTCGATCGACTCGAGCCACCGCTCGGTGCCCAGCCAGATGAGATGGTCCCCCGTGTTGCCATGCACCGGGTAGTCGAGCAGGACGACGGTCGCCGCCTGCGGCACGACGGGGGCGAGCAGCCCGGCGAGCAGAGCCTGTTGCCCGGTCCAGAACTCGGCGAGGACGTCGCGGGCGGGCGGCGCGAGGTCGCGGGCGGCGGAGATCGCGGCGTTCATGCGTGCAACCGCAGGTGGGCGATCTTCATCGAGGCGCGCAACTCGCGGCCGACGCCGGGGATGGCCTTCGCGAACCGCAGCCACCGCCAGCGGTGTGGATGGCGATCGACGAACGGCTGCTCGCTCACGAACTCGATCCGCGAATCCCAGGCCGCGAGCTCCCGGGCCGACGTGATGCCCCAGGCGAACGGCGCCCGCATTCGGCGGAACACGCGGTTCTTCGCCTGGTAGCCGACGCAGGCCGGTGACGTGGTGTGGACCACGACATCGGCGGGGGCGAGCCGATCGGCGATCTCCCGCAGGAGGCGACGGACATCGGCCTCCGGGAAATAGTGGAGCACGCCCTCGGCGATCACGAGCACGTGCTCGTCGAGCCGGCGGGCCACGTCGTCGATCCAGGCGAAGTCGAGGAGCGAGCGGGGGATGAATCGGCGGCGGTCGGTCTCGAAGAAGAACCGACGGCGGAGGTCGATCACCTCCGGCAGGTCGAGGTCGAACCACCGCACGCGGCCGTCGTCGAGTCGATCGAACCGGCCGTCGAGCCCTGCACCGAGCGTGACGACGACGAGGTCGGCGTGGCGTGCCATCTCCGCTCGCACGAGTTCGTCGATGATGTCGGTGCGGACGGCCACGTCGGCCTGCGTCATCCATGCGCCGCGGAACGGCGTGAAGTCATAGTCGACCGCGGCGACGATCCGTTCGGCCGTCGGGTCGCGGATGATCGCGTCGGCCCGCAGCGTTTCGGCGGCCCGCATCGCGAGTGGGATCATCAGCGTTTCGGGCACGCCGGTGAGCCGTGGTGCGACGGCCGCAGGGGCATGGGCGGAGGCGGAGGCGCACGCGGAGGCGGAGATGGAAGACATCGGGGCTGGCCGCGGGTGTGGAGGAACGACACGCCGATGGTACCTCCGGTCAGGGGCGGTCGCAGTGGGCCCGTCATGCGAGGGCCTGCTGGACGGCGGCCGGGAGCCAGCCGGTGCCCCACGCGTGGCCGTACCGCGGGCCGCTCACGACCACGTGGGGCACGCCGAGCCGAGCGAGCTGTCGGGCCACCCGCGCATGGTCGCCGCGGAACGTGTTCGCTCCGGCGAGCACCAGCCGGGGAGGACCACTTGCCAGGAACGCCGCCTGCCGGTCGATCAGTTTCGTGACCCGATAGTTGCCGAAGTTCGCGTTGGAACCGTAGATCTTCGGCATGCCCCAGTCGCCGCGCGGGCTGCCCAGCGCGAGCGGCGCGTCCCAGGCCACCGCCTTGCCGAACTGATCGGGATGCCGCAGCAGGAGGCTGAAGCCGCCATATCCCGACTTGCTGAAGCCGACGAGCAGGCGGTCCGCCGGCTGTCGGGAGACCGCGTACGTGTTCTCGACGAATGGGATCACGGCCCGCAGCAGGTGGCTCTCCTGGCGAATGGTCGTCTTCGTCGGATGGTCGCCATACCAGGGCATGTCGGAGAACGACGGAGCCACGAAGATCGCGTCATGCACGTTGTGCAGGTTGTCCTTCTGGACCACCGCGAGGCCGTCACCGTATGTCCGTCCGTTGCCCGGCTCGACGGGGAGCACGTAGACGGTGCGGTAGGTGCGAGTCGGATCATACGAGTCGGGCGCGAGCACCCGCAGGAGCGTCGGCCTCCGCTGAAACTCCGACTGGAGCGTGTAGGTCGTCAGACCGGCCGGCACGGCTGCAGGCTGCGCGGCGAGCGGCGTCACGACCGCCGAGGCCGGCACCGCCGCGGCGAGCACGGCGGCCGGGGCGACGGAAGGAGGCGGGGCGGCCAGCGTGACAAGGGAGTGGTCGGAGCCGATCGCCGCCATGGCCATCCGCGGCTCCAGGCCTTCGAGGCGGAGCACCGTGGTGTGGCGCTGGGCGGACGGCGTGAGATGGACCATGGCTGCGGCGGCTGAACGTGGTGGTCGCCACGATACCTCCGCCGGGCCCGCGACGCACGCGTCGGGTGTCGTCACTCCGCCGAAACGGCCTCGAGCAGATCGAGGCCGATCGCACGGCGGGCCGGCAGCCAGGCGGCCGCGGCCGTGATCGCCAACGCGGCCGCCACGTTGCCGAGGATCACCGTCGGGCGGATCGACATCGCCAGCGGGTGGCCGAGCAGGGCCTGGCTGGAGAGCTGGATGAAGAGGGCCGTGGCGATGCCCGCGCCGACTCCGATCAGGCTCCCGATCCCGCCGATCAGCAGGCTCTCGATCAGCACCAGCCGGGAGACCTGCCGGCCCGTCATGCCCACGGCTCGCAACAGGCCGATCGTACGGCGCTTCTCCAGCACGTTCATCGCCACCGTGTTCGCCACGCCGAGGCTCCCGACCACGAAGCCGAGACCCAGGATCGACCACAACGCGCCGACCAAGCCGGTCGTGATCCGGTCCATCATGGCCCGCATCTCGCGCTGCGATTGCAGGAGCATCGAGTGGTCGCGGGCGATGGCGCGGAGCGGCCTTTCGACCGCGGCCATCGCGTCGGGCCGGGCGGTGACGAGCACCGCATCGACGGAGTCGATGCCGAGCAGCCGGCGGGCCGCCGTGCGGGTGAGAAACACCGACGAGCCACCGGCCATGTAGTCCCGCACGACCGCGCGAATCGGCAGCCGCAGCCTGCGGCCGAAGGCGGCGAGCGTGATCTCATCGCCGAGACGGCGATCCGCCTGCCGCGCGAGGGCCGTGCCGATCGCCACGCCCCCCTCTTCCAGCACTCGCCTGAGCGCCCCGTCCGACATGCCCACTGCATCGAGTGGCAGCCGGCCCGTGGGGGGCAGGTCGCGGGCGACGAGCAGACAGGCATGGCCATCCACGCTGCCGATCACGATCGACAGCGGCTCCGCGGCGGCGACGCCATCGATGGCCCGCACGGCATCCATGATCCCCCGCCCTGCCGACGGTGAGGCATCCCCCTGCACCGCGAGTGATCCGGCCTGCATCATGATCCAGTCGGCGCCGAGCGCGCGGGAGTACCAGCCGAGGATGTCGTCGACGCTGTCGCGGATCACGTGGCCGAGGCCCACGCCGTTGCCGATGGCCGCCACGAGCACGCCCGTCGTGAGCGCGGTGCGGACCGGCTGCCTGAGCACCTGCTCCAAGGCGATGCCCCGCTCGATGCCGAATCGGCGGGGAATGAGGCGGCCGAGGACGCGGGTGAGCGGGCCGAGCACGGCGGGTGTGGTGGCGATGAACGCGAGGAGCGTGGCGATGCCGGCCGGCACGGCCGCGCGGGCCGGCAGCAGGCCCGCGCCCGCCGCGGCCAGGATGCCGAACGCCAGGCACCACAGCCCCGCCGCGACGAGCATGAGCGTGCGGGGCACGCCCCCCGGGGGGGGCGGCACGTTGGCCAGCCCCTCCAAGAGATCGACCCGTGCCGCCTGCCGGGCCGGCCACCAGGCGGCCGCGATCGCCACGAGCGGGCCCATGACGAGTGCCGCGAGCACGAGCCAGGGGTTGACGCTGATCGAGATCTCGGGGCTGCGGAGGAACGCGGCGATGTTTCGGGCGATGGGATCGGCGGCGACGAGGCCTCCGAGGATGCCCACCACCGCGCCGACGACGCCGAGCAGACCGGCCTCGGTCAGCACCGATCGCGCGACCTGCCGCCCAGACGCGCCGACCACCCGCCTGAGTGCGAACGAACGGCGCCGCTCGGTGACGTTCATCAGCATCGCGTTGCCGACGATGAACCAGGCCATCGCCACCGTGAGCGCGGTGACGAAGTCGAGGCCCAGGTTGGCCGCGGCGAGCATCTCGTCGGCCATGCTCGCCCGGCCCGGCGGCACCTGGGCCACGAGGGCTGCCGGCAGGCGTCCATTCGCCGTCGTGACGACATCGGCCCGCGAGGCATCGTCGTGGAGCACGAGCCGGATGCGGTCGACGAGGCCGCCCGTCCCGGCGAGGTCGGTGAGGGCGGCAAGGTCAAGGACGATGCCGGCACCGTCGGCGAACGACACGAGCGACTGCGGATCGGCGATGCCCGCGATCGTGAGCCGGCGCACGCCCCGTTTCGCGAAAAAGATCACCTCGTCACCGACGTCCCGCCCGATGGAGTCGGCGAGTCGCTGCGAAACGACCAGTTCGTCGGGCCCCTCGCAGGCCCGGCCGGCGGTAAGCCGGAGCAGGCCCGCCTCGACCAGCCCGGCGGCATCGAGCCCGACCGCCACGTCGCGGACCCGCGCCTCGCCGGCCCGCAGCAGGCTCGGGCGGAACACGAGCGGCACGGCGGCCCGCACACCCGGGATGCCGACGAGCCGGGCCACCAGGCTCGGATCCCAACGGCCTCCCGCCCGGGCCACGATGTCGACGGCGGGCGTGCCTTCGATCGATTCGGCCAGCGCCCGGTAGCCGACCCGCGAGGCGTCGCTGGCGATCCAGGTGGCCACGACGGCGCCGATCGCCACCGCCACGCTCGCCACCGTGGCCAGGGCGCGGCCGGGGCGGCGTTGCCATTGCCGCAGGAGCAACGTCAGCTCGGTCATCGCGGCACGCTCTCGGCGTCGGGGCCGGCGATCAGACCGTCCACGATGCGGATCGTGCGGTTCGCGGTGGCGGCGATCGCGGGATCATGAGTGACGAGCACCACGGTGAGCCCGCGGTCTTCGACGAGCCGCGTCAGCAGCTTCATCACGCCCCGGGCATTGGTCGAGTCGAGCGCGCCGGTCGGCTCGTCGGCGAGCACGACGGCGGGCTGCGTCACGAGGCCGCGGGCGATCGCGCCGCGCTGCTGCTCGCCGCCGGAGAGGGCGTCGGGGCGGTGCTCGGCCCGCTGGTCGAGTCCCACTGCGGCAATCGCCTCGAGCGCCCGCTCCCGGCACTCCCGCTCCGGCCGGCCGTCGAGCACGAGCGGCAGTGCGACGTTCTCCACCAGCGACAGCTCGGGAAGCAGGTTGTATCTCTGGAAGATGAACCCGATTCGCCGCCGGCGAATGACGGCGAGCCGGTCGTCGTCGAGGGTCGCGAGGTCAACGCCTTCGAGCAGGACGCGGCCGCTGGTCGGCCGGGTGATGCCGCCGAGCATGTGAAGAATCGTGCTCTTGCCGGAGCCCGAGGCGCCGGTGATCGCCACCATTTCGCCGGCGGCGATGGAGAAGCTCACGCCTTGCACGGCGGCGACGTGGGCACCGTCGGCGCTGCCGGCGGCAAACGTCTTGGCGAGTTGGTCGGCGACGAGGACCGGGGCGGCGGGGGCGGAAGAGGCTGTGACCATGGCAGGAATCCCCGATCGTACCACGTCGGGACCGCCATTTTCCCGGTGGTGGAAGCGTATCGGGGGGGAATTACTCTTGCCTCCGTGGCCCGTTCGGCCGTTCCCGGGTACGGCTTTCCCTTGCTCCGGCGCCCGTCATGACCCTCCTCGCGAGCGAACCTGTCGCCGTTGCCTGCGTGGCCGTGCTCATCGCGGTCATCGCGCCGCAGGTGATGCTGACGGTCTGGTTTGCCCGGCATCTCCGCCACCGGTCCCGCGGTCTGATCGCTGGTGATGCATCGCGGCCGGAGTCGGCGCACGTGCCGGCGGAAGTCGTGCTCTGCCTGCGCGGTGCCGATGAGCAGCTCCCGGACGTGTTCAGCTGCCTCGCGCGGCAGCGGCATGCCGACTGGCGGCTACGGGTGATCGTCGATTCCGAGGCCGACCCGGCATGGGCCGTCGCGCAGGCGATGGTCGGGAGACTCGGAGCCGAGGCCACCTGGCGGGAGGCATTGATCGAGCCGTTGGCGGCCCGGCCCAATACGGGCTCTCTCAAGTGCGCCTCGCTGCGACAGGCACTCCTCTCGCTCGCGCCGCAGACCCGCGTGGTCGCGATGATCGACGCCGATGCGGTGCCGCACGATGCCTGGCTCGTGTCGATGGTGCGGGAGTGTCTGCAGGATGGCGTCGGCGCCGTGTCGGGCAACCGGTGGTACGAGCCGCTCGCGGATTCTCCCGCGGGCACGGTCCGGCGACTCTGGAACGCCGGCGCGATCGTGCAGATGACCGCATTCGGTATCCCGTGGGGAGGCGCGCTCGCCGTGCGGCGGGAGGCGCTGGATACCAGCGGCTGGACGGACGTGATCCGTGCGAGCCTCTGCGAAGACACCGCCCTCGCCGCGCCGCTGGCCCGGGCAGGCTGGCGGTATCGGTTCGTGCCGGGGCTGATCGCCGTCAGCGACGATGATCGCATCGGCACCTGGCCGCTCACCCGGTGGATCAGCCGCCAGCTCCTCACGGCGCGGCTCCACCATCCGCTCTGGCCACTGGTCGCGGTACACGGTCTCGCCACGTCGGCCGCACTCGTGGCCTCGGCTGCCGTCGGGCTGGCGGCCGCCTGGCAGGGGCGGACGCAGACGGCCGCAGCGGTGCTGCTTGCGGTCGGCGCGTACGAGGGCGTGTGCGTGGGACTCGTGCATGTGATCGAGCGGGCGGTGGCCGCCGCCGTGGCCCCGGCGGGCCGCGTGCTCCGGCCGATCTCGATCTCCAGCCTGCTGTGGCAGACGACGATGCTGCCGGTCACGCAGGCCGTCTATGCGGTGGCGACACTCATGGCACTGGCCGCGCGTTCGGTCGAGTGGCGGGGCGTCGTCTACGACATCGTGCGGCGGGCCGGCGTCGTTGAAGTGAGGCGGCGATGAATCCCGGAATCCCCCGCCTGACGGCCGGACTCCCGCCGGGCGGCCTGCCGCTCACGGCCTTCGAGGAGCACATGCTGGCCGACGATCGGCCGACGCACCCGATGGTGATCACCATGCGGCTCGACTTCGACGGCCCGCCGCCCCTCGGCCCGCTGACCGCGGCGTTCGAGGCCACGCTGCGAAACGAGCCGCTCCTGACGGCGCGGGTGCGGCGACCGCGGAGTGGTCGGCCGCGCTGGGTAGCGGGTGAACCGCCGCGGCTGCTGTTCTCGTCGCTCGACGAAGTCGCCGGAGAGGACGACTCCTGGCCCGGCGTGCCTCCCCTCGTCGACGCCGCGCACGGGCCGGTGCTGCAGGCGGAAATCGTCACGCGACCGCAGGGCTGGGTGCTCCTGCTCGCCGTGCACCACGCGGCGGCGGACGGGCTGGGTATCGTGAGCTTCGTCGAACGCTGGCTTTTGGCCGCGTCGGGCCGTGAGACATCGCAGCGGCGCCAGGCAGGCTCGGGCAATCTCGCGCGGCGGGGACGCGTGGCCGCGTCCTGGTGGGCGTTCGTGCGGATGCTGCCCGGGCTCACGTCCGGCATCCAGGGCGTGCGGCAGTTCATGGGCCGCCGTGTGATCAGTATCCGTGGCCCCGCCGACCCCGCTGCTAGTAGCCCCGCCAACGCGGTGGGTCCGTCGTGCCCCTGGCGGCCGGCGGTCGTCACGATCACGCTCGACGAGACGGAGGTGAGCGATCTCGAGCAGCGGGAGCGGACGCTCGGCGTCACGGCCAACGACCTGCTCGTGGCGGCATATGTGGCCGCGTTGGGCGAAATGCATGCCGGGCTGCCGGACGGTGCCGATGATGGCTGGATCCGGATCGGTGTGCCCATGAGTCTGCGAACGAAAACCGACTACGGACTGCCGGCGGCCAATCGCGTGAGCATGGTGTTTCTGGATCGTCGCCCCGCCGATCGCCACGATCACGAGTCGCTCGTCGGCGGTATCCACGCCGAGATGGATCTGATCCGGTCGCACGAACTGGGGCACATCTTTCCCCTCACGCTCGAACTCGGCCGCCTCTTGCCGGGCGGCCTTCGCCGCGTGGCCGAGCGGCCGGCACCACAATGCACGGCCGTGCTGTCGAACCTGGGCCGGTGCTTCCACCGCTCGCCGCTCAGTGCGCCCGACGGGCCGCCCACGCTCGGCACGAGCCGGCTCACCGGCTGGTGGATCGTGCCGCCGGTGCGGCCGGGCACCGCGGTGGCCGCCGCGACCCATGAGACCGCCGGCCGCCGCACGATCGCGCTCCACTTCGACCCCGCCCGGCTCCAAGCCGTCGATGCGAGGCGGCTGCTCGACGCCACGCATGCCGCCCTCCGAAAGACCCCCGACGGGCTCTTGGTCTCCTGCCACCGCTCTCCTGCCCCTGCCCGCAATCGGCCGTGAGGGGCTGCCCGTGCCCCGGGAGCTCGAAGCTGGAATCGAGAGGCCGAAAATCCCCGCCGCGGGCCGCGTCAGGCGCCGGCTGACCGTGCGGGGCGGCCGGAGCGATCGCCTCCGATGTCGCCGCGGAGCGAGTCTGCGAGCGGCCGTCCGCCGGCGGCATTGCGGCGCCGCTTGCCCCAGCGGTCCGCGTCGCCGAAGGCGAGGAAGCGGTGGATCATCGGCTCGTCGATGATCGGGCACGGCAGGTCGGGCAGCAGCTCCTTGATGGTGTCCAGCGCGAAGACGGGGTCGGTCTGCTCGTAGGCCTCGTACAGCCCCTTGCCCGCGTAGGCGGCCGACTCGGTGTCGTTGAGGTCGTCGATGGCGAGGGGGCCGCAGAACTCCACGCCTCCGGAGTTGAGATAGGAACTCGTGAATTCGATGATCTGCCGGATCGTGATGGGGTGATCCGGCGCCAGATGGATCGTGCGGCCGCGGGCGCGAGGGTCGGCGAGCAGCCGCGCGATCGCGTTGGCGACCCAATCCACCGGGATCATGTTGCGTTTCTCGTCGCCGGTCATCGAGAGCCGGAGATCGACCTTGCGGAAGCCGGTCTCGTCCGCCGGGAGGTTCCGCACGATCACGGCCATCAACTGCAGCATGGCCATCAGGCCGTGGTAGGTCGATGTCGCCCCGGTGCGGGAGTCACCCACGATGACCGCGGGGCGGTAGAACGTCGGTGCGCGGAGAAACGTGGCCGACCGCACGAGCGTCTCCGCCTCGTGCTTGCTCGCTTCGTAGTCGTTGCGGAATCCATGTGCTGCGGATGACGGCGCCTCGGCAATCGGCCCCGGCGACAATCCGCAGACGTACGCCGTCGATACGTGGTGAAAGTCGTCGATGCCGGCGGCCTGGGCGAGGCCGAGCAGATTCCGCGTGCCATCGACGTTCGTGCGCCACGGGTCGGCGGCCCGGTCCTTGCCGACGAATTCGAGCGAGGCGGCGCTGTGCAGCACGGCGGAGCAGGCCCGTTGCATCCAGGCCACGTCGGCATCGCCGAGTCCGCACCGCGCCGCCGTCAGTTCCCCCTCGATGACGACCGGTCGCGGCAAAGTGGTGCCCACAGCCTCTTCCTCCCGGGCGAGCACGGCCTCGATCCGGTCTTTCCCCGACGCCTTGGGCGTGGGCCGCACGAGCACCGCGACCTGTCGGCCCTGCCGAAGGAGTCGGGCGAGCAACTGACCACCGAGGAGTCCGGAGGCGCCGGTGAAGAACAGATGGTCCATGCGAGTCCTTTGGGCGAGTGGGCTTCGGGAAGCGGGGGACGCCGCCTCCAGAAGACAATAAGTCGAAAAAACCACGGCTCAAGTTTGTGCCCGGCGCGTGTACAGAGGCTGTTTTTTCACGGCGATCCGTCGGTTCGCTCGTGACGAGGGCAGCCGGCGAGGGGGTACGCCCCGGGCGCTCCGGCACGGCCCATGCCGCGGCCGTGCCTGCGGAACTCGTGGTTGTCGAAGGCGCGGGCCTCGGTTTCAAGGGGCCGGCGAGAGCCCGGCCGTTCCCGACGCGAGCGGCATGATCGACTCGCCCCGGCTGACCACCTGATGCTCGGCATACCCGGACATTCCCGGCGATCGCAGCACGTGGATGATCTGCTCGGCCATGTCGATCACCCAATACTCGGGCACGCCACCGGACGCATACAGCGTGGCCTTTTCGCCGAGGTCGTATCGCACGCTCGACTCCGCGACCTCGATGACGAGGAGCGCGTCGGTGGCACGAGGCCGCTCCGTGGCGTAGCCGCGCGGCTGCACCCAGGCGATATCTGGCTGTGGCACGCTGTCGTGCCCGGGAATGCCGAGCGACTGCTGAATCCGGATGCGGAACACTCCCGGCGGCACGCAGGCAAAGCTCCACGCCGCGAGCCGATCGACGAGTTCTTCGTGCCGCGGGCCGATCGGACTCATCATGACGATCTCGCCACGGATGAGTTCAACCCCGGTCGGCTGGCCGGGTGGTGCACCAGTGGTCTCCGACGTCACAAACACGCCGGCGTCGATCATGCGATCATATTGCTCGATCGTGAATCGGAGCGTCGGCGTTGCGGTGGCCATGAGTGCCTCACGGGCGGAAGCGATCAGCGGATCACGCACTGTCCGCAACCAAAAAGATATACGCCTGTACAGTTTTGGTCAACGTCGGTCTCGCTCGCAGGACGGCGAAAACGCCCGGCATCGAGCCGCCCGACGTCCGCTCCTCGGCTGCATTGAGGCAGTCGGACAGACGCTAGCCGAAATCGGCGACG
>Ga0214917_10003576_pt1 | contig 17833 bp, 16 predicted proteins | sample LL_1208_BB_MetaG_FD_177983 | JGI IMG/M metagenome (GOLD analysis project Ga0214917, IMG submission 177983) | Freshwater microbial communities from Lake Lanier, Atlanta, Georgia, United States - LL_1208_BB | ecosystem: Environmental > Aquatic > Freshwater > Lake | place: USA: Georgia | collected... | reverse complement strand
GAAGGAGAAGCCAGCGCCCTTGGCGGCAAAGTAGCTGGCGCCGTTGAAGCCGAACCAGCCAAACCACAGCAGGCCAGCACCCAGCAGGATGAACGGCACGTTGTGGGGCGGGCGCTTGCTGTCGGGCCAGGTGCTGCGCGGGCCCACGATGGCCGTGGCCACCAGGGCGCCCACACCGGCGGCGATGTGCACCACGGTGCCACCGGCGAAGTCGATGGCGCCGATCTCACCGAAGGGGCCGAGGTAACCGCCACCCCAGACCATCTTGGCCATGGGGCAATAGATGAACAGGCTCCACAGCAGCGAGAACCAGAACCAGGCCTTGAAGTTGATGCGCTCCACCAGGGCGCCCGAGATCAGGGCCGGGGTGATGATCGCGAACATGCCCTGGAACAGGGCAAACGACGAGGCGGAGATGGCGAAACCATCGGCCAGCGGGGCATCGCCCAGCTCACCGCCCACGCCGTTGAGCCACATCTGGCCGAGGCCACCGATGAAGGGGCTCTTGAAGCCTGTGTCGAAGGCGAGGGAGTACCCCACCACCACCCAAACAACGCCGATGAGCCCCATCAGGAAGAAGCTCATCATCATCGTGTTGAGCACGTTCTTGGCGCGGGTGAAACCGCCGTAGAAGAACGCCAGGCCGGGGGTCATCAGCAGCACCAGGGCTGAACCCATCAGCATCAGCAGGGTGTCGGCGCCGTCGGTGGGCACCTTCGCCAGGGCCGCCTTGGCGCCACCGGCCATCAGGGGCAGCAGGCCGGCACCAAAGGCCAGCAGCATCACGGCATAACGCTTGAGCTCAGGCTCCTGAACCTTGGCCAGGGCCTTGGTGCGGAAGCGATCAAAGACAGCCAGGGGGGTGGGACCACCGCCGGCCAAGGGGACATGGACCATGGAAGGGAGAAACCTCTCCAACGTTCGCCAGGGAACACTCCGCCATCACCAGGGGGCCGAGATGTATCAGCGGCGACGGTTTCAAAAGTCCACCGCCCCAATTCCCGCTCCATCCCCCTAGTCGCCAAGGGGTGTCCTTGAATCAACGCTCGTCATCAACACGATCCACCGGTGTCACGTCCGCAGCAAACCGCCTGGCACAACCTTCCGGCGGCGGAGTGCCTGCAACGGCTTGAGGGCAGCGACCAGGGGCTGAGCACCGCCGCCGCCGCCCGGCGCCTGGCGGACCTGGGCCCCAACAAGCTGGAGCTCAGCGCCGGCCGCAGCGCCCTGGAGATCCTCTGGGACCAGTTCAGCAACGTGATGCTGATCATGCTGCTGGCGGTGGCGGCGGTGTCCGCCGCGGTGTCGCTGCACCAGCAGGAGTTCCCCAAGGACGCCATCGCCATCCTGGTGATCGTGGTGCTCAATGGCCTGCTGGGCTACCTGCAGGAGAGCAAGGCCCAGCAGGCGCTGCTGGCCCTGCGGGACATGGCCCAACCCCTGGTGCAGGCGCGCCGCGATGGCGAGTGGCAGCGGCTCTCCAGTGAGCTGCTGGTGCCTGGCGACCTGATTCGCCTGGAGGCGGGCGACCGCATACCCGCGGACGCCCGGCTGCTGGAGGTGGCCGACCTGGGGGTGCGGGAGGCGGCCCTCACCGGCGAAGCCGAGGCGGTGTTCAAGCAGGCGGAGCTGCTGCTGGAGGCCGACACACCGGTGCTGGAACGCCAGAACTGCCTGTTCCAGGGCACGGAGGTGGTGCGGGGCCGCGGCCTGGCGGTGGTGACCGCCACCGGCATGGCCACCGAGCTGGGGCAAATCGCCGAACTGATCAACACCGCTGGGGGCGAGAGCACCCCGCTGCAGGAGCGCCTCGATGGCCTGGCCAAGGTGCTGGTGGGCAGCGCCCTGGCCCTGGTGGCCGTGGTGGTGCTGCTGGGCTGGCTGATGGGGCAACCGCTGCTCAACCTGCTGGAGGTGTCGCTGTCGATGGCGGTGGCGATCGTGCCGGAGGGCCTGCCCGCGGTGATCACCGTGACCCTGGCCATCGGCACCCAGCGCATGGTGCGCCGTGCCGCCCTGATCCGGCGGTTGCCGGCGGTGGAGGGGCTCGGTTCGGTGACCGTGATCTGCTCCGATAAAACCGGCACCCTCACCCAGAACCGCCAGGTGGTGCAGGAGTTGCGGGTGGGCACCGAAGCGGTGGCCGTGGGCGGCCAGGGCTACGAACCCAGCGGCAGCCTCAGCACCGCCGGCCTGGAGCCCCCCGCGGGCGCCCGCGGCGGTGCCGTCGCCGGCGCCCGCGAGCTGCTGCTGCAGGCGGGGGTGCTCTGCAGCGACGCCGAACTCAAAACCCAGGCCGACGGCAGCTGGGACATCCTGGGCGACCCGACCGAGGGGGCCCTGGTGGTGGTGGCCGCCAAGGCCGGCATCGATGGCTTTGCCCTGCGCAGCCGCTACCGCCGCGCCGCCGAAATCCCCTTCAGCTCCGAGCGGCAGCTGATGGCGGTGTGGGTGGATGACCCCCAGTGCGAGCTGCAGACCCCGCTGGGGGGCTGCGCCACCAGCACGGGGCGGCTTCTGATCAGCAAAGGGGCCCCCGAGGTGATCATCGGCCTGTGCGACCGCTGGATCGATGGCGGTGGCGTGGCACCGATGGCGGAGGAGCAACGGCAATGGTGGCTGCAGCAAGCCCGCGACCTGGCGGCCTCCGGCCTGCGGGTGCTGGCTTTCGCCTGCGCCCCGAACCACCCCAGCCCCGACCACGACCTGGATGATCAGGTGCTGCTGGGGCTGATGGCCCAACTGGATCCGGCCCGGCCGGAGGTGGCCACCGCCGTGGCCACCTGCCGCGAAGCGGGAATCCACCCGGTGATGATCACCGGCGACCATCCCCTCACGGCGCGGGCGATCGGCGCCTCCATCGGCCTTGCCCCCGCCGACGGCGAGGTGGTGCTGGGGCGGGAGCTGGAGCGCTGCGACGACACCGAGCTCAGGGAGGTGGTGGCCCGCTGCAGCCTCTATGCCCGGGTGCCACCCGAGCAAAAGCTGCGCATCGTGAAGGCCCTGCAGGCCAATGGCCAGGTGGTGGCCATGACCGGCGACGGCGTCAACGACGCCCCAGCCCTCAAGCAGGCCCACATCGGCGTGGCCATGGGCATCACCGGCACGGAGGTGAGCAAGGAAGCGGCCGACATGGTGCTGCTCGACGACAACTTCGCCACGATCGTCAATGCCGTGGAGGAGGGGCGCCTGGTGTACGCCAACATCCGCCGCTTCGTGAAATACATCCTCGGCAGCAACGTGGGCGAGCTGATCACCATCGCCTCCGCGCCCTTGCTGGGGTTGGTGGGGGTGCCGCTCACCCCCCTGCAGATCCTGTGGATGAACCTCGTCACCGACGGGGTTCCCGCCCTGGCCCTGGCCCTGGAGCCCGGCGAAGAAGGGCTGATGCGGAAGGCCCCCGCCGAGCCCGGCGAGTCGATCTTTGCCCGGGGGGTGGGGCGCTACATCCTGCGCATCGGGGTGGTGTTCGCGCTGATCGTGATCGGCCTGATGCTCTACGCAGCAAGCCATGATGCCCCCTGGGAAACCATGGTGTTCACCACCCTGTGCCTGGCCCAGATGGGCCACGCCCTCTCGGCCCGCAGCGATCTGCCGCTGATTCAGGTGGCCCCGTTCTCCAACCCCTGGTTGATCTGGGCGGTGCTGCTCACCTCGGGGCTGCAGCTGCTGTTGCTCTATGTGCCGGTGCTATCGCGCTTCTTCGGCACCACGGCGCTCAGTGGCCACGATCTGCTGATCTGCGTGGGCTTCAGCCTGCTGTTGTTCCTTTACCTGGAGCTGGAGAAGCTGTGGCGGCTGTGGCGCCGCCGCGGCGTGGCCCACAGCTAGGGCCTCACCACCGCCACTCTCACCACCTGCACGCAGCTGATCGGTGGCGGCGATCGCCCCCACCAGCGGCAACGCCCCCACGCACACCACCAGGGCGAACAGCCGCTGCCTCAGGGAAAGAGGAGGGCGAGACTCCACCCGGCTCTGCAGCAGCGGCCGACCGCAGCCGCAGCATTCAAGGCCACGCTCACCCTTGCTGATCAGGCGTGAACCGCAGAACCCGCAGGCCATGGCCCCGAAGCGTGAATCGCCATCGTGTGCCTCGGCCCGGGCCCGGTTCTGTTCGATTTGAACAAAAAAAGCCCGCCTTGCGGCGGGCTTGAAGCGAACGTTGGATCAAGCGATCACTTGGCAGAGGCGAAATCGGGATAGGCCTCCATGCCATGTTCACCGATGTCGAGGCCTTCCTTCTCTTCAGCCTCGGTGACGCGGATGCCACCGAAGATGGCGCCGATCACCGACCAGGCGATGTAGGAGGTCACGATCGCGAACACCGCAAAGGCCAGTACGCCCACAACCTGGTAGCCCAGTTGGGCAAAACCGTGTCCGTAGAAGAGGCCCTTGCCCTCGTTGAACAGGCCCACGGCCAGAGTGCCCCAGATGCCGCAGGTGCCGTGCACGGAGAAGGCACCCACCGGATCGTCGATCTTGAGGCCATCGATGAAGGCCACGGAGAGCACCACCAGGACACCACCGATGAAGCCCACCACCCAGGCGCCGGGCATGGAAAAGCCATCGCAGCCGGCGGTAACCGCCACCAGGCCAGCCAGGATGCCGTTGATGGTCATGGTGAGGTCGGGCTTGCCACCGGTGAACTGGCTCACCAGGGTGGCGGCGATGCCACCGCCAGCGGCGCCGAGGGTGGTGGTGACGGCGATGTAAGGCACCTCAGGGGCCATGGACAGCCAGGACCCGGGGTTGAAGCCATACCAGCCGATCCACAGGATCAAGCAGCCCAGGGTGGCGATGGCCATGTTGTGACCGGGCATGGCCTGGGGTTTGCCATCCACAAACTTGCCAATGCGGGGGCCAAGCAGCATGGCGCCCACCAAACCAGCCCAGGCCCCGAAGGAGTGCACCACGCTGGAGCCGGCGAAGTCAATGAAGCCCAGCTTGTTGAGCCAGCCCTCACCCACGTTCCACTGCCAGGAGCCGGAGATGGGGTAAAGCACGCCCACCAGCACCAGCGAGAAGATGATGAACTCGCCAAACTTGATGCGCTCGGCCACCAGGCCGGACACGATTGTGGCGGCGGTGCCGGCGAACGCCAGCTGGAACAGAAAATCAACGCTGGGAACCAGCTTGCCGTCCGTCACCATTTCAGGGGTGACGGTGGGGTCGAAGAACAGACCGCCGAACTTGAACCAACCGGGAATCACCCAGCTGGCGTTGTACATGATCTTGTAGCCGATGAACCAATAGGCCGTTGCCGCGAGGGCGAACACGATCAGGTTCTTGGCGAGGATGTTGACGGCGTTCTTCTGGCGGCACATCCCTGCTTCAACCATGGCGAAGCCAGCGTTCATGAAGATCACCAGAACGGCGCAGATCAACAGGAACGTGTTGTTGGCCAGGAAGGCGGCATTGAGCTCGGGCAGCTCTGCGGCACGGGCCGAGAGGTTGAACAGCCCAAGGCCCATCAGGGCAATGGGCACGCAGGCCAGCCAGGTGAGCGTGCGATTGGAGGAGAGACCGCGGACCTTGCGCATGAGCAGCGATGGGGCCTCCAGCAGGCTGGCCTGCTGGAGCGATCGCACCTGCGAATTCCGCGACCCTGGGGTGGCAGCAACCATTGGGTTCGGTGTGGAAGGACGTTGTTTGACAACGTGGCGGCCAAGAAGACCGCCTGTGATTCAGATTTTTTGTGCTGACAGGCCACAAGGCTGTAGCCAAACGAACAAAACCCAACAATTCATTTGGTGCGCTAGGCAAGCAGCCGCAATGGCTTTCGCAGCAAAAGGCTCGCTCCACTACACAACATTGTCAAACTTTCCCTAAGAAACTGCCATTGTGTTCACTGTGGACATTCACTCCTCGCTACAACGGTTGGGAAGGACAAAACGTTGGGTGAACCGCCCCAGGGCCCTGGTTCACCGGAAGTAGCCCACCGCAAGGCGAAGCAACGCTCCTTCCTCCGAAGCGGACCACCTGCCCATCCGGCAGGTCTTCAAGCCACCCTTCGAGGCCCAACCGATGACCAAACTCCAGTACCGCGGCGTTGCCTACGACAACGCCAGCCACGAGCAGCTCAGCAGCGAGCCCGTGGATCACGTGTATCGCGGTCAGCACTTCGATGCTGCCCCCCGCCATGAGGCCGCTCCGGTGAACACCGAGGTGGAGCTTCAGTACCGCGGCCAGCACTACCACCACCAGCAGGCCGAAGCCGCCCGCCAGGTGAACCAGGGCTGATTGTGCAAGGCCGACGGCCGGGGCAATTCCGCAAAGGGTTGCCCTTGCTACTCCGCCCCACCCCGCCTCCCCCTGTGATGGGGGGAGGTTTTTTGTTGGTTGGTGATGGACCTCTCCCTCACACCCCTGGGAGACAGCTATCGGCTGCTGGCCTGCAGCGTGCAGGGGATGCTCTGGCTGCAGACGCACTTCGAGGCCACCACCTGGGACCTGATCTGCACCGGCAAGGTGCGCCTCAACGCCGCCTCGATGGGCGGGTTGTGCAGCGATGCCTGCGCGGCCGGGCTGGTGGTGAGCCGCATCCCAGCCCTTTCTGCCGCCGCCTGAGCCGCCTCAGGCGAGGCGGCGCTGCTGGCGCCAGCGCAGCACCGACCAGATGAGAAACACCATCAGGGCCGGCACCGCCGCCACCAACACGAACAACCGAAACTCATCGGCCACGCTGGAGGCGCTGCTGCTGAGAATCTGCTCAATCACGTAGAGGCCGTAGAGCCCCATCAGAATCCAGCCCTCCAGGCGGGTGATCACACCACCGGTCCAGAAGATCGGCAGGCAGGCCAGGGTGGTGGCCACCATGATCGGGAAATCACGGGCCAGCATCACCGGATCCACCCCCAGGCCACGGCCGCCGGAGGCCAAGCCGCACAGGCCCAGGATCACCAGCTGGTTGAGCAGGTTGCTGCCCACCACATTGCCGATGGCCAAATCCGCCTTGCCCCGGTAGGCGGCCACCAGGGAGGTCACCAGCTCCGGCATTGAGGTGCCGGCGGCCACGATCGTGAGGCCGATCACCGTTTCGCTCACCCCCAGGCCCTGGGCAGCGGCAATGGCCCCCTTCACCAACACCTGGGAGCCCACCACCAGCAGCCCCAAGCCCGCCGCCAACTTGGCTGCGGCCACGGTCGGAGGTGCTGCGCCCTCTTCGGCCTCCAGGTCGTCGGCCGCTTCGGCGGGCTCCTCCTTGGCGCTGCGGATCTCCCACAGCAGGTTGATCACCGTGCCCGTGACCAGGGCCAGGCCCGCCACCCAGGTGATGCGCCCGCCGGAGGCCATGCCCCAGGTGGCCATCGACACCCCCAGCAACAGCGGCACATCACGCCGCACCAGGCGGCTCTTCACCCGCAGGGGCATCACGGCGGCGCTGGCGCCGAGCACCACCAACACATTGAAGATGTTGGAGCCCACGATGTTGCTCACGGCGATGGCGTCGCCGGCGCTGCCCCCCTGGATGGTGGAGAGCAGGCTCACGAACAACTCCGGAGCGCTGGTGCCCATCGACACCACCGTGAGGCCAATCACGATCTGGGGGATCCCCAGCAGCAACGACAGGGCCACCGACCCCGCCACAAACAGTTCGCCCCCGGCGAACAGCAGCAGGATCCCGGCGACGATCTCGAACGTGCTGAGGGCAAACGGCATGGATGCACCAAATCTTGGCCAAGTCTGCACGGCAGCCCTGGAGCCCCTGCGGCGGCTGTCCCCTTGGATTGATCAGGCTTGGTGATCAAGCACCACAGCCAATCTGCTGCAGCCCACACCCAAATCCGATGGGAATCGGTTAAGCCGCTGCATCACTCCCAGGACGATCCCAGTCGCCATCCAACTGCATGAGGGTGATGAAGCCCCATCCAGTGGGATCGACTGGCCCGGAGGGGATCCCAGCTTTGATTAGCCCACCTGATCACCACGATTGCAATTGCTTGGATCACGCCAAAGACCCGCCAATCCATTGAATTTGATCAGTAGTCTCTCGCGAACCCAAATTCAGACATCCCTCCGATGCCTGCGCCACAGACGCTCAACCGCAGCAGCTGCGACGCTCTCACCCAGCACCTGCGTGCCATTGGCCGGATCCCCTTGCTCACCCATGAGGAGGAGATCACCCTGGGCCGCCGCGTGCAAACCCTGCGCCACCTGGAGGAGATCCACGAGGAGCTCACCATCCGCGCCGATGGCCGCACCCCCAGCCTCGAGGTGTGGGCCGCCGAGGCGGGCCTCACCCTGAAAACCCTGCAGCGCCGCGTGCGCGGCGGGCAGCGGGCCAAGAACCGCATGGTGGCCGCCAACCTGCGCCTGGTGGTCACCATCGCCCGCAAATACGCCAACCGCCAGCTGGAGCTGGAGGATGTGATCCAGGAAGGCAACCTGGGCCTGATCAAGGCGGTGGAGCGCTTTGACCCCAGCCGTGGCTACAAGTTTTCCACCTACGCCTACTGGTGGATCCGCGAGGGCATCACCCGTGCCATCGCCGACAAGAGCCGCACCGTGCGGCTGCCGGTGCACGTGGGCGAATCCCTGAGCAAGCTGCGCCGCGCCCAGCAACAGCTGTGGCAGGAGCTGGGGCGCACCCCCACCATTGAGGAGCTGGCCGACCACACCGGCCTCAAGCCGCTGGACATCCGCGAAACCCTGTTCCGCGCCCAGCAACCGCTCAGCCTCGATGGCAACCCCGCCGGCGACGACGACGCCAACCTTCTGGATCGCATCGCCTGCGGGGCCAGCGCCCCGGCCGAGCAGGTGACCCGCCACCACCTGGTAGAAGACCTGGAGCAGGTGCTGGCGGAACTGCCCAGCCAGGAGGCCGAACTGCTGCGGCTCCGTTACGGCATCAACCAGGAGGCACCGATGCCCCTCAGCGCCGTGGCCCGCAGCATGGGCGTGACCCGCGACACGGCCCGGGGCATCGAACGGCGCGCCAACGCCGCCATCCGCGATCGCTCCCCGCAGGTGATCGACTACCTCGAGGCCTGATCCAACCCCCCTCCAGCGGGGCCATCAACGGCGAACCAGCGCGGTGCGAGCAAGCCGCGCTGGCGCAGCTCCTGCTGAAAGGCGCGGCCTAGGCGGGCTTCATCGCTATGGCGCTGCGCCTGCACCAACAGCAACCCCGTGCGCGCACTGAGCCAGATCAACGCCAGACAAACCAGCAGGGCCATCGCGTTGTTGAAACACGTGGCCATGGTGGGCAACCCCCTGCACCCGCTGGGGAGCCGCTGGCACCCCGATAGCAACCTCTAATGGAACACGGCCATGGCCAACGAGCAACGCTTCACACGCACCATTGACGTCTTCGAGCAGGTGGTGGCCAAAGGGCTATCGGTGCTGGTGTGTGGGGTGGTGGCCGCCGCCTGCCTGCAGCTCATCGCCAGCGTGGGCATGCGCGTGATCAACCCCGCCACCGATTGGCTCGGCGGTGAGCTGATGGTGCTGCTCGACCGTTTGTTGTTGATCCTGATCGCGCTGGAGGTGCTGCAGAACCTCATGGCCTACCTGCGCGAGCACGTGGTTCAGATCGAGCTGGTGCTGGTCACTGCGCTCACGGCGGTGGCGCGAAAGGTGATCGTGATGCCCCAAAGCGGTGATCAGCAGCCCTGGGTGCTGGCCAGCCTGGGGGTCACCGTGCTAAGCCTCTCCGGGGCGTATTGGTTGGTGCGCTGGACCCTGCGGGGGAATCAACCTCAAGGATTGCAATAGTCGCAGTGCATCGGATCCACCGCCCGCAGGCCATCGGGTCGAGGACTCCTCGTGCGATGGCCGCAGACATCACAGCCCCACACCTGCTGCATCACCCAGCCACTGGCCAAACCGCAGGCTGAACAGGGCAAGCCGGACACCGCATCCACCACCCCAAAGCCCGGGGCAGCGCAGGCTGGGCAGGGCTGCCGCAGCCGGCGCACCAACCGGAAGGCCAAGCGGCGGATGCTGGCCATGCGCGTGGGGTTGCAATGGGCGCGCATGTCGGTTTCCAACCACGCCTGCCCCAGGGGCGACTGGGCGCAAGCGCAGGCAATCCAGTCTTCCAGCTCAGAGCGTTGCCTCACCCCCTTCGCCAACCACGGGCTGAAACCAACGACGGGCGGCTGATCCGGGCGCACCATCACGGCATGGGCAGGGAACCCCACCTGGGCCAACCAACCTTGGGCGGCATCCACGCTGGCAACGGCGATGGCGCCGTAGTTGGTCACAGTGCACAGCAAGTGCTCCACCAGCACACGTCCACTTCGCCGATCCACGATCACCAGACACTCGGCACCGGCCGCGAGCATCGAGACGGAGGGATGGGGCCCAAACGAACCTTCACTCGCGATGCCCAGATCCAAGCCCAGGGCATCCATGGCGGCTTCCGCCTTGCGCTGGGCGGTGAGTACCGCATCCAAGCGCCGCGGTTGGGCACCACAGAAACTGCCGAATTGATCGGTGTCCACCGCTGAGGCGTGAACCAGCCGCAGCCCCAGACCCTGGCGCAGGGGCCGCGCCAACACGCGCTGCTTGCCATGGAGGGTTGCCACGGCAATGTCGCGGCCGGAGCACTCCATCAGGGCGTGATGGCAAACACCAAAGCGTTTCGAAATTAGACAAGCAAAGAACGCATTGGGGCTCGGACAGCAAGGCAACCGATAAGCAGATCTGATTAAGGCTGTAGGAATCCCTGGAGCAGCGGCCAACCCAACCGAGAAAGGGCGATTCCTAATCTTTCGCCATCAACAACAAACGCAATTTTCAGCCAATCAAATTGTTTCATTCCAAGCCAAAAACCGCGCGTTGAGCCCACGGTTCTCAGCCAACTTCAGCCCTTTGTTCTCCCCTTTCACACCATGCCGACCCGTCGTCGCCTCTTCAGCCTTGTGGGCGGTGCCGTCACAAGCTCCCTCCTTCTGAGCGGCTGCCTCGGCAATCCACCGGATCGCCATGGGAGCTCCTCAAGCCCACCAATCGCGTTCAATCGCCAGGCCGCATCACAGCTGGAAACCACGAACGTCAGCCTCGGGTTCATCCCGATCCTGGAGTCGGCGCCATTGGTGATGGCGCTGGAGAAGGGATTTTTTGCCAAGCATGGCCTGAACGTCACCCTCTCCAAGCAAGCCAGTTGGACGTCGGCCCGCGACAACGTTGTTCTTGGATCCCAAGGCGGCGGGATCGATGGAGGCCAATGGCAAATGCCCATGCCGATGATGATCTCGGAAGGCGCCCTCACCAATGGCAAGAAGGTGCCCATGGTGGTGCTCGCCATGCTGATGAGCCAGGGCAATGGCATTGCGGCCGCCAATTCGGTTCGCGACGCCAACCTCAGCGTTGATCTGCAATCAGCGCCCCGCAATTACTTCCAGCAGTTCAGCAAGAAAGAAGGCCGCAAGTTCCGTGCCGCCTACACCTTTCCCAAGGCCAACCAAGACCTTTGGCTGCGCTATTGGCTCGCGGCAGGGGGGGTGAACCCCAACACGGATGTGGAACTGCTCACCGTTCCTGCTCCCGAGACCCTGCAGGGCATGAAAAACGGAACCATGGAGGCATTCTCCACCGGGGATCCGTGGCCATCACGGATTGAACGCCAGGGCATCGGCTACCTGGCGGCCACCACGGCCCAGATCTGGAAAGCCCATCCCGAGGAATACCTGGCTGTTCGCGCCGACTGGGTGAACACCAACCCCAAGGCCTCGGTGGCGCTGGTCAAAGGCTTGATCGAAGCCCAACGCTGGCTCGACAAGCCGCAGAACAAAGCCGAAGCCGCTGCAATCCTCAGTTCCAGGAAGTGGTTCAACGTGCCCAAGCCCGTGCTTGAGCAGGCCCTTCGTGGGCAATACCGCCTCGGGGCGAAGGGCACCACGGTGAACAACCCCGACCTGGGCCCTCTGTTTTGGAGCAGCGATCGCGGGGTGATCTCCTACCCCTACAAAAGCCTGACCCTTTGGTTCCTGGTGGAGTCCCTCCGCTGGAAGTTCTACCCGGGGACGCTGGACACCATCCAGCAGGCCCAGGCGATCAACAACAGGGTCGTCCGCGACGACATCTGGAGACAGGCGGCCAAGGAGCTGGGTCTTCCCGCCACTGAGATCCCCAAAGGCTCGAGCCGAGGCCGGGAAATCTTTTTCGACGGCAAGGTGTACGACCCCGCCAACCCGCAGGCCTACCTCAACAGCCTGACGATCAAAAGCTGAAGCCAGCCCGTGACTCAGTAGACGTCAACACAGCAGACGTCAACACCGTCGACATCCATCCATTGCACCGTTCCAATTGAGGCCCCATCCATGACCACCACCCCCAGCTCCGGCTTCAACCTCACCCTCTGGTGGAAGCAGAACCGCAAAACCATCCTTCCTCCCCTGTTCGGCATTGGTGGCTTCCTGCTGTTCTGGCAGTTGAGCGCCAGCCTCGGTTTCACCAAACTGAGCGGCCCCTTGAGCCTGTGGACGGAAGAACGCACCCGCGACCTGCTGCTCTATCCCTTCTTTGACCGCGGCGGCCTCGACAAGGGCCTGTTCCTGCACACGATGAGCAGCATGAGCCGCGTGGCGCTTGGCTATTCGCTGGCGGCGCTTGTGGGCATCGGTGTGGGCATCGCGGTGGGGTTGAACAAAACCCTCGACCGTGCCTTTGATCCCCTGTTCCAGTTCCTGCGCATGGTGGCACCGCTGGCCTGGGTGCCGATCGCCCTGGTGCTGTTCCAACAAAACCAGCCGGCGGCGATCTTCGTGATCTTCATCACCTCGATCTGGCCGATTCTGATCAACACCGCCGAAGGCGTGCGCCAAATCCCGCAGGACTACCGCAACGTCGCCTTGGTGCTGCAGATGTCGAAACAGCGGTTCTTCACCAAGGTGCTGATCCCCTCGGCCCTTCCCTACATCTTCACCGGTCTGCGCATCTCCATTGGCCTGGCCTGGCTGGCCATCATCGCCGCCGAAATCGTGATGCCCGGCACCCCCGGCATCGGCTTCTTCATCTGGGACGCCAACCAGAACGGGTACGTCTCCGACATTGTGCTCGGCGTGATTTGGATCGGCGCCATCGGCCTGATCCTCGATCGCTGCATGGCCTGGCTGCAAACCCGCATCTCCTCCGGCCGTTGAACGGCCACACCCTGTTCCTCCGACTTCCCAACCCATGACGAAGACCTTGGTGGCCGTGCAGGACGTGGCCAAAACCTTTCCGCTGAGTGGCGGCGGCAACTACCTCGCCCTCAAAGGGATCGATCTGGAGATCAAGAAGGGGGAATTCATCTCCCTGATCGGCCACTCCGGCTGTGGCAAGAGCACCCTGCTCAACATGATCGCTGGCCTTGATCTGCCCACCGGCGGCACCGTGCTGCTGGAGGGGGAAACCGTGAAGCGGCCGGGCCCCGACAAGATGGTGGTGTTCCAAAACTATTCGCTGCTGCCGTGGCTCACGGTGCGCGAGAACATCGGCCTGGCGGTCGATGAGGTGATGCCTGAGCTGTCTCAGGCAGAACGCCATGCCGTGGTGGCCGAACACATCGAGATGGTGGGCCTGAGCCACGCCGCCGACAAACCTCCGCTGCAACTCTCCGGGGGCATGCGCCAGCGGGTGGCCATCGCCCGCGCCCTGGCCATTAAGCCCAAACTGCTGCTGCTGGATGAGCCCTTCGGGGCCCTCGACGCCCTCACCCGCGGCAATCTGCAGGAGAAGCTCATGCAGATCTGCAATGCGCATGAACTCACCGCCGTGATGGTGACCCACGACGTGGACGAGGCAGTGCTGCTCTCCGACCGCATCGTGATGCTCACCAATGGACCGGGCTCCAAGATCGGCGGCATCCTCGAGGTGGACATCCCCCGCCCGCGGCAGCGGCTCGAGGTGGTGCACCACCCCAGCTACTACAGCCTGCGTTCGGAAATCATTTATTTCCTCAACCGCCAGAAGCGGGTGAAGCAGTGGCAGGCCAAGCCCCACAAGGTGCTAGCCCGACACGGCCTGGAGAAGGTGAATCTGGATCTGGGCTTTGTGCCCCTGGCGGCCTGCGCCCCCCTGGCGGTGGCGGAAGCCAAAGGCTTTTTCGGCAAACACGGCCTCGATGCGGTGGAGCTGGTGCGCGAAACCAGCTGGCGCGGTGTCACCGACGGGCTGCTGGATCGCACCCTGGATGCGGCGCTGATGCCCTCCGGCATGCCCACCTGGATGACGGCGGGGGGCCACGGCGGCGATCCCACACCGATCGTCACCGCCCTCACCATCAGCCGCAACGGCAACGGCATCACCCTGGCCAAGCGGCTGGCCGATCAGGGCGTGCACAGCGTGGCCGACTACCGCGATTACCTGCTGCGCACCAACCGCGAGCCCCACACCCTCGGCATCGTGCACCCCGCCTCGATGCACAACCTGTTGCTGCGCTACTGGCTGGCCTCCAATGCCATCGATCCCGACCGGGACGTGCATCTGCAGACCATCCCGCCCGCCCAGATGCTGGCGGACCTTAAGGACGGCTCCATCGATGGCTACTGCATCGGCGACCCCTGGAACTTCCGCGCGGCCCGTGAAGGCCATGGCTTCCCAATCGCCGGCGACCTTGAGATCTGGTCGGGCCATCCCGGCAAGGTGCTGGGGGTTCGGGAGGACTGGGCCATCGCCTACCCCAACACCCACATCGCCCTCACCAAGGCGGTGCTCGAGGCCTGCCGCTACTGCGCCGATCCCGCCCACTGGGATGAGCTCAGCCAACTGCTCAGCGACCGCCGCTACCTCGGTATGAAGCCGGAGCTGATCCGCTTCGGGGTCACCGATCCCCACCACCAGGAATGCACGGGCGAACCCCACACCCTGTTCTTCGGGCCGGGTGTGAACCGTCCCAGCCGCTCTGAGCACCTGTGGATCCTCACGCAACTGGCCCGCTGGAGCGAGATCCCCTTTCCGCGCAACTACGTGGAGATCCTCGAGCGCGTCTGCGCCGTAGGGGTTTACAGCACGGCGGCCCGGGAGCTCGGGCTCGACGACGTGTCTTACCAGCGCAGCGGCATTGAGCTGTTCGATGGCGTGCCCTTCAACGCCGACAACCCGATCAGCTACCTCAACCAGCTCTCCATCCACAAGGACTTCAGCGTGGCCGAGATCCCGGTGGGGGTGCCCCGCAGCCTGAACCCCTGAATTGCATCGACCCTTTCCACATCGCCAACGCTCACCATGACCTCAACCCTGCTGCGTTTTGAACAGATGGGGATGGCCTACCCCACGCCCAAGGGCCCCTATCCCGTTCTCGAGAACATCAACTTTGAGGTGGAGGCCGGAGAGTTCATCTGCGTGATTGGCCATTCCGGATGCGGCAAAAGCACGCTGCTCAACACCGTGTCCGGCTTTGCCAAGCCCACCACGGGCCAGGTGCTGCTCAAGGGAACGCCCATCCAGCGGCCGGGGCCGGATCGGATGGTGGTGTTCCAGGGCTACGCGCTGCTGCCCTGGTGCACGGCCTACGAGAACGTCTACCTGGCGATCGATTCGGTGAAGCCGAAGCTGCCGGAGCGCGAGAAGCGCGAGATCGTGATGGAGCACCTGGAGTTGGTGGGCCTCACCACCGCGGCCGAGAAATTGATCACCCAGCTCTCCGGCGGCATGAAGCAGCGGGTGGCCATCGCCCGGGCCCTGGCGATCCGGCCGGAGGTGCTGATCCTGGATGAACCCTTCGGCGCCCTGGATGCGATCACCAAGGAGGAGCTTCAGGAGGAGCTGCTCAAGATCTGGAACACCCAGAAGTGCACGGTGTTGATGATCACCCACGACATCGATGAGGCCCTCTTCCTCGCCGATCGGCTGGTGATGATGACCAATGGCCCCGCCGCGGGCATCGGCGAGGTGCTCAGCATCGATTTCCCCCGGCCCCGCAGCCGCGAGGACATCATGGAAGATCCGCGCTACTACGAGCTGCGCAACAGTGCCCTGGATTTCCTCTACAACCGGTTTGCCCACGATGACGACAGCTGACCGCTGCGGGCTGGCGCTGCTGGCGGGTCTGCTGGTGTTTCCCGGTGCAGCCCTGGCCCAGACGGCGTTGCCGTTTGATCCATTGCCGGCGGCCTTCCAGACCTGGCTCAACAAGCAGCGCGACTGGCCAAACCAGCAGCGGCTGGAGTTCAGCGCCCTGAGCCAGTGCCTGGATCAAACGGCCCGCCAATCTCCCTATCGGATGCCGGTTTACACCTGCCTGGGCGGGACGGTGCGCAAGAGGGAAGCGGGGAAACCCAGCCAGATCTGCCACGTGCAGCGGGTGAGCTACTTCCCCACCATTCAGCGCAAACGCCTCTGGACGGCCCAGTGCCGTTCAGCCTCCTGAGGCCCCTGCCCATGGGTTGGCATCCCCACCTCTGGCACCCCACCACCCAGGTGGCGGTGGCCCCGGAGCCGCTTCAGGTGGTGGGGGCCCAGGGCTGTGTGCTGGAGCTCAGCGACGGCCGCCGCCTGATCGACGCCATCAGCAGCTGGTGGGTCACCCTGCACGGCCATGGCGAACCCAGCATCGCCGCCGCCATCGGCCGCCAGGCGCATCAGCTGGAGCAGGTGATCTTTGCCAACTTCAGCCACCCCCCCGCCGAACAACTGGCCACCCGGCTCAGCGCCCTCACCGGCCTGGAGCGGCTGTTTTTTTCCGACAACGGCTCCACCGCCGTGGAGGTGGCCCTCAAAATCGCCTGGCAGTGGTGGCGCAACCAGGGCAGCGACCGGCGCCAATTGATCGCCTTCGAAGGCGCGTACCACGGCGACACCTTCGGAGCCATGGCCCTGGGGGATCGCTCCATCTTCACGGCCCCCTACGACGGGTTGCTGTTTGATGTGGCCCGCATCCCGTGGCCCCACACCCACTGGGGCGACGACGACCTCGAGCAGCGGGAGGCCGAGGCCCTGCGGGCGCTGGATCAAGCCCTGTACACCCCCACCGCGGCCCTGATCGTGGAACCCCTGATCCAGGGGGCCTCGGGCATGCGCCTGGTGCGGGCGGGCTTCCTGCGGGCGGTGCAAGAGCGGCTACGGGCCAGCGGTGCCCTGCTGATTGCCGATGAGGTGATGACGGGCTTCGGCCGCACCGGCGCCCTGTTCGCCAGCCAGCGGGCCCAGCTGCAGCCGGATCTGATCGCCCTCTCCAAGGGGCTCACCGGCGGTTTTCTGCCGATGGGGGTGACCCTGGCCAGCGAACGGCTCTACCGGGGCTTCATCAGCGACACCCCCAGCCACACCTTTTTTCATGGCCACAGCTTCACCGCCAACCCCCTGGGCTGCGCCGCGGCCCTGGCCAGCCTCGATCTGCTGCAGCACAACCCGGAGCGCTACCAGCAGTTCGAATCACGGCACCGGCCCCTGCTGGAGCCGCTCAGCGAACACCCACTGGTGAAGCGGGTGCGCTGCCTGGGCTCGATGGCGGCCTTCGAACTGGAGGCGGGCAGCACCAGCTACCTCAACCCGGTGGGGCGCCAGGTGCAGCGGCTCTGCCTGGAGCAGGGGGTGTTCCTGCGCCCCCTGGGCAACGTGGTGTATCTGCTGCCGCCGCTGGGGATCAGCGAGGGGCAGCTGCAGCGCTGCTACGACGCGCTCCAAGCGGCGCTGGAGCAGCTGGCCCAATAAGAAGCGTGTAGTTGTCGCATCTGAGACCAGCAGCGCGACCCCTTACGCGGAGCCTGGCGTCACTTCCATCGGCTTGCCATGGCCACCGCCTTCAGCAACCCCCGCCTGCTCAGCTTCAGCGATCACGGCGCCCCCTACCGGGGCCATTGGGTGATCTATGCCGCCAGCCAGGCCGATGGCTATGCCGCCTGCCACGAGCTCTGCGAGCAGGGCCATGGGCTGCAGGTAGTGGAGCAGCGCCAGCTGCCGAACG
>Ga0214917_10003575_pt1 | contig 17837 bp, 17 predicted proteins | sample LL_1208_BB_MetaG_FD_177983 | JGI IMG/M metagenome (GOLD analysis project Ga0214917, IMG submission 177983) | Freshwater microbial communities from Lake Lanier, Atlanta, Georgia, United States - LL_1208_BB | ecosystem: Environmental > Aquatic > Freshwater > Lake | place: USA: Georgia | collected... | reverse complement strand
TTCCGCGTGACGATCCCCTGCGCTCTTCCATCCGCCACGACCAGGTCCAACATCTCGTGACGCGGGAACATCTGCACCCGCCCCTGCCCGATTTGCCGGCTCAGCGCCGAGTAAGCACCCAACAACAGCTGCTGCCCGGTTGCCCCGCGGGCGTAAAAGGTCCGCGACACCTGGGCCCCGCCAAAGGAGCGGTTGGCGAGCATGCCGCCGTATTCCCGCGCGAACGGAACTCCCTGCGCCACGCACTGGTCGATGATGTTGACGCTGACCTCAGCCAACCGATACACGTTGGCCTCGCGGGAACGGAAATCCCCGCCTTTGATCGTGTCGTAAAAAAGGCGACGGACGCTGTCACCGTCGTTCTGGTAATTTTTGGCCGCGTTGATTCCGCCCTGGGCGGCGATGGAATGGGCTCTCCGTGGGCTGTCGTGGAAGCAAAACGATTTTACCCGGTAGCCGAGCTCCGCGAGCGAAGCCGCCGCCGAGGCGCCGGCCAAGCCGGTTCCCACCACGATCACCTCGTACTTCCGCTTGTTGGCGGGACTGACGAGCCGGACGGAGGCCTTGAAGTTCTTCCATTTGTCCGCCAACGGGCCGGCAGGAATGCGGGCGTCGAGTTTCACAGCTTCCAGAACCCCAACAGGACGGCCACGGGGATCGAGCTAAACCCGAGAAACAAAACCACCGCCAGGATCCAGGAACCCGCATCGATCACTTTGCTCAGATTCCGGTCCCGGATGCCGAGGGTTTGAAACACGCTCGCCGCTCCATGCCGCAGGTGAAAAAACAGCAATCCCATCGCCAGGATATAGAATCCGCTGATCAGCGGCTTGGAAAAACCCTGCACCACCATGCGGTGAACATCGTGCATGGTCTTGCCATCCACCACGGTTTCCAGGCTGACGTAGGAACGGTCCACCACCTGGGCGGTGAAATGAAGCAGATGAAAGATCACGAAACCCAAAATGACCGTGCCGCTGATCACCATGGTCACACTGGCCAGCGTCACATGCAGCCGGGATTTTCGGCCCCGGACCGCATAGTCCACCGGTTTGGCTACCCGGTTCTCCCGGGCCAAAGACAGGGCCGCCCAAATATGTCCCGCCACTGCGGTCAGCAACACCAACCGGAAAGCCCAAAGCAGGAGGGAGTTGGATTTCAGGAGATAGGCATACCGGTTGATGGCGTCCGCGGTGGGCGCGAACATTTGCAAATTCCCCGCCATGTGAACGACCACAAAGGCGATGAGGATCAGCCCCGTGAGCGCCACCACCCATTTGCGACCGATGGAGGTCTTCAAAAAGCCGAGAATCTCCTGATTTCCAGTCATGATTTAGGCAACTCCTTGCACCCAAAGGCAAAGTGCTCCCACCTTTTGCCCAAGTCAAAATCCGATCTGGCCTATAAGGGGGAGAGGTTCACAGCCCAAGTTGGGCTAATGCCTCCCAGAGGCCCCGTTCCGGGCGCTGCACCAAAGCCCACCTCCAGCCAGCCGCGGCGGCGCCGCCCCGATCGCTCAGCGGATCGTCCCCAATGAGCGCGCACTTCTGCCCCTCCCTCCCAACTACCTGCTCAGCCTGGCGAAAGATCGCCGGATGGGGTTTTTCCGTTCCGACCTCTTCGGAAATCAAAACCGCGTCCAACTGTTCCGCCCAGTCGAACCCCGCCAGCACCTGCCGCAACCGCGGGTCCCAGTTGGAAAGGATTCCCGTGAGAATCCCCCGCTGCCTCAAGGAAGCCACCGCCTTCTCCGTTTCCGGAAAGTCGCGCCAGGCATCCGGACGCGCAAAATGCAGGTACACTTCCTCAAAATATTCGCTGAAAGGAAATTTTTCCGGCACTCCTCCGGCTTCCACACTGGCGCGCAGGATCTGCTTCCAGCCCTCCTTTCCCAGGGTTCCGTCGGTCGCCGCACCTTGGGTCGTTCTTGTTTTCCAAGCCGCCCGGAAGCCTTGCTCCAAGCGGTCTTCCGGGGGCGTCCAACCGTAGTGTCCGGCCAACCTCGCGTAGGTGCGCCCCACCGGCTCGGCGGGACGAAGCAAGGTGCCACCCGCATCGAAAAACACCGCCTGAATCACGCCACCTTCACCCCGCGTTGTTGCAAAAGCTCCCCGGCCAATACCAGCGAGCCCAGAACCAAGGTGGCCTTTGGACTTTTCCTTTCCTCGTCCATGGCCTCGGCTGAACAACGAAAAAAACGATCTGGCGTAACCGGCCAGGTCAGGGGATCCGATCCCCGTGGCCCCGGCAATGCCACCGCCCAAAGCTCCGCTTTGGTTTTCCGTATTTTTTGCAGGATGGGTTTTACCGCTTTGTCCTGAAGACATCCGAAAATGACCCGCTCCGGCCCCCGGCCTTGCTTGGTTTTCCAGGTTTGCAAAGCCGCCTCCACCCCCTGCTCGTTGTGCGCCCCGTCCAAGACCAGGACAGGGTTTTTTCGCAAGGTCATGAACCGGGCCGGCCAGCAGGTCTTTTTTAATCCGCGCTGAACGATGAACTCGGGAAACGCCAAATAGCGGGCGGCCGCCACGGCCAGGGCGCCGTTCTGACGCTGATGGTTTCCCTCCAGGAAAAAGCTTCCCCGGGCAAGGGGCCGAACGATCTTCCAGGGGCACCGCAAGGATTTCGCCCGCGCCGCCAAGATCCGGCGGGCCTCGGCCGGCCAAGGCGCCGAAAAGACCGGCACGCCGCGCTTGAGAATCCCTGCCTTCTCCCGACCGATGTTCGCATAGCCGGACCCGAGGATCTCCTCATGGTCGCGGCCTAGCGAAGTCAGCAGGCACAGTTCCGGTTGCACCACATTGGTGGCATCCAGCCTTCCACCCAGTCCCGTTTCCCAAACGACAAAATCCACCCCCGCCGAGCGAAAAATTTTCAGGGCCAAAGCTGTCGTTGCCTCAAAAAAGGTGGGCTTCAACGAGGTTGGTGTCTTTTGGATGATCCGAATCAGCGGGTTTAACTCCGCCTCCAGAGGCTTGCCATGGACCGGCACACCCCCGATGCGGAACCGTTCCCGGAAATCCACCAGATGGGGCGACGTGTAAAGGCCGGGCGTAAAACCGGCTGTCCTCAAAATGGAATCCAAAGCCGCGGCGGTGGAACCCTTACCGTTCGTCCCGGCAATATGGATGAAATTCAGATCCTTCTCGGGGTGACCCAACCGGTCGAGCAGCCGTCGCATGCGCACCAGACCGGGTCGGATGCCCGCGGCGCAAACTGCCTCCAATCTCGCAACGGGATCTTGATGCTTCAGAGGTAGCGGAGCAGACGGGCCAGCGTCTCTTTCATCTCCGGACGCGGCACAATCAGGTCAATCAGGCCGCGTTCATGGAGGAATTCGGAAGTTTGAAAACCCTTGGGCAGCTCCTGCTGGGTCGTCTCCTTGATGACCCGGGCCCCGGCAAACCCGATCATCGCGCGCGGCTCGGCCAAAATCACATCCCCGAGGGAGGCATAACTGGCCATTACCCCGGCCATCGTTGGGTTGGTCAACACGGACACAAACGGCAGACCGGCCGCGCCAAGGCGGGCCAGCGCCCCGCTCGTCTTGGCCATCTGCATCAGGCTGAACATCCCCTCGTACATCCTCGCCCCGCCGGAAGCGGAAAAGACGATCACCGGGGCCTTTTTTTGGAGCCCTCGTTCAATGGTCCGTGTCACTTTTTCCCCCACCACCGCCCCCATGCTTCCCCCGAGAAACGCAAATTCCATGGCAGCCAAGGAAACTTCACGCCCTCCAATCTTCCCCATCCCCGCAATGATCGCATCTTTCAAGCCGGTTTTCTTTCGGTTGGCCTTTAATTTGCTCGTGTAGCTGGCCACGCCCTTGAACTGGAGAACATCGACCGCCTCCATCCCCGCATCATGCTCCTGGAATTTGGCACCATCGCAGACGGAGATCAGCCGCTCCCTCGCCCCCAGTGGAAAATGGTGGGTGCATTTGGGACAGACCTGCAGGGTTTTTTTGAGCACCTGATTGTAGACCATCTCGTTGCACTCCGGGCATTTGGTCCAAAGCCCTCCCGGCACCCCGCGGGACCGCGGTTTGGACTCCTTCTTGGGCTCGTACTTTCTTCTTTCGAAAACAGGCATGGGTGGAAGGTGGGGTGGGTTATCTCCGGGCCACGGTCAGGGCGACGACTTCCTTCGCCCCTTCCCGGAGCAGGATCCGCGCACAGGCGTCCGCGGTGGCCCCGGTCGTGAACACGTCATCACAGATTACCAACCGCTTTCCTTGGGGGTCAAACCCCCCGACCAAGGCCAACGACCCCCGCAGATTGCGAAGCCGTTCCGCGCGGCTCAACCGGGCCTGGGGAACCGTCGGTTTCACTCTCCGCAACGCCTCCACGACCGTCAAACCCACCCGTTGGCCCAGCCAACGCGCAATTTCCGCACTCTGGTTGAAGCCTCGCTTTCTTCTGCGGTCGGGATGCAGGGGGACCGGAATCAAGGCATCCCAATGCTCCGCCGCATAATGCTGACGGAACCCATCCTCCAGCCATCGGCCCAACCAGGGACGCAGATGAAATTGCCGCCGGTATTTGAAGGCAAGGATCGCTTCCCGCACCGATCCCTTTTCCAGATAGGTCGCCCGCAAACGGGTAAGCGACCATTTCCTTTTTCCGCAATTGGCGCAGACGAAGGACTCGGGCCGAGGACGGGGAAACGGTTCCGCGCAGCGCTCGCAAAACGGTCTTTCCAGTCGCGGCCACGGGCGGGGAGGACGCGCGGCCGGAAAAATCAGGCCCGCGACGGCTTCAATCCAGACGCGCACGGGCAGGTCGCCCCCAGAGGCTAAATGCCACCAGCAAAAGAAGGACCAAGGGAATCGGACCCGACTCCAGGGACGGCCCCCACCATCCCCCCGAAACCCCGGAAGCCTCACACCAGAAGCCATGACCGATCCGCAGACCGGTGATCCAACCGGCATGAATCCCGATGGCTGCCCATAAACTCTGCTGCTGCCAGGAGAGCCGGGCCAGAATCAACCCGGAAACAAACAACCCCGCAAGCCGCCAAACATCCGCGGGCCCCGCCCAAAGCTCCAATTTTGTCCATGCGACGAAACCGGAAAAAATCCCATGAGGCAGATCCGATTGAGGGCGCAGGAAATGGGCGACCGCAAAAACCAACGCATTGAACCCCAGGAGAACCGGGACAGGTCTCTGTCCCGCTGCCTTCCAGAAAGCCAGACCCAAAATTCCCCGGAAGAAAAATTCCTCCAGAACCGCCACCAAAAAGCCGGTGGCCAGCGCTCCGGCCCAAAGATCGAAACCGGGAACTCCGGCCCATTTTCGCACCCCGAGGATGCTTTGGATCCAGGCCGCCAGCGCCACCATCGCGGTGCCCAGGATTCCCCACATGACCACCCGCCAGACGATGGCCGGCCACTTCCGACCTTCAAAGAATCGCTTCGGAACATCCCTCCAGAACCACAGCAGTCCCATCCCCAGACCCAAGGCCACTCCCAGTTGAACCCGGCCAAAAATCCTCGGCGAGGTGAACATCCCGGGAAAGGTTGCTTCCACCCCCCAGCGAACCACGGGAAAAAGCAGGGCTGTCAGAAGAACCCAAAGACCGAGAAATCCGGTGATCCCCTTCCATCCGCGGTTCATTGCACCACTCTGTCGCACCGGGGGAGTCCCGAAAACCCGTTTCTCCGAAAATTCGCGCATTTGCCCCCGGGAGGAGGGCGAAGGTAAGATGACCCCCTATGCCGGATGGCAAAGCCATTGCTCCTTTGGAGTTCGAAAAACCGCTGGTGGAGTTCGAAAAGCGGCTGGAAGAGTTGCGCAAGCTTACCGGGAAGCAGAAAATTGAGGCTGGGGACGAAATTTCCTCTTTGGAAAAGAAACTTGAGGACGCCCGCCGGGACATTTACGGCAAACTCGGTCCCTGGCAGCGGGTTCAGATCGTCCGCCATCCCCAGCGTCCCTACCTGCTCGATTACCTTCGGTTGGGTGCGACCGAGGTGGTGGAACTGGGGGGCGACCGCGCCTTCGGGGACGACCACGCCCTCATCGGGGGATTCGCCACCCTCGGCGGCCAGAAAGTCGTTTTCCTTGGCCACCAAAAGGGTCGGGACACCAAGGAAAACCTCATGCGCAACTTCGGTTGCGCCCACCCGGAAGGCTACCGCAAGGCCCTCCGTCTGATGCGTCTGGCCGACCGCTTTGGTCTTCCGGTGGTTAGCTTCATCGATACACCCGGAGCGTTCCCCGGAGTGCCCAGTGAAGAGCGCCACATCGCCGAGGCGATTGCGGTGAATATCCGCGAAATGTTCAACTTCCGCGTGCCGATCGTGGCGGTGGTCATCGGCGAGGGCGGAAGCGGCGGCGCGCTCGGTATCGGAGTGGCCGATCGGGTGCTGATTTTGGAGAACGCCTACTACTCCGTCATCTCCCCGGAAGGTTGCGCGAGCATCCTCTGGAAAAACCGGGCCTTTGCCCCGCAGGCCGCTGAGGCGCTGCGGATTTCCGCCCAGGATCTGCTGCAGCTCAAGCTGGTGGATGAAGTCGTTCCCGAGCCCGAGGGCGGGGCCCACCGCGACTGGGAAACAACCGTCCGTGCGTGCATGGAAAAAGTATCCAAACATCTCGCGGAGCTCTCCCGCCTCTCCCCCGAAAAACTTTTGCAACACCGTCAGGACCGCTACCGCTCGATCGGCTCTGTCCTGGAAAATTGAATTTCGGATTTCAAAATCCGAAATTTGAAATCTCAGCCCTCTTCCCCGATTTTCCCAAGCTCGTCCCGCAACCTTGCCGCTTCCTCGAACTGCTCTTTTTTCACCGCGCTGGCCAGGTCTTCCTGAAGCCTCTTTTTGCGAAGTTTGCGGAAGCCTTTGGGAACCTTGCCGGCATGCCGCGTTCCCTTTTGGCAGTCGTTCAAAACGTCCTGCAAAAGCTCCGCGAAGACGCCGTAACATTCCCCGCACCCCAACCGACCGGTTTTGCGAACGTCCTCGGAGGTAAACCCGCAGCTGGGACACCGGTGGGATGCGGCCGGCGTGGGAGCGGGAATCAGCAGGCTTTTGGCCGAAATTTCCTTGATCTCATTCTCCACCGCGGCAGCCGGATCTTCCTTCCCCTTGCTGGCAGCCAGCTTGGAAACGGCCGCCCAGATGTCGAAATCCACCAGGTCCTTTTGGGAGAGCTGTGGGATGCACTTTTCGCACACGTGCACATCAATCGACTTGCCGTTCACCAGCTTGCTGAGGTGGCAAGTCGCCTGGTTGCCCGGGCAGAAAGTGCACTCCATAACCTTTAGTTAACCATGGCCTTGCCGTTTCGCAAACCGCCCGCCGCTCCCCCCACCTGGGTCGCGGAAAAAATCTGGCGGGGGATCGAATCCACCGGCACCGATGCCTTTTTGGCTGCCTGGGCCCCCCACCTCCGAATCGAACGCTGGGGCTCCACTTTGCGGGCCATCGCCACCCGGCCCAACCCGAACCCGATGGATTTGGACGAACACTTTCTCAACCCTCCCCCCGGCTTTCCATGGAAAGCCGAAGAGGTCATTTGGCAGGTGGAGGGCGAAAAGTCATCCACGCACCTTTTCGGGCAAGGCAGCACCACCGAAGTGCGCGAGCTTCATCTTCGTTACGGCATCGATTTATCCCCGGACTCAGCCCCAGGCCTGTTCCCGGATCAGCGCGAAAACCGCGCCCTCCTCCTCGCTCGCCGCCCCGGCTCCCTCCTCAACCTGTTTGCCCACACCTGCGCCTTCGGTCTCGCCGTGGCCGCCGGGGGCGGCACTTCCCTCAACATCGATACCTCAGCCCGCGCTTTGGAAAGGGGTCGCGAAAACTTCCGTCGGAATCGCTTCCAGGATCGAGATCACCGTTTTTGGAAAGAGGACGTCCGCAAAGCCCTGCCTCGTCTGGTCCGGCGCGGGGAGACCTTTTCCGCGATCGTTCTGGATCCCCCCACTTTTGCCCACGGCGGTCGCGGAAACGCTTTTCGCATGGAAAAGGAGCTGGATTCGATGCTCTCCGCCTGTTTCCAACTTCTGGCCCCCCGCGGCGCCCTTCTGGTCTCCATCAACGAATCCAACACCCGAGCCGGGGAACTGGAGCGGCGGATTCGCTCGCATTTGCAAGAAAGGGAAATCCAGGCCCGGCTGGAACCGTCCCGGCGCCCGCCGGAAGTGCCCGAAATCCGCATGCCCACGGGGATTTGGGTGTTTCGCGAGGATTGACACCCCTCCGCAGGGGCCGATTTTCAAAGCGCGTGAACGGCCTTCAATCCCTTGCCTCGACCGCCCTGAATCTGTTTCGCGAATTCGTGCCCGGCAATCCCGATGCTGCCCGTTTTTGGCTGGAGACGGGCTCCGCGGCCTTTTCCCTTCTCGTGGTGCTGGGGCTTTTGCTGCGCTTTTTCGGGTCGGAAAACAGCCGCCCCGGTCTGGTGTTGGTGGCGGGTGTCTTGGGTGTTTTGCTCCTCGCCGGCGGTGCGGCAACCGTGGAGCTTTATGCCCTGCCCGCGCTTCCTGCCTCCGTGACATCGGTCGTCGATTCCATCTCCTCCCTGGCTGCCGAAAAACTACACCAACCGGCCTGGCCTGCTCGCACCGTCCTTCTTGCCGCCGGCCTGGCCACCAGCCTGCTCATTGTTGTCTCACCCCTGACACGAATGACTTTTAAAGTTCCGGGCTTTCTCGCCTTGGTGGCTTGGCTGGCTGCTTTGACCACCGCTTTTACCGTCCCAGCTTTCATCCGGACTAGCCTGGCACCGAAGACCGAAGCTCGTTCTTCCCCTGCTTCCCATGCAGAACGTTAAAATCAAAAATCCGGAATTCTTCTTAGACCCCCAGCCCTCTCTCCAGCTCCCTCCTTGCCCGGTCCATCTCTGCCGTCTCCAGGCTCTTGGGCGCGGAGATGGGCGGACCCACCATGATTCGGCAAAGGGCTCCTGGTAAGGGGATTTGAAATCGATCCCATGAGGGCAGTTCCCAAAAGCGACTGTAACGCGTTGTGATTGGATAAATGGGGCGTCCGCTTCTTGCGGCCAACGCCAGCACTCCATCCTGAACCTTGGCCCGGGGTCCTCGCGGTCCATCGGGGGTAATTCCGATGTCCCGGGCCTGGGGTCGTCCCAATTCCCGAAGAAGCTCACGCAGCGCCTCGCTGCCGCCCCGCGAGCTCGATCCCCTTGCCCCATCAATTCCAAACCGGCTCATGATCCGGGCGATGAACTCCCCGTCGCGACTCCGGCTCACCAGCATCAACATCCTTCGCCCCGGACAAAGCCGTTCATATAGATACGGCATCAGCAGAATCCGGTTGTGCCAAAACGCCCAGATTCTCGGTTGATCCGGATCCTTGCCCAAAATCCCCAGTGGATCCTCCACTTGGTAACGCAAGGTGAGCGCAAGGCCGCGAATTAACGCCGCGATCAAAGGCGGACTGCTTTCGGCCAAGGATTGTTTGAAAAACCTTCTCACGCAAAAGGCCTCCGGTTCCACCATCGGGTGATGGATCTCCAAGGGGTCTCCAGGACCAGCTCCCGGATCAACTCCTCGGTGGAGGCTGCCCTTTCTTCCTGAATTCGGCCCAGAAGAAACAAAGCCGGAAGCATGATCAGTGCGATAAGGATGTACAGGATCACAAACCCGTTCAGCTGAATGTCCGCGCCGATTCTGAACCCGGCCAGCGTATCCGTCAGCAGCCCCCAGCCCAACGGTGACAGCCCGGCCGTCAGGCTTCCCGCCACGCTGAAGAGGGCAAAAAAATGGCTCCGCCCCATGGCTGGCACAGTACCCATCAGCAGCCGCAAATGCGCGCTGCTATACAGGGCCAATCCGATGCCCGCGGTCGCCTGTTGCAGGACGAAGGTTCCCCAGGTGAAGGGCAGCAAATGGGCCGCGACGGCTCCCCACCCAAGCCAATGGATTCCCAAAATCACCGCCGCCAGGACCAAGACCGGACGGCTCCCCATCCGGTCCAGCCAACGACCCGCCCGCAACGCGGTCAGCACGTACACGGTGCCCCACATCAGATGAAGAACCATAAAAAGGGAATCGGAACACTTGAACTGGTCACGGGCGAAAGGCACGAAGAACAAACCCCCACCCGCCATCGCCAGCATCATGGTGGCGTGAAAAGCGATCAGTTGGCGAAACGGGGGATATTGCAGCATCTCCTTCCATGGCACGGCCTCAGAACTGGCCGGGCCCTGGGTGGGTGCATCGGGGATTTTTTTCAAAAATATCAGGGAAGCCAAGGCCAACACCAGGCTGGCCCCGAACAACAGCCCGAAAGAAGAAGCCTCGTCCGTGTGATTCAGATACCAGGCGGTTAACGCCACCGTCAGCAACAGGGCGGACTGGGAAGCCGCCTGGTCCAGGGAAAGAAATCGTCCCCGGACCTGCTCCGGCACGATGGCGCTGATCCAGGGGAGGTACCCGCTGAGGGAAATCCCGCGCATCGTGTTGAAGAGAAATAAAAAAAACAGCATTAAGGCTTGGCGGGAAAAGTTGTCGATCGGCAGGGGCAAGGCAGCGACCAACACCAGTCCGGCGATCAGCACACTACGCGAGGTCCACCCCCGCAGCACAAAGTTGCGGTACCCCACCTTCTCGACGAACCGTGCCGCCGGAATCTGGAAAATGTTAAGAAGGGCGGCCAGGGAGGCCAGTACCCCCAACACCGTGGCGGAGGCACCCAGCTTCTTGAAGTAGAGCATCATGGGCAGTCCCATGACCAGATAGAAGGAGCTGGTGTTGAAAACCTGAAACAGGAACGCGTTCAGGAGGGGCCCCCGGACGAGCCCGCCGTCTTTCATGCGCCGGATTCCCGCGGGCGAAGGAGCGGGAAAAAAATCACCTCACGGATCGAATCTGCACCCGAAAGCAGCATCGCCAACCGGTCCACGCCCAAACCCAGCCCACCCGCCGGAGGCATGCCGCTTTCGAGAGCCTCAAGAAATTCATGATCCACCTTCTGGGTATGTTCTCCGACCTGATGACGGAACCGCTCGGCCTGCAGGATCGGATCGTTCAGCTCGGAATACCCGGGGGAGATTTCCTGCCGCCCGAAGATCAGCTCATACACGTCGACCACAGTCGGGTCCTCTTGGTTCAGGCGGGCTAAGGGGACAAGTTCCGCCGGCAAATGGGTGATGAAAACAGGGTTCACCGCCTCGGCCTCCACCTTTTTCTCGAAAACCTTCTGGGTGATCTCCAACGGGGAAAGACCCGGCTCCAGCTCCACCCCAAGAGCCGCCGCTTTTTTTTCCATCGCCTCCGGGGAAAGTTTGAACCAGTCAGCCCCTGCCGCCTCCGCCACGGCGTCCCGATACTTCTTCCGCGGCCACGGTGGGGTGAGATCGATCGTGGTGCCGTCGGACTGCGCAATTTTCATTCCCCCGGTCAACTCTTGGGCCGCGCCGGAAATCATCTCCTCCACCAGGGAGGCCATGCCTTGGAAATCGGAGTAGGCCCAGTAGGCCTCAAGCATGGTGAACTCGGGGTTGTGCCGTCGGGAGATGCCCTCGTTCCGGAAGTTGCGGTTGATCTCAAACACCTTCTCCAGCCCCCCGACCAGCAACCGCTTCAGGTAAAGCTCGGGCGCGATGCGCAGGTAAAGATCCAGTCCCAACGCGTGGTGCTTGGTCTTGAACGGTTCTGCCGCGGCCCCACCCGCCACGGTCTGCATCATCGGCGTCTCCACCTCGGTGAAGCCCCGGGCGGAAAGAAACTCGCGGAGATAACGGACCAGTTTCACCCGTAAATCCAGTGCCTTGCGGGAGGCCTCGTTCGAAATCAGGTCCAGATGACGTTGCCGGTGACGGGTCTCGGTATCCACGAGCCCGTGCCATTTATCCGGCAGGGGTGCCAAGGATTTGGCGAGTAAAACAAAGCTTTCCACCCGGATGCTCTGCTCTCCTGTTTTCGTGAGAAAGAGGGTTCCCTCCACTCCCACAATGTCGCCCAGATCCAGCAGCTCAAAGACCGACCTCTCTTTTTCCGGCAAGGAAGGCTTCTGGATATAAATCTGGAGCCTCCCCGCCCGATCCTGAAGATGAAGAAACTGGCTCTTGCCCATGTCCCGATGGGACACGATCCGACCCGCCATCCGCACTTTTCTTCCCTCCTCCCACTTGGTCCGAATTTCCGAGGTATTTTCCGTTCCCGGAAAAGCCCCCCCGAAAGGATCCACCCCCAACTGGCGAAGCTTCTCGAGCTTTTCGCGGCGCACAGCCAAAAGGGCGGATCGTTCCTCACTCATGAAGACCGAGTTCTACCCGATTCAGCCTTTCCTGGGTAGGGAAGACTCTCGTCTTGTCTTAGCCGTAAACGTCCACGTAAACGAAAAGGACTTTGCTGTTCGCGCAACTTTTATCCTACCAATTCCGGGTACGCCCCCTGCGCCACCTGCTGCAACCGCTGATGGATCTGCTGTCCGGAATCCATGGAGAGTAGCTCCTCGGTCAGCCGCTGGCATTCCCCGTAGTGCAGACTTTGCACCGCCTTTTTCACCCGCGGCACCGCCACGGAGCCCATGCTCATTTCGTCCACTCCGAGCCCGATCAAGATCGGGGTCATCACCACGTCCGCCGCCATTTCCCCGCAAACCCCGACCCAGATGTTATGCCGGCGAGCCGCCTCCACCACCATCCGGATCAGGCTTAAGACCGCCGGGTGGGTCGGCTGATAAAGATTGGCAACCCTTTCGTTCGTTCGGTCGGCTGCCAGGGTGTACTGCGTCAGGTCGTTGGTGCCGATGCTGAAGAACTGCACCAAAGGCGCCAACCGGTCGACAATCAGGGCCGCGGACGGCACTTCGATCATCGCCCCCGTTTCCACTTCCTCGGCCGCCGGAATCCCCGCCGCCCTCAGCTCCTCCCTCGCCTCTCCCAGAATCGCCAGAGCCCCGGACAACTCTTCCCGCGTGGCAATCATCGGGAACATCACCCGGACTTTCCCGCCGGGATTGGAGCGGCAAATGGCCCGCAACTGCACCTTGAAGACGTCTGGCTTTTCGAGGCAGTAGCGGATCGCCCGCCAGCCCAGGAAAGGATTTTGCTCGGGATCCAGACCCAGATGGGTGGGGAGTTTGTCCCCCCCCAAATCCAGGGTCCGGATAATCGCGGGATGGGGGCGCGAAGTCTCCACGACCTGTCGGTAAATGTTGGTCTGTTCCTCCTCGCTCGGAAAATGCACGCGGTTGAGAAAAAGAAACTCGGTCCGGTATAAGCCGATCCCTTCGGCCCCGCTTTCCAAAATCAGCGGCAGGTCCTCCGGTAATTCGACATTGGCCGAGAGGATGATTTTTCGGCCGTCCTTGGTGGATCCCGGAGTGTCCCGCAGGGCCTCGAGGCTGACCTCCATCTCATGGCGACGCTTTTCGATCTGGCCGTATTCGTAGCGGGTCTGGTCGGTGGGATGGACGATGAGCAGCCCGGCGTAGCCGTCGAGAATGACGGGCGCGCCCGATTCACACCGGTCCAAGACCTCGTGCAAACCCACCACGGCCGGGATATTGAGCGACCGCGCCATGATCGCGGTATGGGAGGTGACACTGCCGGCCTCGGTCGCAAACCCGAGTGCCAACTGGCGGTTCAGCAAAGCGGTGTCGGAAGGAGTGAGGTCGTGCGCAAGGATGACACTCGGCTCATCCAGCGCATAGAGATCGGTGAGTTTGCGGCCCAGCAGGTTGTGGATGACCCGGCGCCCCACGTCGAGGATGTCGGCGGCCCGCTCCCTCAGGTAGGGATCCTCCACCTCTTTCATGCTCTGGGCATAGACCCGGATCACGTGCTGGTAGACACTCTCCACGCACACCTTCCGCATTTCCAACTGACGACGCACCGCGGCCGCGATGGTGCTGTCCGCCGCCACCATCAGGTGGGCTTCGAAAATGTCGGTCTGCTGCTCTCCCAGGGAATGGGCCAGCTGCTCGCGGATTTTCTGGATCTGCTCGCGCGTTTTCAGCAACGCCGCCTCGAGGCGCCGCATTTCGTCCTCGATCTGCTCCTCCCGGATCTTGGTGGGATGGACCCGGACTTCCTCCTCCTTGCTGAAAACGGCTAGTTTTCCGCTGACAACTCCTGGCGAGGCGGGAATCCCCGTTAGGCGCAGCTCCGCACCGTGGTTGAAACTGGCGGACTCACTCACGGAAGAGAAGTCTCTCCCCCGGGCCTACTCCTCGTCGAACTTTCTTTCCACCAACTGAAGCAGGGCCTGCACCGCCTCCTGGGCGCCGGGCCCCGTGGCCAAGATCCGGATTTTGGACCCCATCCCCGCCGCCAACATCATCAGGCCCATAATGCTCTTGCCGTTGATCATTTCCCCGTCCTTTTCCACGTGTATTTCGCATTTATGTCGGTTGGCCTCCCGCACAAACATCGCCGCGGGCCGTGCATGCAATCCCAAGCGGTTTTTGATCACCGTCTCATTCTCGTGCCTGGCTCCCTCTGCGGCCATGGTCAGCGATCCTTCAGGTTCAGCCGGGTCAGCAGCTTCTCGTTAAATTCCATGGCGGAGAATTGGCCCATCGTTTTCATCTTCTGGTCCAAAGCGGCCACCTGCACGAGCCCGGCCAGGTCCCGCCCGGGACGGATGGGGATCTTCACGTGGGGAATTTTCATGCCGAGGATCTCGTAATATTGCTGGTCCAGACCGGTCCGCTCGATTTCCCCCACCTTGTCCCATTCCAGCAGCGTGACCACCAGATCGAGCCGTTTTTCCGTGCGGATCGCCTTCCCACCAAACAGAGAGGCCACGTTGATGATTCCGATCCCGCGCACCTCCATGAACGTACGGGTCACCTCCGCCGACGTGGCCATCAACTCCCGCCCCTCGATCAGCCGCAACCGGGTAATGTCATCCGAAACCAGCGAATACCCACGCTCCACCAAGCCAAGGGCACATTCACTCTTTCCGATCCCACTTTCTCCCCGGATCAGCACCCCCACTCCAAGAATATCCACCATGCTGCCATGCTCGCTGGTGCTGGGCGCGAAATCCTCCTCCAGGCAAAGCGTGATCAGGTTAACGAGCCGCGGGGTCACGATCGGGGAAATAAAAACCGGCACCTTGGCGGCCTTGGCTTCCTTCACAACATACGCCGGGGGCCGGAGGTTGCGGCTGAAAACAATGCAGGGAATTTTCCTCTCGAGAATGGCCCGGATTCGCTTGGGACGCTCTTCCGGATCCAGGGAGTTCAGGCAGGCCATCTCACTTTTTCCAATCAGCTGAACGCGTTGGTAGGCAAAATATTTCATGAAGCCGGTCAGAGCCATGCCAAGCCGGTTCACCGCGCCCTCGCGGATGGTTCGATCCATCCCCTCTTGGCCGGTGACCAGCTTCAGCTGGAGGCGCGAGGCATGCTGGTTGAAAAAATGCTCAACCGTGACCGTCTGGGGGCGGCGGACCGGACTCATCGCAACCTACCGGTCATAGCCCCGGGGATGGGCCTGATGCCAGGCCCAGGCGCTGCCGAGGATCTGTTCAAGGCTTGAGTACACCGGCTTCCAGCCTAACTCCCTCTGCAGTTTTTGCGAGGCTGCAACCAGCTTGGGAGGATCCCCGGGACGGGCCGGCCGCCCCTGCATGGGAATTTCCTTCTGGGTGATCTTGCGGGCTGCGTCGATGACCTGCCTCACGGAAAAGCCGTTGCCGGTTCCCACATTGAAGCACCCGGGCTGTTCCCGGTGCAGGGCCAGAATGTGGGCGGAGGCAAGATCCCTCACGTGGATGTAATCCCGGATACAGGTCCCGTCGGGAGTCGCGTGCTGCTCCCCAAACACTTCCACATGCGGCTTCTGCCCCATCGCCGTGAAGAGAACATTGGGGATAAGATGGGTCTCCACCCGGTGATGCTCCCCCCGCTCGGCGGAAGCCCCCGCCGCGTTGAAGTACCGCAGGCACGTTGGGATCACGCCGTGAATCTGGGCGTACCACCCAAGGATCTGCTCAAACATCAGCTTGGAATGCCCGTACGGATTGATCGGTTTCTGGGGGGTCGACTCGTCCATCGGCACCCGCTCCGGAAGGCCGTACGTGGCGCAGGTGGAAGAGAAGATGATCTTTTTGCATCCCGTTGCCACCATGGAGTCCAGCAGATTGAGCCCGCCGCTCACGTTGACCCGGTAATAAACCGACGGATCGCGCATACTCTCGGGTACCAGGGCCTTGCCGGCAAAGTGGATCACCGCCTCCGGCCGATGCTCCTGCGCGGCCCTCATCAACAGGTCGCGGTCGAGCAGATCCCCCTGCAGAAACACCGCCCGGGGATGGACCGCCGCCTTGTGGCCCTCGCTGAGATTGTCCCAGACCACCACCTCGTGGCCGGCAGCGAAAAGCTCCTCTACACACACGGAGCCGATGTATCCGGCTCCCCCTGTGACGAAGACCTTCATCGCCGCGTGGTGTTCGGTGCGGTTCCGCTACTCCTTGAGGTTCATCGCCAGAAGGAATTCCACGTTGTTCTTGGTCTTCTTCAGGCGTTCGAGCAGAAGCTCCATCGCTTCCACCGGCGGCAACGAGGAGAGCGCCCGGCGCAGGATGTGGATGCGGGGCATCTCATCCGCGTGATAGAGCAGCTCTTCTTTCCGGGTGCCGGACTTGGAGATGTTCACGGCCGGGTAGACCCGCTTGTCCACGAGGGCCCGGTCCAAATGGATTTCCATGTTTCCGGTCCCCTTGAACTCCTCAAAGATCACCTCGTCCATCTTGCTACCGGTGTCGACCAGCGCCGTGGCGATGATCGTCAGACTGCCGCCCTCCTCGATGTTCCGGGCGGCCCCGAAAAACCGCTTCGGCTTGTGCAGCGCGTTCGCGTCCACGCCGCCGGAGAGGATCTTGCCGCTGTGCGGCTGCATCGTGTTGTAGGCGCGGGCCAGCCGGGTGATGCTGTCGAGCAGGATCACCACGTCGGTGCCCTTTTCCGCCAGCCGCTTGGCCCGTTCGATGACCATCTCGGCCACGTGCACGTGCCGATCGGGCGGCTCGTCAAAGGTGGAACTGATCACCTCGCCCTTCACCGAACGCTCCATGTCCGTCACTTCCTCCGGCCGCTCGTCGATGAGCAGCACGATGAGGTGGGCCTTGGGATGGTTGGCAGTGATCGAGTTGGCGATTTTCTGCATCAACACCGTCTTTCCGGTCCGGGGCGGCGCCACGATCAGACCGCGCTGGCCGAAGCCCACCGGACTGATCAGGTCGAACGCCCGCATCGCCATGTCCTTCAGCTTTTCATTCTCCAGGATGACCCGGCGATTCGGGAACAGCGGCGTCAGATTGTCGAAATGGATCGGCGGTTTCCGTTTCGCCACGTCGTCGCCACCCACGGTGTCGACGGTGGCGAGCGCGAAGTAATGGTCCTTGTCCACCGGAGAGCGGATCTCCCCGCCCACCCGGTCGCCCCGGCGCAGGCCGTACTTCCGGATCAACCCGGGATGGACGTAGATGTCCTCCCGCGTCGCCAGGTAGTTGTTCGCCTGCAGACGCAGGAAGCCGTAATGGTCGGGCAGGATCTCGAGGATCCCCTCGCCGGCCACCCGGCCGTTGTTCATCGCGTGGCGTCGCAGGATTTCAAAAATCAGCTCGTACTTGCGTAGGCCGCCGGGATTTTCCACTCCGATTTCCGTCGCCTTCTCGGCCAAATCCTGGAAGGACATGTTCTGCAGGTCATCCAGCCGCATGAGCGGACCGGTGGGTCGGGGCGCCTCCGGCGCACCGCCTTCTCCCCCGCCATCGGGACCGCCCTCCTCGGGCATCCGCCGGTAGTCGTAATCGTCCCGGTATCCTCCGCCCCCGCCGCCGCCGTAGCCGCGACGATCGCGACCCCCGCCTCCGCGCCGGCGCCGGAAAAAGCGCTGCCGACCGTAGTCGTT
>Ga0214917_10003574_pt1 | contig 17838 bp, 17 predicted proteins | sample LL_1208_BB_MetaG_FD_177983 | JGI IMG/M metagenome (GOLD analysis project Ga0214917, IMG submission 177983) | Freshwater microbial communities from Lake Lanier, Atlanta, Georgia, United States - LL_1208_BB | ecosystem: Environmental > Aquatic > Freshwater > Lake | place: USA: Georgia | collected... | reverse complement strand
CCCCAAAAACTAGAGCCCAATAAAGGCCGGCTTTCACCCTTTAATTCATAAAAGTAGCCTTTAAGGGTCTCGATAGCATTTCGGCCTATGGACATGAAACTTTCACCCACCACCACCTTTCCAGGTATCAAGCTGGGCAATTTGGCTGGCGCAGCCGGAGTTAAATCCGCCTTAAATGCCAAAGGCCAAGCGGGCGAAGTGGCCAAGACAGAGGGGTTTGCGGATGCTTTTAAGTCAGCTCTGAACTCGGTAAGCCAAGCTCAAATCCAAGCCAGCCGACTGCAGCGCGAGGTGCAAATGGAAAACCCTAAAGTCAGCCTTGAAGAAACCATGGTGGCCATGCAAAAGGCCCAGATTGGCTTTCAGTCTGCGCTGCATGTGCGCAACCGCATGGTTCAGGCCTATACCGACATCATGAATATGTCGGTTTGAGGGTGGCTAGGCTTGCTCTGGCTGAACTTACTTAGTAGGCTGTTACACCCAACTTAAGTCCAGTTGCTTTTAACACCGCATGAAGCGTTTTAATGGTGGGGTTCCCACGCACCGATAAGGTGCGGTAAAGCGTCTCTCTTGATAGCGCTGCTTTTTCAGCCACGGCCGTCATGCCCCCACGGGCCTCCACAACTTTTCTTAACGCTGTGAGATAGGTTTTGGGGTCTTCATCTTCGCTAGCGGCATTCAAAAACTCAGCAGCGAACTCAGCATTTTGTAGCTGCACGTTAAGCCAACTGTCATGTGAAATATTTGCACTCATTTTTTACTCCGTGTTTGCCACTCTTTCCATCGGGAGATAGCTCTGGCAATATTTGCACCTTGTGTTCGCTTATCGCCCCCATCGCACAACAACAATAACCGTTTGTTTTCTATCGCGTAATAGACCCTCTAACCCGGCCCCCAGTCAATGCGCAGCTCCCACACCCCATCTCCTACTGGCTTGCAGTCGCCAAAATTGCCGTTTTCAAGCCTCACCATGCGAGCCGCAATTCGGGCTTGTGCATGCCGATCTTTTAGCCCATCGAGCCACTTTGCAAAAAGGTCTACGCCCCGTTCTTGATAATGAATCAGTTCATACATTTTCTTTATTGTAGCTTTTGGGCTACAAATATTTCTCAAAAAAACAGTGAGTCCACTTTCGAAGTAGCCTCCCGAGATCTATCGCTTCATTGGAAAAGACAACACGCTGAGTTCATCAACGCGTACAACGCCATCATTGAAAAAGAGGGCTTACCTCTAGAAGAGTGAAGAGCCTTTTAATGCCAATCAGTGCAGCACCCGCTGCGCAGGCACACTTTGGTCAAACTGGAACAACCAAGGCTCGGCCAAGTCTCTAATTTGGGCATCGTTGCGCAAAATGCGCTGCATGATTTTGGTTTTTTCGGTGCGCTGCTCGGGCTTGAGTTCTGCACCCTGCGCCAATTTGCGTAGCTGTTCAATCAGCACGGCGCAGGCGCCCTCTTGGCGCATCACTTCATCCCAGTTTCGTTCTTGTGCGGCTTGCAGCATTTTTTGGCTGCTTTCTTCAATGGCTAGGTAATAGTCAATCAGGCAAGTCGTCATTTCAAGCCCCTGCAAGCGCCATCTGGTTGTAGGCGTACACATTGCTCTTAGACGCGGTTTTGTTAGCGGATTGCCGCACAGCTGCCGCGTACAAATCCATACCCGCATTGGCTGCATTGGGCCTGATTTGCTTCCAAGCATCCACAATGGGTGCGAGCAGGTTTTTTACCTCATCCAATCCCGCAACATCATTTTTAAGGTTGGCTTTTACCAGCCGAATCGAGCAATAGGCATACAACTGGTCTAGGTTGTGGGCTAAGGAGCCGCCGCCTTTCATGTCCAAGTGGGCGCGCAGGCCTTCATTCAATATTTGAATAGATTGGTCAATCTTCTTGATCTTGAGCTCCACCGACTTGCTGTCGATGAACCCTTTCGCCTGGTCAATGCGCTCCAACAGGCCTTCGTACAACATGGTCACCAACTCGTGCTGGCCGTAGCCTGCGGCTCGGCTTTCTTGGTCGACCTTGGTATATGCCGCCGCTGCCAATTTGTTGCTAAAAGTCATAGAGCCACCTTCAATTTACTTGTTGACTCTTTATCGGCTTAATTAGTAAAGACTTAAACAATGAGATTGATGATTAAGTTGCGATGGTTTGGGTGGGAGAATATGCCCCTATTTGGAGCTTCCAATGAAATGGTTTCTAAGTAAGCTGCAAACTTATCTTCACAGTTCTTTTACTTTATTAGGTAAAGCGTCCACATGACTTCAAACAAGCAAACTGCAACAGTTCGATCGGCTGACTACCTTGCAGCATTTATTCGGGCACAGGGGGTGAAGACAGTATTTATGGTTCCTGGTGGCGGGGCCATGTTCTTGAATGATGCGATTGCTTTGGCTGAGGACTTGGATTACGTTCCCCACCACAATGAACAGGCATGCACCATAGCTGCTGAAGCCTATTCAAGGGTAAATGAAAAATTGGGGGTGGCAATGGTAACCACGGGTCCAGGCGCAACCAATGCCATCACGGGAGTTGCAGGCGCGTGGATTGAGTCAGTTCCGCTATTGGTGATTTCTGGGCAGGTCAAACGTGCGGACATGATGGGTGACAGCGGTGTCCGCCAAAAGGGGCCGCAAGAAGTCAACATCGTGGCAATGGTGTCTCCTATCACCAAGTATGCGGTGACGGTGATGGACCCTCTACGGATACGCTATGAACTTGAGAAAGCTTTGCATCTGGCCACCACGGGCCGCAAAGGGCCGGTTTGGATTGACGTTCCGTTGGACGTGCAAGCTGCACCTGTAACTCCATCCGAGTTAGTCGGATATTCTCCACCGACCCACGCACAGCCAAGCGATTACCGTCAGGTAGCCAGGCAAGTTATGCAGCTGCTGCTGCAGTCCCGGCGGCCGGTCATTTTGGCGGGGCATGGCATTCGCTTATCCGGTGCGGCAGAAGCGTTTGCCGCGTTATACCGAAAATTGGGCGTGCCGGTTTTGACCACCTGGAACGCCATGGACCTGATAGCTTCAGATGACCCGCTTGCGGCTGGTAAGCCCGGCACAGTTGCGCTCCGCGCTCCTAATTTTATTGCACAAAATTGCGACTTGCTGATCGCCATCGGTGCCAGACTGGACAACGTGGTGACGGCGCACAACCCCGCTAACTTTGGTCGGCAGGCCAAGAAGGTGGTTGTTGACATAGATGCGAAAGAAATTGGCAAGTTTTCGCATCCCATCGATATTGCGGTCCATGCTGATGCCAAGGACTTTATCGAGGCGCTTTTGGCAGAAGCTGGTACCGCAGATCTGAACCCATTCACAGATTGGCTCAAGCGTTGCCAGCACTGGAAAGACAAATACACCATTAACGATGGGGCACACTTCCCAATTAGCGGAGAAATCAGCCATTTCCACATGATGGACGCCTTGTCCAGCCATATTCCGCAGGACACATTGGTGGTAACGGGGAGTTCCGGGCTGGGCATAGAGTCTTTTTACACCGCCTTTCTGAATAAAACAGGGCAGCGCGTCTTTCTTACGTCGGGTCTGGGCGCAATGGGATACGGCGTACCCGCCATGATTGGGGCATCCCAGGTGGACAAGGGGCGCAAGTTGGTCGGCATCGAGAGTGATGGCAGCCTGCAAATGAACCTGCAGGAACTGCTGACATTAAAAGCAGCCAATATTCCACTCACCCTTTTCATCATCGACAACGCTGGATATGCCTCCATCCGCAATACGCAGAGGAACTACTTTGATGGTCGCTACATAGGCACCGGTCCGGAAGCCAAGCTGTTGCTACCAGATATTGTCAAGCTGGCTGGCAGTTTAGGCATATCTGCGTCCAGTGTGTCGGATGCATCCGGGTTGGATGCTGCGGTCGCAAGGGCGCTTGGGACTGAGGGTCTGCATATTTTGGTGGTCAAAGTTAAAAAGGACGAGGCTCTTTGGCCTAAGTGCGCAGCCATCCCGCAAGCTGATGGTTCCATGCTGTCTATGCCTTTGGAAGACATGTCCCCGCTTCTGTCCATTGAAGAGTTGGAGGCTGAAATGTTAGTGCCCTTGTTGCCAGCGTCCTATCAGGCGCGCGGGTTGCAATGAAACGCCAGTGTTCGGTTTGTCAGGCGGAATTCTTTCCGGAGAGCCTGCTAACACTGGAAAACATGCCTAAGGATGCTCAGGGCTTTTTTGAAGATGCAGACGAAAGTGCCAACGTTGGTGTAACGCTTCAGGTGGTGCAATGCGCATGTTGTGGTTTGGTGCAGTTGAACGCGACAGCTGTGCCCTATTTTCGCGACGTAATTCGAGCCAATGCATATTCACCTGCCATGGCCGAATTTCGTCTGAAGCAGCTTCATGCCTGGCTTACGGCAATAAATGGGTTCCAGGGCAAGAAGATTCTTGAAATAGGGAGTGGCCGTGGCGAGTATCTGGAACTCTTCAGACAGTTGGGCGTGCATGCCTTTGGCGTAGAACACGCGGCGAGTTCGGTTGCTGTAGCCACTGCGGCAGGGCACACGGTGGAGCAGGGGTACTTGGGGGACGCTGGCACAACGCTTGGCAATGGGCCATTTGACGCCTTTGTATCCTTCAACTTCATGGAGCACTGGCCGGACCCTGGTGCGGTCCTAGCCAACCTGCATGCGCAATTGATGCCCGGCGCGGTGGGACTTATAGAGGTACCCAACTTTGACATGATTCTGAAGGCTCAGCTTTTCTCAGAATTCATTCCGGATCATCTGTTCTATTTCACGGCCGAGACCCTGCGTTTCACGCTGGAAAGATTTGGATATGAAGTCTTGACCGTAGACAGCATCTGGTCGGATTACATACTGTCAGCCCGGGTCAAAAAAAGAGAGGCTCTTAACCTTGATGCGTTCCACATGAGCAAGCAACGACTAGTTAGTGAACTCAGGTCATATGCAATGTCCCATGCTTCGGGTGGCGTAGCGGTGTGGGGCGCCGGCCACCAGGCTCTGGCAATGCTTTCACTCGCTCATTTACAAGACAAGGTGGCATTTGTGGTGGACTCTGCGCCGTTCAAACAAAAAAAATACACACCAGCCAGCAATATTTATATCGATAGTCCGGGTGCTTTAGAGACTGGGCGCGTAGATACCGTCATCATCATGGGAGCAGGATATTCTGATGAAATTTTAAAAACGCTCAGGCAATACTACCCCCTGATCAAGCACGTAGCCGTTTTACGGGATTCCCATCTGGAGGTCTTGGATGCCTGAAACCGAATCTCTGTGTGCGCTGATTTCAAAAATCAAAAACCATGCACCCAACCCAAAGCTTGGTCTGCCTCAAGAGCTTTTTTACTACGTCAGCGAAACTACGCCCCTGATCAACGTAGACCTTCTGATCAAGGACGCCGAGGGGCGCACATTGCTGACTTGGCGGGACGACCAGTTTTATGGACCTGCGTGGCACATTCCCGGCGGGATCATAAGGTTCAAGGAAACCATGGAGTCTCGAATTCACCTGGTCGCACAGAAAGAGCTCAAAGCGCAAGTTCGTTTCCATGCAACACCAATTTGCGTTACTGAGCTCATGAATGCGGAGCGAGATGTGCGAGGGCATTTCATATCGTTGCTTTTTGCCTGTGAGTTGATTTCAATGCCAGACCCTGCAAAAGCATATATAGGAATAGGTGCCCCCATTTCAGAGCAATGGGCCTGGCATGCAAGTGCGCCGGAAAATCTACTTTCTGTCCACGAAAGGTTTAGAGGGCATATCAACAACTCTTATACGCACAAGATACAGCCATGAAACCCTTACCACCAGAAGACCTGAAAGACATATTCAATTGGGTTGGCGACTGGAGTGCGCTCCAGGGTGCGCGCATATTTATAACGGGTGGCACGGGTTTCTTTGGCACATGGATGCTTGCCGCATTGCTGCACGCAGACCGAGAGTTGAATCTACACATACGACTTACGGTGCTAAGCCGCAACCCGGAAGCGTTCGCCACGCACCACCCCGAGCTGGCGAATTCGCCCAGCTTGAAATTTGTGCAGGGTGACGTGACTGGTGGCCCCATTTTGGTGGAGCCGTGTGACTATGTGATGCATCTTGCAACCACTGCAGCTAGCGAAACCTTTCACGGCGAAGACCAGCTCAAGAAGCTTGAAACACTATATTTTGGAACCAAGAATGTGCTGGACTTTGCGGTCGCCTCCGGTGCCAAGAAGGTGCTGTTCACTTCTTCCGGGGTTGCTTATGGGCCAATCGACCAGTTTCTTGAAGGCGTGCCCGAAAGCTATTTGGGTGGCCCTGACCTCAGTCGCGCGGACTCGGCACTGGGTGAAGGCAAGCGCGTGGCTGAGTATTTGTGTGCTTACTATGGTGAAAAGTATGGTCTGAATTTCGCCATTGCAAGATGCTTCTCTTTTGTAGGGCCGCTGTTGCCTCTTGACCTGCACTATGCGATAGGGAATTTCATTTCCGATGCTATTCTCCATCAAGACATTCAAGTCCGTGGAGATGGGACTCCTGTTCGGTCCTATATGTATATTGCAGATGCCACCGCCTGGCTGCTTCGACTGCTCATGTCTGATAAGGCAATTGGAGCCTACAACATTGGTTCGTCAAAAGGAATTGCCGTGGCAAAGTTGGCCTACATGGTACAAGAAGTCCTATCGCAAAATTGCGACGTCCGCATTATGGGCGCGTCAGACAATATGCAGGGCAACTTTCAACGCAGTATCTACCTCCCCTGTGTGCTACGGTCAAAAGAAGCATTGAATGTTCAGGAATGGACCTCCCTCGAGTGTGCGATTAAAAGGACCGCAGCGTACTGCAGACAATAAATTCAATTAATTTCATTACTATATCTTTAAGCTGCTTGAGCTATTGCTAGGCAACCATCTCTCTTTGAGGAAACTCAATATCAAAGTCATTAATAAACACATCCCAAAATTCGTTGCGATAATTAGCGGCCAGCTTACGGTGATGAGCATACAGAAAACTATTGTTTAATTTCAGATAGCACAGGGAGATGTAATGATGAGCGATCGCGTGATCAGGTTTCACACCTAATACATTTTTAAAGGACTCGATAGCAATTTCAAAATTTCCAAGACGCATGTTTGAGTTGTGAACAAAATTAAGTTCTATATTCATAAGGTACGTCATTTTTTGAATATCTGCAGGAACTAAGTGACTTGTAGAGACGACAGCGTGTTTATAGTTTGCCTCTAAAGGGGAAATGTCAAACAGCTTCTCGGCCTCGCATTGTTTATACATATCACTGCCAGGAATTGGCGTGGCCACGAAGATTCGAAACCAATCTGCATAAATCCCTTTCAGAAACGATCTAGACTCCGAGATGTCATCCATTGTTTCTCCAGGCATACCTAAAATAATATTGCAGTCAGTAAATATTCCGGCTTCCCTGCAATCTTTAAGAACTCTGGGTACAACATCTAAACGCAAGGGCTTCTTCATAAGTTCTTTTAAGACCCTTGAACTCCCCGACTCAATTGGTAAAACTAGCGCATTCACTCCGGACTTTTTTAGTAATTTCAAAAAGTCTAAATCCAATGCGTATATTGCAAGAGCATTTTGAAAAAACATACCGAGGCCCATCTCACCAATCTCGTCCACGATCTTGTAAGGCCGATGCTTTCCTGCCATAAAGTGGTCATCTTGAATAACGACGCCGTCGATAGAATACTTTTGTACCATACTCTTAATATCGGACATGATACGAGAATGGCTGTAATATCGCATATCTCGACCATGAGCTACGTGAGATGCGCAGAATGTGCATTTAAATGGGCACCCTCTTGATGTCATAATGGGCATACTATAAGAAATCTTCTTTTTGGACGCGACCAAAACCTCCTCGACAGAATCTTCAGAGTAGTGTCTATCATAATTAGTATGCTTTTCTTTCACTGCATACCTGGATGAGGTGGGATTTATTCTATAACCGTCAAGATCAAGGATGTCGTAGTCTAGAGGAGGGATTTCATCTAAATCCCAAATAAAATCATGTGCCAGATCTACATTGCCTAATTTCAATTTTTCACGGTTCACCCATGATGGGCTAGATGCAATATATGCACCTCTATCATTTGCCGTTATTAAGCTCAGCAAAGCTTTTTCCCCCTCACCGTAGCAAACTGCATCTACAAACTCTGAGTCTCTGAGAATTTCTTTGTACATAGCAGTTGGGAAGTTTCCACCAACGATTAAGAATGAGGAGCTAAAGATATCTTTTGAAAGTTTGGCTAAATCGAGAATGGAGAAGTAGGCTGGTGTGAATAGAGCTGAAATGCCCACATAGTCATAAGTCTTTCCCTTGCACTTTGAAAGCATGATCTCTGAAAAAAAGTCAACAAAAGAATCATGATTAAAGTGTGAGACCTTGTTTAGCTCAACATTAAAATCTATGCAGGTAACATTTATCTTTATAAATTTTTTTAGATATGCGCTTAAGGAAATCGGACCTAATGGCATGTCTGTAATGACGGAACCAAAAAACATCCCGTTTTTTTGAATGGTGCTAATGTTTGGTGGTGGTGAAACAAAATCTTTGAATGTGATATTCGGAGGTACTAGAAAAAGAAACTCTATTGTATCGTTGGGAAAAGAAAAATCTGAGTAATCTGATGAGCTTACTAATTGGAATCATTTTTAGTTGCTCCTTGCGAAATTGATAATGTGACTACCCAATTAAATTAATTAATTCAGAAAGAACGAATCCGTGCTACGAGGCGGGAATACGATCAAATTTAATGTACGAAATTGGCTGTTTTACTTGAATGCCTGGTGTGATTTCTGGATCGCCATAAGTGCGGCCATTACAAAAATCACATGCCTTAATCGAAGCCTTTTCGCGCAAAAATAACCAGAGATTAGCTTTGACTTTTCTGCGCTCTACTTCGTCAATTAAAAATGCGCCCCTTATATTCACATAATCATCTGGGTGATGGGGTAACGCAGCAAGCCTCTCCATATTTGCAGAAAATGGACAGCGAAATATTTTTCCATCTGTCAAGGTCGTGAAATGTTTGGCGCAGCAGTTTCTAAAAATCGATTCCGATTCCGATTCAGTGCGGTTATGGTTCTTTATTTCAGCGCAATCAGTCCATCCATAAGCTGGTTGACAGTTGTGCGGGATATTGTATTTTTCCAATGATTGGCGAAGAGCTAAAGTTCGACCAGACAGGGTACCGTATGTCGTAATAAACACAAACACTTTGCTGTTAGAGATGGCTGCTATTTTTTCCTCAGAAGGCGCTATTGTCCCATTTGTGTATATGACAACTTTATTAACATTTTTCTTTTCTGCAGCGTATGCAACAGCCTGGTGGAATTCTTTGTGCATTAGTGGATCGCCACCGATAATGCGAATCTCATTGATTTCATCAGCAACACTACAGATGTCATCAATATCGGCTTTCAGTTCAACTAATCCAATATTCTGAGGTGATTCATAGTATTGCATCAGGTTCGAGCAGTCCTTACACTTTAAGGAGCATTTTTCGGTAAGAATAAGATCAATGCTTCTAATGAAAAGTCTACTTGAGTCCATATACTTCTCCTGGGAATTCATCATATTCTCAAGAACAAAAATATCGAAATCAGGCGTGAACTCGCCGCCGGAATGGTTTCGTCTAAGATCACCAGTTAATAAATTATAATAATATGATTTTGACTTCGATCTTAGAATATTCGTAATTGAAACCCAGTTATACAAACCTATATCTTCCAACTGGCGGATGATGTCAGATATGTAGGTTGAAGCGATTAGTACAACCGCATTTTTATCGATCTCAACAAGTTTTTCTGCAGCGTGCAGAACCTGAATTTCATCTATTAAATCATTACATTTGTTTTTATTGTTGTCAATAAAACCATTTACATGAATGCCTTGCTCATTGAGTATCTTTAGCAGTACTTTTCCAGCAATATCTGCCCCGAATATGTATACATCACACCTATGTTTAAGTACATGTTGAGCAAAGGCATTGATATCATCGGGAATGCGAGTTAGCAGTGACATATCGAGATGCTCCATTTAGATCTAGGATTAGGAAAACTGACTATCTTTCAAGCCATGCCTATAGCCCAATACATCAAGCAATTTTGGGTCGAGGCTATGAATGACAGTAGAAGGAATTGAACGTAGAGAATCCTCCTCAGTCGAAATTTCCCTCGCAAAACTAGCTGCAAAGCTTCCTAAAAGCACACGGCGAATGTTAGGGCTGTTATTTTCTCCACCTCTGTGCCATAGAGCACCGTGAGTAATGATTACAGAGCCGGCAGGTGCAGTAACTTTTACGATAGATTGCTCGATATGTCGGACTTCTTGTGGGGGTTTCTTGCCTGATTTATGACTGCCAGGCACAACTTCTGTTGCACCATTGTCGGACGTGAACGAGTCCAGCAGCCAGATAGTATTCGCTTTAATGATCCAAGGTGGTATTGGCTCGGGGATTGGGGTATCAATGTGCATTTTTTGTGCCACGCCGCCGGGTTGCAGTAACACCCCTTGAAGACTACTCAGGAAATACTTCTTGTGTATGGTGTCTCGAGCAAATACTCGATTCATCGCGGAAGTAATAAGTTCACTGGTTATCAAATTGTCAAAAATGCGGCTTTTCCCAAGCAGATTCCACACTCTACGGTTCTTAGGGTCAGTTGTATGAAATTGATTTTTATCGAGGTCAACTTCATGGTTCGAAATTGAGGAAAGCGTCTTAGAGAGATTTGCTACTTCATTCTCAGACAAAACCCCACGTAAAACGACGTAGCCATTCAAATCAAAATCGGCGAAGGCTTCGTCAGTAAATGTTTCAGATATGCTTAAATGATGCTCCAGAGTCGGTTTCATGACTTCCCCCGCTTATGAGTAAACGCGAAGTTGCCAAAACGTATTTCAAGCATCCTCGCATGATAAATCAAGCATGATGTTGTCATGCTAAGCAACGCACTCTTTGTCAATAAGCAAAACAACATTAATATGGAGTGTTCGTGCCTGTACTCGTATAGCTTAAAATTCTTCCGGCTTGCTATTTCAGACCTTAGTATGTTTCTAATCGCCTTGTAGCTGGAATAAAGGTTGCCAAAGCGAGCTTTTTTGGATATGCGATTTATCCAAATTACCAAAGTATTAATATGTAGATTTGAAAATATATATTTTCTGTCTGCCTCTGGGCGGGCGCTTTTTGTGCTTAAAAAAACATCTATTGATCGGTAGGCGGTTTCTATATTCTCTACAGCATTCGGCTCGCTCCCGCTTACTGCGCTTAGGTTGTGACCGCTTTGCGTAATATTGTGTTTGTAGAAGGCGGTTTTAGTGAATCGAATTTTTTCACAATTCAAAATGTATCTAAAATTAAATTCAACATCCTCCAGTTGTTTCATATTTATGTTGAAAGGGGCGCACTTTCTTAATATGGACGATTTATAAAGCTTTCCCCAGCAATGGACCAATAGTGTGTATATATATGGGGCAGTTGCGTAGCTCTTTAAATACTCAATTATTTCAGCAGTGTTCTTGATGAAATCTTGGTCAATGCCGTGATGCGAAATAGCGGGAATTCCATTTGAACTTTTAATGTAGCTTCCAACAATTAGATTCGTCACAGGATCTGCACACTCTATTTCCTGCAGCATATTAAATATAGCTGCTTTTGGTAGACTATCATCTGAGTCTAGGAAGGTAATCCATTGTCCGCTTGCATTCAATATGCCGATATTTCTGGCGGCTGAAACCCCCAGATTTGACTCTTGAGCGATTACCTTTAGCCGAGTATCACTTTCGAACAGTCGAACAATAGCCAGCGTGTCGTCACTCGATCCATCGTCGACAACTATTAATTCGATGTCCGATGTGGGCACGCGCAATACTGATGATATACAGCTAGATATTGTCAGTGCCGCGTTGTACGCGGGGACTATTATAGAAATTCTAGTGGAATAGATTGGTTGCATTTCCAATGGGCGTAATGTTATTTGCGCACAGGATTGGGCATTGTTAACGCTGAGCTATCTGCAAGTCAGTGGCCCAAAATGTCTGCTAAGCTGACACCACACCACCAATATTCAGAAACCTCACCCAAATGTGCGCGGTAGTTGAAAGTCATGTCGTTGCCATATGCCGCAAAATGAAAACCGCCGGGCACATCGGAGTCGATATTGGCCGCAGCCCACAACAAGGGTGAGTAAGCATCGTGGTTAATGAGGTAGCGGGGAGTGCCTACCAATGCGGCGGCTATTTCAAAAAATCCTGACAACGTCAATGAAGAGGGTAATGCATCAATAGCCTCGAATGCCGCAGGGATGGAGAACTCTGACAGGGCAGGCATGAACAGCCCAACCACAGATGCGAGATCACTGCGCTCTGTCAAAAGTTGTGCCCGTGATTGGGGGTTGGTGCTGAACTGATCTTTCCAAACATCTATCGAATGGTCGGTGAATTGCGAGCCGGGGCTGCAGTCCTGAAAGGATGTTTTAACGCCGTTGAGATACCTGCCCAGAGCACCCTTTGCATCTGCGCCAATTGACCCTTGTGGCAATATGAAGGGTAGCATGGGGCTTTGCAAAAGGGGGCGTAGCGTTTGATTGCTGGCCAGATACGACTGGAGTTCAGCAACCTTGTGCTTGAAATCGATGAGGCTCAAGTCGTTGCATGGCCCCAGATACGCACACGTGCGCGAATAGACAGAGCCCAAATCAGGCGGGGTTTCGTTAACGCGGAAGTAGCGCCGCGATGTTGGGTTTGCTCGCCCTGAAAGTCCGGCAGGATTGAGACGGCCTTGGGGGTCAAATTGAAGATTCGCATTCATGGTCTAAATAACCTTGATAGGAATTGCGGCCAGCCCACGGGGCTGGGGAATGGGGTCTGTCACGGAGTCATGGTCCGTAAACCCTTCACCCCACGGTATCGGCAAAAACTTGGCACCATGTGTCTTGGCCTGATGGAGTGCAATGAACTTGGGGTCTTCGCCAATAATGCAGTCCGGACGGTGCGGTCCAAGCCAGGGGTTGCGCATTCCACGAGCCAAAACCTCCCGTAGTGGTGTTTGCCACAAGTTGCCTAGAGACATGTCAATGTAAGGGCAGGGGGTGACTTCAAAGTCTGAGGTCACCGTAATTATGCCCTTGACGGTAATGCAGCCTTTGAATGAACCATAAGATGGAGTCATGTGACTAAACACAGGGTAGTGCTTCTCTAGTTCACGCAGGATATCTGCGTCTTCTTTTTCAATCACAAACTCTGGGTGGTCTGAGCATGATCCTGTAGGTTTGGCGTAAGACACATATAGCCCGACGCCTTTTTCTTTTGCGTATTCGCACATGCTTCGAAACTCTGCAGTGCGTGCGCGGCCGCGCACCAGCACGGTGGACAGCAGCAAGTTAAGACCTGCATTAAGAGCTGCGTCTACAGCACGGATGACCCGTTTGTAGGACCCCTTTTTGTTGCGGAAATTGTCATGATCCGCCTCAATCATGCTGTCCAAGGAGAGTTGGACTTTTTCAACCCCAATGGACTTTAAATGCTGCGCACGCTTTTCGTCTAGAAACCAACCATTGGTGTCGGTGATGATGTAATGTTTTTCCGGGTCGATAGCGGCAACAACTGCGTCGAAGTCCTTCATTACCAGCGGTTCACCGCCAGTGATGACAAACCGCGCCAAACCTAGTTCGTCTGCCTGTTTGGAGAGTTCACGGATATCGTCCAAATCAATTTTGCGGCGCGAATCTTCAACTTTGACGACCTTTTCTAGGTGCCTATCCATGTAGTACTCGGCGGAGCAGTGGGTGCACTGGAAGTTGCAAAGGTAGCTTTTTTCAAGACGAATAATGGGGCTGATTTCGCCACGGGCTTCTCGCGCCGTAATCTGAGATAGCTTCTGCGCAAGGTAAGGTTTGCGCTGCGCCAGCCCGTTGCGTTTCGCGCGCTCTTGCGGTGTCAGTCGATCTTCAGGTGTTTCTATAACGAGGGACATGTGTGTTCCTTTTGGCCAAGTTCAGTCCATCCAATAGGTCAAGATGGTTTTGCGATTAGCATTTTGGTTGATCGAATCGTCGGTGTAGAAGGAATCGTTTTTATGGTGCGTAGACGATATTTCCTCTATCACGCAGCCGCCCTTGCTGACGAAAGCGTGCCGTACGCCAGGTTCCACATTGATGACATCGCCTTGTCGATAAGATGCGGTTTTACCGTCCAAAGTAATATCTACTTCGCCAAAGAGCACGTGAAAGGTTTCTTCTTTCAGCTTGTGGTATTGCTCAGGATGCGCTTGTCCGGGTAACGAAAGAAGTAGCTTCTTGCAGTAACCCCGGTTTACGACCGTGATCATAGTTAGGCCCACCTCGTGAAAGCGATCTATGCCGTAATGGTGTGACAACTCAAGATCAACTCCCCCTGGGACCGTAATGCGACTCTCGGTAAGCAGGTCTTTTACCTTTTGAACCGCCTCCAACGCTTTCTTACGGGCATTTGTAACGGCCGTGTTGGCTGAAGTCAAAGCCTTGTCTTTAAGTATTGGCAGTGTGGCTTCTGCATGTGTGTACTTCGACCAATCGTTGGCAGTTATCTGGCCGTCTTCGGGCGGAAAGGCAAAGTAGATGTCATTGTTGGTAATGGTTTCGCCGACAGCAATATTGCGACGTACGAAGATGCCACGGCGCAAACTGCGCAAACCCTCAATCTCGGCTGGGTTCGGCGGCAGGCGATTTGTGCTTTCTCCGCAAACCTTAAAGGCGTAGCGTGCTGCTTCCAACCATCTCCGGATCTGCTCCGGATTGGCTGAGTAAGCATTGAGTGGTGAGTTTGCAGTGGGCACACCCACATGTTTCTCAAATATTCTTGCGCCTTTGGCTATCGCCAACTTGATGATGTCGGTATTGGCGGGATCCTCATGCGTTGAGAAGCCGATACGCAGCCCGGGGTAACGCGCCTTCAGCACGTCAATTTGCCCGACGTGAAGCTTCTCATCTGCAGTGGGGTACTCACCTACGCAATGCAGAATTGCGAAATTTTTGTTGCGATGTGAGAGAAAACTGGTGACCCGATCAATGTCATCCAAGCTTGCGCCAGCGGTAGAGGCGATGATGGGCTGATTGGTTGATACCACCCGCTCCAGCAAAGGCCAGTCAGTGAACGAGCAACTTGCAATCTTGATGATGTCGAGAGACTGACTCTCGATAACAGCCACGGAAGCTTCGTCAAAAGGCGTAGACATGGCAAGAAATCCATTCTTTCGGATTTCGGCCACCAATTGATCGAAGTCAGCCCTAGAGAGTCTTGTTTCAGAAAACCGCTTGATGTACTTGATGTCATCGCGCCCAACCATGGAGGGGTGAATGAAGGTATCTAAATCACGGTACTGGAGCTTAAACGCAAACGTGAATTCTGGGAAATCTCTGCAAACAGTGCCAAACTGGCGGACTACCTCTAACCCATGCGCAAGCTTACCCATATGGTTGTTTGCCATCTCCAACACAAACAGCGGGGTTGGAATGGACCTCATAACTCAGTGGGCCTCGTATTCATATGCTAAAAATTAAGTCCTAAGTAATTTTCAATCTTGCTGGCAGCAAACTCAAGCATGCCTAATGTCAAAGCGGGCTGCACCCCAATCCAAAATGTGTGGTTCATCACGTTGTCTGTATTAGTCAGTTCACCACTGACTCGGTACTTAGCTCCAATTGTATAAGGTTGGCGGGTCAGGTTGCCCGCAAAAAGCAGGCGAGTTCCCACCTTGTTCTGGTCTAAGTAAGTCAACAAATCCAATCTAGAAACAGGCGAGTTGGGCTTTATGGTCATGGGAAAGCCAAACCAAGAAGGGTCAGAGTGCTCGGTGGCTTGCGGAAGTTGCAGAAATTCTTCACAGTTTTTGAGGCGCTCTTTAAGAAAATTAAAGTTCTTTTTTCTGGCGGCAACAAAGTCATTTGCTTTTTCCAGCTGCGCCAAACCGCAAGCTGCTTGCATATCGGTAATTTTCAGGTTGTAGCCCAGGTGGCTGTAGGTGTACTTGTGGTCGTAGCCTTGCGGCAAATCCCCCAGTTTTTGGCAAAAGCGTTTGCCACAGGTGTTGTCTTTACCTGGCGCGCAGTAGCAGTCTCTTCCCCAATCTCTGAAGCTCTCGGCTATGGTTTTAAGCTCATCGTGCTTGGTAAACACCGCACCGCCTTCGCCCATGGTGATGTGGTGGGCGGGGTAAAAACTCAAAGTGGCAATGTCGCCAAAAGTGCCCACCATTTGGCCACGGTAAGTGCTGCCCAGTGCATCGCAGCAGTCTTCCACCAGCCACAGGTTGTATTTTTTGCACAGTTCTGTAACCACATCCAGATTGAAGGGGTTGCCCAAGCTGTGTGCCAGCATGATGGCCTTGGTTTTGGGGCTGATGGCAGCTTCAATTTTTTCAGCTGCGATGTTGTGGGTGAGCGGGTCCACATCCACAAACACAGGCACCGCACCAAACTGCAATATGGGGTTAACGGTAGTGGGAAAACCAGCGGCTACGCCAATGACCTCGTCGCCCCTTTGGATGGCGCGTTCTCCAAGCTTGGGGGATGTCAGCGTGCTAAAAGCTACCAAATTCGCTGAAGAACCTGAGTTGACGGTAATAAGGTGCTTAACGCCAATAAATGCAGCAAGTTTTTTTTCAAACTCAGCATTGAAGCGACCAGTGGTCAGCCATCCATCAAGTGCTGCATCCACCATGTACTGCAGTTCTCCTGCACCCAGCAATTTTCCAGACGGTGGGACGGGGCTAAACCCTGGCAAGAAAGGCGCGGGCGTCAAAGAAAGCTTTGCAAATTGGCTGACTAACTCTGCAATTTGGGCTCTTAGTGCGGCTTGAGTTTCTTTGCTCATGCGATGAACAGGTTATGTAAGGTTTTGATATGACTGAATTTGTTTAAAGGTCAGCTCTCGGGCTGACTGCCCTTGGTTGGCACCTTGGTACCACTGGGTGACCCAATCCAAAACAGTTTCAATGTTTAACTTTGGCTTCCAATTCAAAAGGCTTTGCGCCTTGCTGGTATCTAGCCGTAGGGTGTGCGCCTCGTGGAGGTGTTGGCCGCCCTCTACTTGCCAGGCGGGTTGTGCCCCCGTTTGTGCCGCCCATAGGTCGGCCATGTGTCGAACAATCCACTCCACAGGCTGGGCATCTTCCAAATGGGGGCCAAAATTCCAAGCTTGCGCAAATTCTGAGCCATGATCAAACAAGGCTTGGGCCAACATCAAGTACCCATTTAAGGGCTCCAGAACATGCTGCCACGGACGTATGGCTTGGGGGTACCTGATGTTGACGGTCTTGCCATTTGCAAAACAGGAAACAATATCAGGAATCAAGCGGTCCACCGCGTAATCACCACCGCCAATCACATTGCCTGCTCTGGCCGTTGCAATGGCCACACCATGCTGATCAAAATGCTGTGCTGAAAAGAACGACTGGCGATATGAAGCGGCAACCAACTCAGAGCAAGCTTTGCTACTGCTGTAGGGGTCATGGCCGCCGAGTGGCTCATTCTCTCGGTATCCCCATACCCACTCTTTGTTGTCGTAACACTTGTCTGTGGTCACGTTCACCACAGCGCGAACACCTGGTGTACTCTTGACGGCCTCAAACAAATTAACGGTGCCCAAAACATTGGTGGTGTAAGTGTTTACTGGGTCTTTGTAAGACTCCCGGACCAGCGCCTGTGCGGCCATGTGAATCACAATTTCAGGCTCGGTTGCAGCCATTGCAGTTTTAAACGCAAGCAAATCCCTAACGTCACCGGTTAAGGAGTTCATGCTGGCAGCCACATTGGCTTGGTTAAACAAGCTCTGCTGAACTGCCGGCAGTGCAAAACCCGTGACC
>Ga0214917_10003573_pt1 | contig 17840 bp, 21 predicted proteins | sample LL_1208_BB_MetaG_FD_177983 | JGI IMG/M metagenome (GOLD analysis project Ga0214917, IMG submission 177983) | Freshwater microbial communities from Lake Lanier, Atlanta, Georgia, United States - LL_1208_BB | ecosystem: Environmental > Aquatic > Freshwater > Lake | place: USA: Georgia | collected... | reverse complement strand
ACCCGGCGAAACCTTCACGCCGCAGAAATTGCGCTTCGATCGGATAGGCAACCGGCTCAAACGGCTGAAGCGCAGCCACCGCATGGTCCAGGAAAGGAGCCCAGCGCCAGCCAGCCAGGTTGACCGGATCGAGGCTGCAGGGCTGGGGCTGCGCAGAAGACGTCATGGGGAAATCTCGGGGGGAAGAACCGGCACCTGACCACTGCCGGGGAACAGAAAATCCTGCAGGAATCGATCCGACCAGGCCTTGCCGAAGTGGCTGGTGAACAATCCATGGGCGGGATCCCGTTCGGCGCTATACACGTCGTAGGCGTCCTGAAGGCGGTGTACCTCGTCGGGATGCAGGCCAGCGGACGTTTGGGGGCGATCGTGGAGAGCCCAGTAACTGGCGAGGAACGCCGTGAATGCGGCAGGCAATGATCCCTGGGCTTGTTCGGCGTTCCCCCTGCAGAACAGCAGCCATGGCGAGAAGTACTGATGCGGGTCGAAGGAGCGCATGGTTTCCTCGCCGTTGAGATCGGGGAAGCGATCATGCAGCTGCCGAAGATCTTCCAGGTGGTGGGCCAGATACTCCGGCTTCTGGAGTAGAGGTTGGAAATCGAGAACGGCCACCAGTTTTTGGCGGGTACCGAACCACAGCAGGTCGATCCCCAGCAGTGGTTGATCGCGGTTGTATTCGGGATAGGCCACGGAATTGAGCACCTGGAGGCTCTCGCCGGCATCGAGCCGGGTCACCCGCCAGCGGCGGATGCCAGGCAACTGCCAGAGCCAACTGCGGATCACACTGTTGCCCTTGGCAGAGCGGCACTCGGCCAGGTCGTTCGGAATCGCCAGGGATTCGCCCCCCCTGGCCCGGATCTGTGCGTGGAGCTCGTCGAGGAAGGGTTCGAACATGGTGGGCGGTTAGCTTTCCGCAGCAAGCGGCTGCGTGGCGAGTGGGAAACGCTGTCGTGCCGTTGCGCTGATCGCTTCCAGCTGAGCGTCACTGGGACAGCGCAGCTCGGTGCAGTAGGTCGTCATGCTGATGCCATCAAGGAACTGCACACTGCTGACCCGGATGCGTACGCCTTCGGTTTCGAACCAGCAGCGCTCAACCCCTACATTTGTGTCGTAGCGAGTGGTGATGGTGAGCAGCCCGTCCTCGGCAAAGGAGTAGTTGCTGATCACCGGCTGCTTCTCGATGTAGCCCTTGTCCCGCAGTAGCAAGCCACAGCGTGGGTTCGCAAGGTCCACAACATCGAGCAGAACGGCGGCATGGTCGTCACTGCGGCTGTTCTCTTTAAGGTTACTCTCCCACCAGAAGCGCGCACCGCCACTCACCTGGCCGGAGGCAACGCCAAGGCTTTCGCAGATGCTCTGCACGGCCGCATCGGAGCGATCAAAAGGTTCGATGGTGAGATTGGAGTCGCCGGCTTCGTCGTCCTGGTGATCAAGATGGTGAACGGCCCGGCGGGTTAGCCAAGTGCCGGCACTGGCGGCCAAGAACTCCGCCATGGTCAAGGGTGGAAGCTGTGCCATCACCTTCAGGCGACCACGGCCTCGGTGCTGCCGGTCCGGAGTCGCCGGGTGAGGAAGCCGAACAGAACCTTGCCGATGGCGGCGACCAGATTGCCCTCCAGTTCCTGGAACATCTTCATGTTGTAGTGGAACGCTTGGTTGGCCTCCGCCACAATGCGGTCCGCCACGGCCTGTTCAATCGGCAGGCCGTCGAGGATGGCGCGGTAGCCGGCCTTGAAGGCCTTTTCGTCATCGATGGCATCAAACTCGTAAAAGCGCAAGCCATCGTGCTCTCCCAGGTTCATGGCCTTCTGGGCGATGGCCTTGAGGATCTGGCCGCCGGAAAGGTCGCCGATGTAACGGGTGTAGTGGTGACCCACCAGCAGCTCGGGGGCCGTCTGGGCCACCTGATGAATGCGGGCTACGTACTCCTGGGCGCCTGGAGTGGCTTTGACCTGGCTGCGCCAGTCCGAACCGAAGTAGAAGGCCAGATCCTGCTCCAGCGCCGATCGCCGATTGAGCTGGGGGAAACCGATTGGCCCCACCACGGGGTGATCGGCGAGCTTGCCGATCTCTTCCTCCATGGCGCTATACACAAACCAGAGATCCCCCACAAGGGTGCGGTAGCTGGCCTTGTCGACCACCCCTTTGAGGAAGCAGCTCACAAAGCCTGTGTTCTCGGCCATGGTGTGGGCCTTCTTCGTACCCTCCCGCAGCTGGAGGGCAAGGTTGACAGCCATGGCAGCAAGGCAGGAATGGTGCTGGCGCGAACCTAAGGGAGGATCGTCCGGGATCAGGTCCGTCGGTTGCAGGCCTCAATGAAAGGCCCTGCCAGCCAAACTGGCAGGCCTGAATCGGATCAGGACGGAGTGGTGGTCTCCAGTTGGCTGGCCAGCTGGATCAGCACCGCCTCGATGCGCTGCAGTTCGGCGTGGGAGGCGAGGGTGGCCTCAACCTGCTTCTGGGGGAGCTTGAGCCGCTGGCCCATGGCCTTCACATCGCTGACCAGGCGATCGCGGTAGGTGGTGAGCACTTCGATTGACTCGAGACAGTCCTGACGGCTGGGATCGGTCATGGAGTGGAGAAGGCGGCTTTGGCCACGGTACGTAGTCGTCCGAGCCCGGCAGCTCGCACCGGGGCCTCGGGCCCCTAAAAGGCCTGGCCCAAGCCGCGAGTTCGACGGCGCGACAAACCATTTGGGCCGACGGGCCAGGGCCTGGGAAGCGGCCGAGCGGGCTTTAATCACGAAATCTTGCGTCACCCGTTGCTAGGCAGTCCTGGCTAGACCCTCAGGCTAACTTCGTGGAGCTTCGATCCTTAGGACAAGCTCACAAGCCACTTTTCAGTTGCTGTCCCAGTAATTTTGAAAAGTTCAGAGCCTGTTTGAAGAAGCTCCCCATCCCTCCCCCAGGGTTCTCTCCAAAATGCTCGACGCCTTCTCCCGCGCTGTTGTAAGCGCTGATTCAAAAACTGCTGCTATTGGCGGCAATGAACTGGCAGCTCTTCGTGCCTATGTTGCTGAGGGCAACAAGCGCCTCGACGCCGTCAATGCCATCTCCTCCAATGCATCCTGCATTGTGTCTGATGCCGTGACCGGCATGATCTGCGAGAACACTGGACTGATCCAGGCTGGTGGCAACTGCTATCCCAATCGCCGCATGGCCGCATGCCTGCGCGATGGTGAGATCGTGTTGCGTTACATCAGCTATGCCCTGCTGGCCGGCGATTCCTCCGTTCTTGACGACCGCTGCCTTAACGGTCTGAAGGAAACCTACATCGCTCTGGGTGTGCCCCTGCAGTCAGCCGCCCGTGCCGTGGCGATCATGAAGGCGTCTTCCACGGCCCACATCAACGAGACCAACACCAGCGGTACCAATCCCGACGAAACCCGTTTCCGCAAGATGGAAACCATCAAGGGCGATTGCTCCGCACTGGTTGCCGAAGCTGCCTCCTACTTCGACCGCGTGGCCAGCGCTCTGGCTTGATCGGCTTTCAGCAATAGCTTTTTCATCCTTTTCACTTCCATCACAGGAACCATTCAATGAAATCAGTTGTCACCACTGTCGTGACCGCCGCTGACGCCGCCGGTCGCTTCCCCAGCCAGAACGACCTTGAGGCCGTTCAGGGCAATATTCAACGCGCCACTGCCCGCCTGGAAGCCGCTGAAAAGCTGGCTCTTGGTATGGACGCCGTTGTGAAGGAGGCCGGCGATGCCTGCTTCAAGAAGTACCCCTATCTCAAGCAAGCCGGCGAAGCTGGCAGCAACCAGACCAAGGTTGACAAGTGCTACCGCGATCTCGGCCACTACATGCGCCTGATCAACTACTGCCTGGTGGTGGGCGGCACCGGCCCCCTCGACGAGTGGGGTATTGCCGGCGCCCGCGAGGTTTATCGCACCCTGAATCTCCCCACTGCGGCCTACGTCGAAGCGCTCACCTACACCCGTGACCGCGCCTGCTCCCCTCGCGACATGAGCCCCCAGGCTCTGAACGAGCTCAAGAGCTACCTCGATTACGCCATCAATTCCCTCTCCTGAGGCCCGTGTAATTACGCAGGGGGGAGGCTTAGGCCTCCCCTTTTTTGTTGACGGCCCCTTCTGAGGCCCTTCCCCTCGCAGCGACGACCTTCCGATGGCTCCTGCCACCAGCACCAGCTCCCTTGATCAGCTGTTCGACGATCTTGGGCATCCCAATCCCTACGTGCAGACCGAGGCATTCCTGGAGATGGTTCGGCACCATGCCGATGCATCGTTACCTCGGCTGCTTCTGATGCTCGATCATCAGGATGTGGCGAGGCGACGGGCAGCGGTGCGCGCCCTAGGTGCTTTCGCCGATCGGGCGATGCTGCCCCTTGCCGCTAAGTTCCACGCCAGCTCCGATGCCACCGTTCGCGCCAGTTGCGTGAAGGCCTATGCCCAGATTGCTTCCAATCGGCCCGGCATCGATGTTCCTCCGGAAGCCATGGCAGCCCTTGAGGCCGCGTTGCATGACGCCTCCCCCGTGGTGGCGATCACCGCTGTGATGGCCCTCGGCCAGGTCGGCAGGCAGGCGCTGCCGCTGTTGCTGCAGGTGTGCCGAGGCAAGAACGAGGCGCAGGCCGTGGCAGCGGTGACTGCCCTGGCTGGCATCGATCATCCGGATGTGGCTGCTTGTTTCCTTGAGTTGTCCACCGCCGAGAACACCGATCCCTATGTGCTCGAAACGGTGATTGCGTCGATGGCCAGGCTGGAGGAGCTACGGATGCGGCAGCCATTGGCCTAATCAAGGGGCCAGCCTAACAAGGGGCCATCAGTCTGCTGTTCAGGCAGGCCTCAGAGGTCGTCGACGGCTCGTTGATGTTTGCGTAGCTGCTGAAGTGAGACCTGCAGCACAGGCTTGACCTGGTCGCTGGCTTCTGCTGCCAGGGCAACCTCTAGCTCGGTGATGGCATCCATGGCTCGCAGCTTCATCAACGAAAGGGCAGCATTTTTGCGCACCTGATCCGAACGGTCTCTTAGCAAGGGCTGCAGGAGCGGTGAGGCCCAGATCGGATCATGCAGCTTCCCCAGCAGGGTGGCGGCTTCTGCGCGCACCGGTTCAGCCGGATCGGCGAGAGCCTCGATCACCAGCACCCGGGCCTCGTCGTCGTCCAGGCTCTGAATCTGCTCACCCAGGGCGGCAATCGCCGCCGTACGCACTTCGGTGTCGGCAGAACGGGCTGCTCGGCGCAGTGCTTCTGGCGCCCTGGCACCGACGAAGGCCAGCCCCCAGCTGGCCAGTCCCAGGTGCATGGTGGTGCTCTCGGCATTGGAGAGAACAGCGATCAGAGCCTCCACGGCGCACTCACCAGTGGCTGCCATGGCACCCACGGCAGATCCTTGCACCACCGGATCCGGATCATTCAGAAGCGCAGCCAGGAGATCGGGAAGTGCAACGGGGTCACCGATCAAAGTGAGGGTTTTGGCGGCGGCACGGCGGACGGTCACATTGGCGTGGCTTCTAAGGGCCTGGCACAAAGCCGGAACGGCTGCGGGACCAACGGCACCCAGACTCTCGGCGAAGGTGAGCCGCATCAGGCCGCGTGGATCGCCGAGCCCCGCCACCATCTTCTCGATCAATTCTTGATCCCCGGCGGGGCGATCTCCGGAGCGCAACTGCTGCTTCAGCTCCGAAGCTAAAAGCGCTGCTTCCTCTTCACTGAGGGAGATGGCGGCAGATGCCGGCGGCAGTGGCGGAGTCTCGTGGATCAAGGCGGTTTGGCAGTCCAGGGCCCATTCTTGACGCAGAGCTAGACGGCACCCAGCTGGTGTGTCTGCTCTTAACATAAGCCCGATTGAAGCAAAGCAATGACCACCTTCTTGATCTCCCACAACCTGCAGGTGGCGAGTGAATGTTGCCCCCCCTTGGATGGGCTGCAATTGGCGGCAGGGTTGAAACGCTTCTGTCCAACGGTCACCTCGGCGGAAGCTTTGTCCCACCCGCACTGGCGTCTCCGGATGGAGAGCCCGCTAGATGCCCCGCGTTTTGCTGAGGAACTAGTGGCAGGATGGGCCTCACTGCGTAGCGACGATGGCCATGGGGTCAACCATGGGATTCTTGCGTTAGGAGGACGCAAGGACACACCGGCAGCCAGCTCTTCACCACTCGGTCTCGGCGCCTGGGGGGTCGACGTCGTTGAAACTCCTGATCCAGATGCTTTTCTGGAGGGTATTCAATGGGAACAGCTGAAGGTTGGCCGTCCAGCCGATGGCGTTTTTGAGGTGCTCTACAAGCCGCTCTAGTGGAACGGCTTTAGGTTCGCTTGCTCCGAGAGGGTTGCTTGGTCGTGCGCCGGTTTACGCGCTTAGTTTCTTTGGGTTGGCCAGGTTCCGACCGATCAGCGTCAGGGGAAGGCAGTGCTTCGAAATTCTCCTGCGCTGTAGCTAGCTGGGGCGTAGCATCAACATGACGCTGCCGTGATCGGCAGCGCATGGGATAATGATCGATGTAATCAAGGATGAACGAGCCAGTGAGTTCAAGCCGCTTTAATAACATTCATCCGGGCCTTGATCTGGAAGAGTCCTTGCGCATTCTGTCTTTACCAGTGGCCGAATTGGAGTCAAGCAGTGATCGCTACATGGCGGCGGCCCAATTGCTCAACTTTCCAGGCTGGCAATCGGAACAGGCCTTGCTTCAGCTGCTCGCAGATGGAGATAAAACGCAAGCAACTCAACTCGCTAAACGCAAAGCCGTGGAGGTGCTGGCGCGGCTTGGTTGCAGAGATGCGATCCAGAGCATTGGCAAGTGTCTGAACAGCGACGACCATTATTTGGTAGAGAATGCAGCTTGGGCCTTGCACCAGTTGGGCTGCCAGGATCAAGGTTTCATCAACCAGATGGTGGCCTTATTGGCAGACCGCCGTCAGAATCGTCGTGTGCTGATTCAGAGTTTGGCCGGCCTAAGGGTCGTGCAAGCACTTCCCGAGATCAGCGCTCTACAGAATGATGATAGGCCTGGTGTCCGTGGTGCAGCAATCGCCGCTGTGGCCACTCTATCTGGATCGAAAGATCGGATCCTGAGCCTTGGCGAGCAACTGTTTCTACCAAATCAGATGGACCGGCAGTCGGCTATTCAGGATGTGATTGATGCTGGCGCAATAGAGCTGCTTGAGGAGATTATGCGCACACCTGTATCGCCGGTCTTTCGGATGCGGGCGGTGCGTCTGCTCTGGCCCGAGGCGCAGCCGCTATGCAACGGCCTATCGCTTTTGGACACACTAGATTCGCTGCTATTGGATAGCCCTGAGTGCCTTCAGCTTGTCCACAGCTATGGCGAAAAGCAAGAGAATTTGTTTTTGATAAATGAGTTTTTTGGTACGGATTTTAGTCGCTGCTATCTTGCGCTCCAAACACTTGCCTGCGAACCGGGCGACCGCCTGTGGCCTCTGCTCGAGCAGCGCTGGCTGGAAGAGGCCCACATTGACTATGGAGCTCACTATTTTTTTATTCGCCTATTTGCCATGATAGTTGACTGGGGGGATGAAAAGGCTAAGGTAGAAGATTATTGCGATGATGCCATCTTCAACCGCCGACCGCAGTTTGCCAAGTCCCGCCCAGCGGCCATTCTGGCCCTATTAAGTCTTCAGCCCGAACGATTAAATTCTTCTCTAACTCAACTGCTGGACCCTGAACTGGAGGCGAATTGGGAATGTCGCTATGCGTCGTGGATGGCGGTTGCACAAATGATTGGAATGGGCATGTCGATCGGCACTCAACTCGTGCACTTGCACATCAAGACTAATGATCCAAATGCTTTTGTCGAGAGCAAGAAACGGCAGGTGGCTGGGTTACTCACTGATTTCTGAAAATCGTGTCTTTGTGCTTCCATTGCTTGCCCAATAGCTCACGAACGCCTGTCCGGCAGGTCTTGGAACCTTTGCCACAGCACGTAAAATTTTAAAAGTACGCTTTGGCCCCATCGGCCAAGCACCTACTTCTTGTATGGAGGTGATCTCACCCCCTAACGAAAGCAGACAGTGTTCGAATCGATCCATCAGAGATTGATCAACTGTCTCAAAGATAAAGTCAGACCCACGGCAGATTAGATGCTGTGATCGAATCCAACTTTCCAGCTGATGCTGTGGACTCTTTGTACCCATCTTCCTTAGCTGATCTCATGATCATTCAGGAGCCAGGCTTTATCGAGATGGTCGCCATAGCGATGGGATCGGCTAAAGCGTAGAGGTCCATGCTCAGATCCCCAGAGATAGGCGTGCGTACTCGGGTCAAAGCCGCGATCTCGGCTCAACCAGTGATCCTTGCCAAAATCTACTTCGCTGACAAGATAGGTCAGTTGTCCATCGCGGGGAATCAGGCATTTACAACCCGGCTCCACTTCACCCCTGAAAGAACCATCTTCTTTCTGGCGAAAGACCATCGCGCAGCCTGGACGGGGCAGCAGATCATCTACGACGATCCCAGACAGGAGTTCGGGGCGAGATCCTGCTCCGGCTGTGCGAATTCCGTTACGAAGACCGAAGTTGAGCATCAGAAGATGGTCGTCTGCATTGATTAGCTGATGTACTCCCTGACGGTATGGACGCCAAGGATCATAATCATAACTCTGCTCAGAGTAAAACCAAGGGCCACGAAAAGTCTCCCATGGAAAGGGACGAAAGAAAATGTTGATATGAGCGAACTTGGATGGCTCTGCCTTTGCCTGTTGATGGTTACTGAAACAGCCAGAAATGGTCTGAGCGAAATGCAGTATGGATGCAGAATCCATGGATCAAGCCTCTATTCTCCTGATTTCCGAGCTGAAGGAAGTCTGCAATATGCCCGATCCCTCTGATGTTCGTAGAACAGAGGATCGGCAACGCACGTGCTCAGAGAGAAACCAGATTCGTTCCTCTGCTATTGATTGACCATAGACAGTCTTGAGGATAAATGTGCCATCATCGAGAAAGCTATAGGAGGCAACTGCCGGCTCCGATTCTGCATAGCCTGTGCTACGCAGCAGCTGCCCCGTTCGTTCGGTTCTTGGAATCGGGATCAGGATGCTGGTTCCTTGAGAAACTGCCGTGGGATCATCTGGTTCCCAATCAGACTCTGCCTGCCAAGTCATCTGAAAAGGGCTGGAAATACTGTCAGGAGCAATCGACTGCAATGCCAGGTAATCCACTACGTCTTGATTATTACTAGCTAGGCGTACGATCTTGATAGTGCTAATGACATCCTCAAACTGTTTAAAGGCCAGAGCGTGCGCTGAACGCATCGACCGCCATTGCCCCTCCGAACGGGCAACGAACTGCTCAATGCTCATACATTAATTGGGGGAGTTGGGCGAGCCTATCCGTTTCTGGGCGGGCGGCCTGCACCATGTGGACCAGGCTGTGGATCATTAGATCCCTTGCCACAGAAGAACTGGCCTTGGTCACTCTGGATGGGACCTGTGTGAACCGAGACTGGGATTGCATTTTGGGTTAGGGAGATCAGGATATGGTGGGAAGAACTAGGCTGTTTCCTTCTAGGTCAAACTGCTTGCCTGTCCCACCACAAAGCAGGTTAGGAGTCCAAAAAGCGTCGATCAACCATTTGTCACCGATAGGATTGTGCCGCCGCGACGTTGCACACTCTGTAGCGTTGCGGTGAGGCTGCTGAAGGGGACAACGGACACTTGAACAACTCGGCGGTTCACTCCGGTTGGCGTCAATGTGCTCCAGCTGATGCGATAGCGACGCTGATTGCGGCTAGAACTTACCCCCCGGTTACTACGAGCAGCAGTGGCCGGCGCTGAACCCGTTGCAAGGCTTGCTTTTAGGATCGGCCGTTTACCCCCATCAAAGCCAGCGGAATCACCTCTTAGACTCAGGGAGCGCACATAGGTGAGATTGCTTTCCCCAGTGGTGGTAGCTGTGGTACGCCAGTAAGGAACGTTGTCGAAACCGAAGGCATCGCCGTACTCAGTGGAATACACGTAGCTGTCGATTTCGGCTTGATACCCTTCAGCGGCTAGTCGCTGAACATGCTCGCTCAGTTCTGCTTGGTTGCGTGGTGCTCGGCCCAGCAAGTGTTTGAAGTTGAGTTCAACGAACCGATAGGGACCATTTTTCTCGAGAAACAGGCTGCGATAGGTGTCTGAACAAGCAAGGGCGGAAATCAGCCCCTGAACGGTGAGATCACCTTGGAGAAATTGGCTTTCAGCGGTCGCAACCAGCTGCTCTTCCATCAAGTGCGCATTGCCAAACACTTGTCGGTAGGCAGCTCGCAGAATGTCCTGCGCATGGGCTTGGTCTTGCACTGATGAGGTGGTGAGTGTGAAGGTCACTGCCAGGGAGAAATCAGAAAAGGGAGAAACGAGTGTTGCAATAAGAGCAGGGAGAAAGCTGTGCTTACTTAGGCAACTTCAGTGATTGAAATGATGCGTCCGCCACGGCGGTGGATGTAGGCCAATTGCGTGGTCATGTCCTTACCAGAGACTAGGTAGCTGGCGTTAGGTGTGCGTTGGCGGCCACCTGCGGGTTGCGCCTGAACGGCAATCCGATACCGTTTTGTGGTGGGGTCAACCGAGCCGCTGAAGGCGGAGCGGCGGTTCAGACGTACGGTGGTGCTGCTCCAGCCGCCTGGCAGAGCCTTGGCACCCAACGAAGTTACCAAGCTGGAGGAACTTTGCACGCTGTCGCTACTGGAGAAGCCTTGCACAAGTGCCAAGTGACGATTAAAGCCAATCTGGTTGCGGCCATTCTCCGTTTGGATGCGGGCGTATGGAACAGTGTGTTCGCCAAACCAATGTTGGTATTCTGAGCCATCTAGGTAGCTGCTGATTTCCGCTTCGTAGCCTTCTACGGCCAGCCGTTGGATGTGTTCGCTCAGCTCGGCCTGGCTAGCAGGCGCGCGTCCGAGCAGGTGCTTGAAGTTGAGTTCTACGAAGCGATAGGGAGCATTGCTTTCGAAGAAGCGACGTCTATATTCAGGCGAACAGGCAATAGCCCGCACAAACTCTCTGGTGCTGAGATAGCCTTCGGCGAACTTGCTTTCGGCGCTGAGTACCCTTTCGCTTTCCATGAGATGGGGGTTGCCCATTACTTGGCGGTAGGCTGCCCGGATCAACCCCTGAATCTGATCGTGGGTGTCTCCCGGGACCCGTTGGAAGATTTCCTGGCTGCGCTGGCCGAGACCGAATCCCACATACAAATCGCCACGCAGCGGCACTGAATCTCCTCCATCGCTGCTTCTACGACTTACAGGCGTAAAGACTGTGCGACCCGTTTCATTTCCTCCGAAACCTCCATAACTCTGGGCCCGATACACATGGGTAGGGACACTAATTGCGATGGATTGATTCCTGGCCAGACTGACGAGGAGCTTACTTTTGGAGCCAATAGCTGAATCGCTGCCAGCAAAGTTCTGCTCGAGGGCGGCGATGCGATTGAAGGCCGATTGGGGTGAGCCGGCAGGGCTGTTCCAAGTGCGGATGTAGGGGGCCGTGTCGTCTCCGAATGAACGTCCGTACTCTTCGGAATCAATGAGGGCATCGATGCTCGCGTCAAAGCCGGCGCTAGCAATCCTTGCCACTTCAGCGCTCACTTCTGCCTCATCCACTGGCGGTCGGCCCAGTAGATGCTTGATGGACAATTCAACGCAACGATGGGGCGCCACGGCTTCATAGAAGCGTGAACGGTAGAAAGACGACTTCGCAAGGGAGCGAACGAACTCTTTGACCGTTAGGCTGCCATGCCTCAGTTGCGATTCCGCAGATTCGAGGCGCTCGCTTTCCATCGGCATGGTGTTGCCGAAGACATGCCTGTAACACGCATTTATCACAAGGTTAAGGATGGATTCATCATCACCAGTCTTGTAGCTAACCGGATTGTCTAGAAGGGGAGTAGCGCCAAAGCTGAGAGCAAAGGATTGGTTGGTCATTACACAACTGGGAGGGGGGAGGGGGAGAGATCAGGAAGTGCTGCGTTGGTGAGTGACTATCTCACCAGGCAGGTTATGACGTTCTCTGAATAAAGTAGCAATCAATGAATGTTTATACGGGGGTGATGCTGGCGATCACTCCTCCCTCGCGGTGAATCTGCTTGTATTTTGTTGAGAGCTGGTCGAAGGGCACGAAGTAGGTACGGTTCGATTTCTTATAACGAGAAATCGGTTTCACATTGTTGGCGCGATACGCCGTTACATCCACTCGATAAATGCGACCTTCTGCTCCAGCGCCTACTCCCAAACGGGTCTGGGCATCCTGGAGGTTAGATGATGGCCTGAAACTCCAGCCCTGGCTGTCCGCGGAGGAGGGCGGAATTACCGCAACCGCTCGGTTGAGATAGGCATTTGCGCCGAGTCGCGAAGCCTTACCGGCAAGACTGCCCTTGAGGCTGCTGCTGCTGGCTCCCCTGAGCAACTGGAAGCTCCAAGTGAACTCCTGCATGGTGAGGCAGCTTTCCGTCTTCCATCCCCTCTGGTAGGGAACAGTCCACTCACCGAATGCGTTCTGGTACTCGTCTGAATCGATGAAGCTGTCGATATCTGCGTCATAGCCGTGGCTATCGAGGCGCTCTGCGTGGGCACGCATCTCTTCAAAATCCGCAGGTGCCCGGCCCAGCAGATGCCTGAAGGCTAGTTCGATATAGCGGTAGCGTGGGCAGGCATCGAAGAATCGAGTCCGATAGAGATCGCTCTTGACGATGGTGCGAATGAACTCACGTACGCTAAGCTCACCAAGCTTTAGCTGGGACTCTGCGACCAGCTGGCGCTCGCTCTCCATCACATAGGCGTTGCCCAACACTTGGCGGTAGACTGCCTGAATTAGCTGCTCTTTGTTCGCATCGCTATCTCCAGGAAGCAACTCGAGGGGTGACTCGCTGTCGAATCGCTCAACCCCTAGGATTGAGGCGGGGCCGAAGGACATGATAGTGCATTCCTGGGATGACCCGAAGATCATCCTATGAAGGCGGCCATTTTGGCCAGTAGATTTACAAAGCGCAATTCTGTCTTCGCCTGACTTGCTTGGGGCATTGGGGTATTGCCCCGCCCATTGCTACGGGCCCATGGCTGGACAGCCCTTTTCCCTTGCGGCAACGAGCAACAGCCAACAATATTGGAAGTTTAGGAGTTTTTAAAGCAGTCCTAGTCCATGCAGTGGGCCATGCCTGATGATCACCTCCATCAGGACTGCGGCAGCCCCAAGCATCGCTACTCGTCCGTTCCACAGCTCGGAGTCGTTGTTCCAGCCCCAGGCCCACTTGTTCTGGGGTTTGAGATTCGCCTTGGTGGGTCGCTGAGCAGCTTGATCGAGATCGGTTTCCGTTTCAGCCATCGCCTGCTCCACCAGGTCGGTCAGGGCGGCAATGAACGCTGGATCCGTGTCCAGCGCAGGGACGCGCCGAAAGTTTTTTATTCCGGCTGCTATAGCAAGCTCTCGGTATTCTATATCGATTTCTTCTAGGGTTTCGATATGCTCGCTGACAAAACTGATCGGCACTACCACAAGGTCTTTAACTCCTTGCGCTCCCAGTTCCTGCAGGGCGTCTTCGGTGTAGGGCTTGAGCCATTCGACTGGACCAACACGGCTTTGGTAGGCGAGGGTGAAGGGATTGGTATAGCCTAACTGCTGCTTTAGTTGCTCAAGGATCAACTTGCTGCTGGCCACGATCTCCAGTTGATAGGGATCCCCGGCTTCCTCCACATAGCTTTTGGGCACACCGTGGGCGCTGAAGAATATATGTGCATTGGAAGGATCTTCGCATGCTTTTATTTCGTGTGCGATCAAATTAGCCAGCGCTTGGATGTAGCCAGGATGGTCATACCAGCTACGGATGCAGCGGATTGGCAGGCGGCTAAAGGTAGGATCGATATTGCGCAAGCGCCGCAGCTCCCGGAAGCTCGAGCCACTGGTGCTGATCGAGAAGTGAGGGTAGAGCGGCAGCACAACCACTTCATCGACTCCGTCGGCCTTGAGGTCTGCTACAGCGGATTCGGTGAATGGATGCCAGTAGCGCATGGCTACGTAGCTGGTGGCATCCACTCCATGGAGTCGCAGGCTGCTTTGTAGGTCTTGGGCCTGCTGTCCCGTGATGCGTCGCAACGGCGAACCTCCTCCGATCGAGCGGTAGGCCTGCCGTGACTTGCCGCTGCGTAAGCTGCTTATCAGCCATGCGAATGGCTTCTGCATCGCTGATACCGGCAGGCGGATGATCTCTGGATCTGAGAATAGATTGTAAAGAAACGGCCCAACGTCCTGGATCCGTTCCGGTCCGCCAAGGTTCAGCAGGACAACGCCGACTCGTGGTTTTCGTTTGGTTGCAGATGGTTCCATGCGGGCTTCAAATGCACGATTGGATTCAGCCATGAAGGCTTTCGCGCGTCGTTCGGCGTGTCAATGGATTCCAGCAGTCAAGTTCCTGGAAAGCCCGGCCAAGCAGAGATCCTCGAAGGGTGTCGATGTCGATTGCACCTGAAAAGTCAGCCCCTCGAATGCAACTAGCGCCGCTTAAATCACTGTTTTTGAGCTCTGCATGTCGGAAATCCACATAGTCAAGCTGGCAGTTCAGGAATCGAGTCCCCTCACACAATGCACCTCTCAATAGGGCATGGCGTAGATCTGCTCCAGCCAGTCGTGCGCCTCGCAGGCAAGCACCTGAGAGATCAGCTCCGCTGAGATAGGCACCCATTAACGATGCTCCTTCCAGATCCATGCCGGCAAGATCTGCATTGTTGAGAAAAGCCCCATTAAGCCGTGCCTGCGGGCCGATTGCTCCACTGCTTCGGAAATCGAAACCGTGGGGCCAAATTGTATGCCTGTCATAGCGAGCCAATCGTAGATCTGTGCCTTCAAATTGGCAGCTGTGAAGGTCAGCACCCCTAAGATCTACTCGGCATAATCGTGCCTTGGATAGATCAAGCTCGCCAAGTTGTAGGTTGCGCCAATCGGCTCCCCTGGCATCCAATGGGCCTTCATGACTGTTAGCAGGGGGTTTCTGCTGCTCGGGGGTTGTGCGCTCAAAGGCGAGTGACGTAATGGGGAAAGCTGACGTCATGATATCTGGAGGGTTGTTTTGTACGTGATAATGGCATCGGATTTGCATGTATTGCCCTAGGCGGACTTGCTGATGGTCGAGCTATAAATGGCGCATACAATGAGTTCATAAGTTAACCTCAGTGGCTGGGCTGGATCTTTGGTTCAATTGTTGAATCATCTGCTCTAGGTGCAGCAGGGCTTCTCCCAGAAGGGATACATCATTTGAGCTCGCATAGGCAGAATAGTGTGAAAGTGCGTCAGTTTTTAGAAAGCCTATCGCTAGAGCCATGCTGTTGACTGGCACCCTTAATTCCCGATACAAATCACCTAGACCCCGTACTCCGGGGGGATGGGTGAAAATTGGGCGTTCCACCGCAACTGCATAAATCGTTACTCTAAGAAAATGCCAACAATCGCGCCAACACGCTTCCGCCCTTGCCCCAGGGTAAAGCGCACCACCGGTAAGAACTAGGCCTGGATCTTCGCGAAGTAGTTGACCCTTGGCTGAGGTAACAATTAGGGGAGTCTTTGACTGAAGCCGTTGTAGGTGTTCAGCATTGACAGTAGAGATACTACAGATGGCGCTCAATTCATCCTCACTTAATGCACGGGCCTCCGCATCTGCTTGCTGAAGTATTGCACGAATCGATGGCGGTAGAGACTGATCGTGTATCAAGCCGAATATGCGCGCCTTGGCTGTCAGCTCTCTAAGTCTTTCGTCCATGGGATCATTCTCGGTTAAGCCGCTTCATGTCATCGGTGCGTACGGTGACTTGAAGTTTGATATCGTTAGAGTCTGGATCCTGATCGAGCACGGGCGTGGCAACCAGATGGCCGTGACGTTCTAAGTAAAGCGCCCATGCTACTTTTCCGGCAATACCTGGGCAGTTTAGTAGAACAGACTTTATCAGGTCTGAGCTTAGACCAAGAGCTTGCAAGAGCACCTTGCAATCTTCTTGACTGTTTACAGAGGCAGGACGAATTGCTGCTCCTACAACCCAACCTAGCGAGGTGTCTTCAAGGGGTCCAGTGGAACTCAAGCAGGCCAATAGGAGATTTCCTCCCTTCCCAGCAATTTTCCTATACTCTAATCTCCATAGCTCAAGATTATGAGGATTTACGGAAATCCGAAATCCGGGCTGACTGGCGTCAGGGGTAACTTCGTCTTGGCCTTGATGGGAGCTGATAAGAGCATTGAGCTGACTAAGGGGATCGCTCATTGCAATTCTCTTTGAGGGAAGAAGATCTTCATCCAGCTCACTTTCCCAACGATGACAGTAAGAGTAATCGCTTCGGCCATCAGTTGAGCCCATTATTGCCGTGATTGACGGTGAATCCATTGCTCAATTGTTGGAGGCAGTTTATTAATGCGAGTCCCATTTTATTGTGCTCCAGTGCTCAGCATGGCAGCTGCAATCCAGAGCACGAGTCCTGTGATCACAAAACCACCGGCTGTCACAGTATTTTGCCAGAGCTTGCGAGCCCATGGTGCGGGGGCGTCGGCGAGCCAGGCCGGTCGTTGGCTGATGGCGTCTTGCCAGAGCACCTTGGCTGGAGCTCGCTTGGCCATTTTATCCCTCCAGATGCTGTCGTAGCGGGGCGCCTGCTGGTTGAAGGGCATGGTGCCCAGGGCTTGGCCGGGTAAAATCCGTGACCTTTGAAAGGGAACGGTATTATATCCAAATGTATCCATGTATTCTTCCGAATCCAGGAGTGAATCAACAAATGCTCCGAGACCATGCTGGGCGATCATGATGGAGAAGGCGAGCCGCTCTTGATTGCCGTGTACAGGACGTCCTAGGACTCGGTTCACTACCTGCTCAACCATGCGGTAGTTGCTGTTGCAGCGGTAGAAATCATCCCGGAACTTTCGAGATAGTAGTAGACCCCGAATGAAATCTCGCATCGTGATCTGGCCGTTCTGCAGCTGCGACTCAAGCGCTGGCTCCCGGTCGACTTTGAAGGCGTGAAAGAAGATCTGTTTGTAGGCCTGAGCAATCTGGCTCTCAAAGTTTCCGTTGCCACTGAGCTGACCAGTTCCGGACTTGAACTCACGGCTGTCCTGACCGCCGGGTAGCTGAAAGCTGTTCACCCGCGCGTTCATGGTCAGCAGCTGGGTCGCAAGAAGCGGAAGGGCCATCGGAGCATGTATTTTGTTTGATTATCCAACTCCTGCAAGCTGCATCAGACCCGTCAAAGTGAATCGACATCTAGCTTTACTTCTGTTGATCTGGCCAGCTGCTAACTCCCTCCTCGCTTGGGGCTGCGACTCGCAGGCTTGGGCGTTTGGGTACGGCCAGAAGCAAGTAGCTGGGTTGGCTTTTACCCCTGGATTGGCTAGACGGTGTTTTCGCTTCCCTCTCCTAACCCAGGGCTTGCTTCGGCCTTCCTTGGTCGAATCCCATACCTATCAAGGGCTAGCACCAGGCAAATAAAAAGGCCCCGTTAGGGGCCAAAGAGAAGATCTACGTGGATAGCAACGCTTGGTCTGGATTCAGACGAGGGCGCTGATTGCGTAGTCGATGTAGTTGTTGGCAATCACGCCGGCGTCGCCGGAGATGCCGTGGTTGGCCTTGATGTAGTTCAGGGCTTCCACATACCAGGAGGGGGACAGTTCGAACGCACGGTTGATCTCGTCGAGACCAGCGATCAGGTACTCGTCGATGGGGCCGGTGCCACCAGCAACCAGGCAGTAGGTCACCTGACGCAGGTAGTAGCCGATGTCACGGGCACACTTGGCCTTACCGCGCGCGTCGGAGGCGTAGTTGCTGCCCTGCATCTGGGTGGTGTAGGGGAACTTGTTGTAAACGGCCTGGGCAGCACCGTTCACCAGCGAGTCAGCGTTGGCGGTGAGGGCCTTGGCAGCCT
>Ga0214917_10003572_pt1 | contig 17840 bp, 16 predicted proteins | sample LL_1208_BB_MetaG_FD_177983 | JGI IMG/M metagenome (GOLD analysis project Ga0214917, IMG submission 177983) | Freshwater microbial communities from Lake Lanier, Atlanta, Georgia, United States - LL_1208_BB | ecosystem: Environmental > Aquatic > Freshwater > Lake | place: USA: Georgia | collected... | reverse complement strand
TTGCAACAGAAAAACGCTTTGCAGGATCATCACCTGGGCGAAAGCACTGGGCAGGTGCCTACAGCATGATCGTGTTTGGTGCTGGTATCCCCGGTGGAAGAATCATCGGCGAGACGGACAAATGGGGGGCATCAGTACAATCACACCTGGCATCTCCAGGGGACTTGGCAGCAACCTTGTTTGAGGCAATAGGAGTTGATCCGTCGGGAACCTTTACCGACTTCAATGGCAGGGTAATTTCGCTGACAGAAGGCAAACCGATTAAGGCATGGTGGGAAGGTTGATCAAACCTTAGCCAATTCTTCCAGCAGGATCTGTGATACAACCTCGGTGTTGGCCATTCCCTTGGTTTCGCGCATGACGAAACCTTTGATTGCATCAGCAGCTTTGGTTTTACCTTTTTTGAAATCAGCAACGGCCTTGGGGTTAGTGGCAATTCCCTTCCTAATCAGTTCGGCAATTTGTGCTGAATCGGCTACAACTTGAAACCCAAGTTCCGCCATTACGGATATTGCATCCCCACCGGATTCGAGCATTCGGGAAAAAACTTCTCTGGATCTTTGCATGTTCAACCCGGTTTTTTGGATTTCCTTGATCAATCCCGAAAGGCGGTGAGGCTCAATTGGAAACTGATCGACCGAAGCGTTTCGCTCATTCAACCAAGCCAAAACGGAATTTGTTGTCCAATTGCAAGCAGCCTTTGGATCTCCAGACAGATTCGCTACTTGCTCAAAGTAACTTTGAAACAAGCGGCCCTGCCCCGTGATCACCCGGGAATCATAATTGGAAAGGCCTTTTTCCGCCTGAAGGCGCTGCCTCGCGTTTGCTGGAAGTTCTCCCATCGAAACACGTGCATCTTCAATCATCGATTGAGTTACTTGAACGGGAACCAAATCAGGTTCCGGGAAATAGCGGTAATCTGCTGCCTCTTCCTTTCGGCGCTGAACAACGGTAACTCCTCGGGGATCGTCCCAACCAGCGGTTGCTTTCGGAATTTCGCCAATTTTTTTTCCATCTTTCTGAAACTGCTCAAACTGACGGATGGTTTCGTAACGAGTTGCCCTTTCAACTGCGCGAAAACTGTTCAAATTCTTGATTTCTACAATAGGAGTTGCTGCATATCCACCTCCAGCAAGCGGAATATGAATATTAACATTTGCATCACATCGGAGACTTCCCTCCTGCATTTCACAATCAGATACACCAATTTCACGGAGAAGTAACCTGAGTTCATCGAGGTAGGCTTTTGCCTCTTCCGGTGACGAAATTTCCGGCTTGGAAACAATCTCAAGTAAAGGGGTACCAGCCCTATTCAAGTCAACTCGAGAATCACCACCACGACCTGTCTCATCGTGCATTGACTTTCCTGCATCCTCTTCAAGATGAGCCCGAATAATGCCAATATTCCTTTTTTGATCATCAGTTTCAATTTCAAGCCAACCTTCATTGCTAAATGGCAAGTCGTACTGGCTGATCTGATATGCCTTGGGCAAATCTGGATAATAATAATTTTTTCTATCCCATTTTGTGTATTTGGAAATTTGGCAATTAAGCGCCAATGCCGCCCGCAAAGCCAATTCAAAAGCTTTGCGATTCATTACGGGAAGAACACCAGGCATACCGATGCAAACTGGACAAGTAGAACTGTTGGAAGGACAACCAAACTCTGTACTGCAATCGCAAAACAACTTAGATTTAGTAAGCAACTGAACATGAACCTCAAGCCCAATTACAGTTCTAAAACTATTAGGTACATCACTTGACATTATGATACTCCGTCAAAGTTTATTAGGAGGATACAAGCAAGAAACACTTCAGCCGACTCAATTAAAGAGAATCGGAAAATAAATAATGGATTAATCCTTGCTTTTACTAGGGTCATTTTTTTTGTCAGTTTTTGGTGAAGGATCTTTTTTGTCAAAGCCTGTTATTTCTTTAAGCTTTTCCTTTTGATCATTTGAAAGAACACTGTATATCTCAGCACGCTGGTCATCTAAAGTTTTTTTTACTTTTTTGTTGAGCTCGTCAATATCAAATTTATATTTCGCTTGAATACTATATATTTTTTGTTTTTGTTCATTGCTCAAGCCCAATTTGCCAAAATTTGCAGGCAGAAATCCCCTTTTCTTGTCTTCTTTTTTTCCCTGTGCATTTCCAAAACCAATTAAAATTGAGCAGCATCCTATGAAAACAAATGAATTAAACTTAAAATGATATAACATATTGTTCCCCCCACTTCAAAAAAAATAATCTGCCAAGTTACGCCCGCATGTTTGGTTATCAAATGTACACTAAAAATCAAGATTGCTTTTTCCTTTTTAGAGAACAATTGCCGAGAATTTATATTAAACTTGAAGGAAAAAAGTAACAAACAGAGACCATTCAAATCACAAACCGAAAATATAAAAGCACTTTAAAAAGCCAACCCAAGACCACTATTCTCTGTTGAAATAGCATTAATTTACTGCTATTATGATGATGAAGGGATGAGTCCAAATGAGCTTTTTAAGCCGCAAAACCGATTATGCTTTGCTCATTCTCCATTCATTGGCTGGATCTCAAACTGGCATGAGTGCTCGGCAGATCTCATCCATGTACGGAATCGGCCGCCCATTCGTTGCAAACATCCTCAAGATGCTGTGCTCAACCGGCATGCTTAATAGCCATCGTGGTGTTCTTGGAGGATATTCTCTAGCACGCCCTGTTGGAGGAATAACTCTTGATCAGATCTTTGATGCATGTGAGGAACCATTTCAACTAACCGACTGTACTTCAGATGATTCCGATTCCTGCTCCATTCTCCCCTCATGTCCTCTCAAGCACGCCATGAGCAATTTGCATAATAGGGTAAAAAATCTTCTTCGAAATGTAACTTTGGATGAGTTCTTCCGGTCATCCCCATCGTCTAACTTAATAATTGCCATAGGTATTCCAAAGAATCTTACTTCCAAATCTTCAACAACTGCTGGTGAGGCAAATTGACATGCCGAATCTTCCTATTTACATGGATAATAATTCAACTACTCGATGTGATACTCGTGTGTTGGATTCCATGCTTCCATACTTCACAGAGAAATACGGCAATGCCGCAAGCAGAAACCATTCATACGGTTGGGAAGCTGAAGATGCCGTTGATAACGCCAGGGATCAAATTGCTTCCCTGATTGGATCAAGTTCCAAAGAGATTATCTTCACCTCAGGGGCCACTGAAAGTAACAACCTTGCAATTAAGGGTGTTGCTGGCATGTATCGGAAAAAGGGAAATCACATCATCACATGTGTTACTGAGCATAAAGCAGTCCTAGACCCTTGCAAAAGGTTGGAACGCGATGGCTTTCAAGTTACGTATTTGCCCGTCGACTCGAACGGCTTGGTTGCTCCTCAAGAACTAGAAGCGGCCATCACTGAAAATACAATTCTTGTTTCGTTAATGATGGCCAATAACGAAATTGGCACGATACATCAAACAGCAGAATTCGGTGCGATATGCAAGAAAAGGGGGATATTATTTCATACAGATGCTGTCCAGGCTGTTGGTAAAATTCCTGTCGATGTCGAAAAGATGGGAATCGATCTGCTGAGCCTAACTGCTCACAAACTTTACGGTCCTAAGGGGATCGGCGCGCTGTATGTCAGAAGGAAGGACCCAAGGGTAAGACTTGAAGCAACTATCGATGGAGGAGGCCACGAAAGAGGCATGCGCTCAGGAACACTTGCAGTTCCTGGAATCGTAGGGCTTGGTAAAGCTTGTGAAATCGCTCAAGCAGAGCTTCAGCAAGAAACTTCCAGGCTACTGGCTCTAAGAACTCGACTGCATGAGGGTATCGCATTAAATTTGGACCATGTCAGCCTGAATGGACATCCACAGCAAAGACTTCCGGGAAATCTAAATCTCAGCTTTGGATTTGTGGAAGGCGAAGGCCTGATGATGGGCATCAAGGATGTTGCAGTTTCTTCCGGATCCGCATGCACATCTGCGAGCCTTGAACCAAGTTATGTCTTGAAAGCACTAGGGGTTGGTGATGAATTGGCGCACAGCAGCATCCGTTTTGGACTTGGACGATTTACTACCGAAGAGGAAGTAGATTATGTAATTCAAGATGTCACTCGGGCGGTAAATCATTTACGAGATATGAGTCCCTTATATGAAATGCATAGGGCTGGTATTGATTTGGCTTCAGTTGAATGGTCAGGCCACTAATTCGTTTTTCTTATTACATTTTAGATCAATAGGAGATTAAAATGGCATATAGCACTAAGGTTCTTGATCACTATAATAATCCAAGGAATGTTGGAAGCTTTGACCGGGAAGATCCAAATGTGGGCACCGGTGTGGTTGGGGCGCCCGAATGCGGTGATGTGATGAAGCTTCAAATCAAAGTAAACGCGGGCAGTGGTTTGATTGAAGAGGCTCGTTTTAAAACTTTCGGTTGTGGAAGCGCCATCGCTTCAAGCAGCCTTGCTACCGAATGGTTGAAAGGCAAAACATTGGGCGAGGCACTCAACATTAAAAATACTGAAATAGTCGAGGAACTAGCCCTTCCGCCGGTCAAGGTGCATTGTTCGGTCTTGGCTGAAGACGCGATTAAAGCAGCAATAAGAGACTACCAGAAAAAGCAACCGGCCGAATCACACGAGAGTGCATTGGAAACTGCAAATTCCTAATTGACACTAATATTATTTCAATAAAGATTCGATTAAGGTTTCGGTAACTTGTTACTAAGGAGGTTCTTCAGATGTCCGCATGCGAACTCGAAACGGCTGCCAATCCTTGCCCTTTAACGGTAACTGAAAATGCTGCAAACGAAGTGAAGCGAATCATCAGCGATAATAACTTTACAGAAAAGGTTTATCTAAGAGTTCGTGTTCAAGGAGGGGGCTGCAGCGGGTTTCAAAATAAACTTGACCTAGACCAAAATTATAACGAAAAAACTGATAACATTTTTGATGTTCACGGAATTCAAGTTGTTGTGGACAAGAGAAGCATGATTTACCTGGAAGGCGCAACAATTGATTTCCACAGCGATCTGAACAAGCGTGGATTCAGTGTCACAAATCCACAGGCTAAATCCACTTGTGGATGTGGAAGCTCATACTCCATGTGATTTTGTTGAATTACAACGGGCGGAAGTAGTAGGCCTCCGCCCTACTTAACAAGAAAAAATAATGGATGATTATTTCGAACAATTTAATTTGCCCAAAGAATTCAATATAGAAATATCTCTTCTTGAATCAAAATACATTCGCGCATGTATATCATCCCATCCTGATCACCTTCATGAGAGTAAGGAACCATTCATTTCTGCCGCTGAGATGTCTTTGGCGAAATTAAACGATGCGTATCAGATACTAAAAAACCCAATATCCAGAGCTGAACATCTTCTTGTACTTTTGGGCGGCTTTGCTGACCATGAAAGCATACAAATTCCGGAATGTTTTCTTGAAGAAATCATAGATCTCCGAGAAAAATTGGCGGATACAAACAACCTTTCCCAGCGGAAATTTTTAAAAAGTATAATAAATAACAAAATAGAGCAGTCAAAAAGTCGTTTGGCTTTATTGTTTACACCACCACTTAATTCAGAAAAGAAAAAATCTCTCAGGGAACTTCTCAACCAAATTGCATATTTGCAAAGCATTGAAAGAGATTTTTTACAACAAGAAGAATAACATCCTGTACATTATTAGTTAGGGCGCTTAGCTCAGGGGTAGAGCGGCATGTTTACACCGTGCGGGTCGGGGGTTCAAATCCCTCAGCGCCCACTTGATCTTTTGACACAGCCTTACTGAAGGTTCACCTCGGTATGAATACCGGACAAATTATAGGTATCGATCTAGGTACCACTTACAGTCTTGCGGCAATCATAAAACAAGGTCAACCCTCAATAATTAGTGACAATGCTGGCCTAGTTATAGTTCCAAGCGTTGTCAGCATCGATGATAATAACCAACTAATTGTTGGACAAATCGCTAAAAATCAATCTATTTTGAAACCGAAAGAAACTATCTTCAGCATTAAGCGACTTATGGGGCGGACGATCGAAGAGCTTGGCAAAGAAATCTCTTCCCTTCCCTTCGAAGTTGAAGAAATTAATTCCAATGACGGGCGAAAAATAATTGCTATTCGAATGGGAAATAAACTGATAACACCAGAAGAAATATCAGCAGCCATTCTTAAGGAAATTGTTAAACGCACAGGCCATCATGGCAAGGCAGTCGTCACTGTTCCAGCATATTTCGATGATACACAACGGCAGGCAACCCGCGACGCCGGAAAATTAGCAGGACTAGAAGTAGTTCGAATTATCAACGAACCAACAGCAGCTGCGCTTGCATATGGCTTAGATCGGAAACGGAATGGAACAGTGGCGGTTTACGATTTAGGTGGTGGGACATTTGATTGCACAATCCTTTCAATCAAAGATGGGGTATTTAAGGTATTAAGCACCCGTGGTGATACCCAACTGGGTGGGGATGACTTCGACAGGATTTTAATGTCGCTAGCTTTGGAAAAATATAAAAAAAATGAAGAAAAATTAAGCTCGGCGGAAATTCAATCTCTAAGGGAAGCGGCAGAAAAAGCAAAAAAAATCTTATCCGAAAGTGATAATGCAGAAATCACATGGACCGATCTTGAAAGTGGAGAAAAATTTAGTTCCCTTATCACAAAAGAAATATATGAAAAACAAATTTTACATTTAATTAATAAAACACTTAATTGCTGCAAACAAGCACTTCGGGATGCAAAAGTTTCGGCTGCTGAAGTTGATGAAGTGGTTCTCGTAGGTGGGTCCACACGGATCCCACTGGTCCGGAAAATGGTTCAGCAATTTTTTGATAAAAAACCTCATACAGAATTAAATCCCGACCAGGTGGTTGCCCTGGGAGCGGCAATTCAAGGAGACATTCTTGCAGGACATCGGAAAAACATGCTGCTGCTTGATGTTGTCCCATTATCCCTTGGAATCGAAACATTAGGCGGAGCAATTACAAAAATAATCAATCGAAATAGCACACTTCCTGTCAGAGCCGCGGAACGATTTAGTACAGGCGTCGATAACCAAACAACAGTTATCATTAACATATATCAAGGTGAAAGGGAGCTTTGCAAAGATTGCCGCAAACTCGGAGAATTCAAGCTTTCGGGAATTCCGCCGATGCCAGCTCAAATGGCACAAATTGATGTAACATTTTTAGTTGATGCCAATGGAATGTTAACGGTCACTGCTAAAGAAAACAGATCAGGTACAGAGGCTCGAGTTTCCGTCACCCCGGCGCATGGGTTAACATCTGAAGATATCGATCGTTTGGTTCTGGAAAGCGTTGATTATGCAAGAGAAGATTTCAAAGAAAAAAGAATCATTGAATTAACACAAAAAACTTTGGGAATGGTCAATCACACCCGTCGTGTTCTTGCTGATCCCACACATGAAATATTTGAATCCGAGAGAAAATCAATAACAGATGCGCTAGTTAAAGTTGATGAGGCAATAAAATTCCGTAATCCTGACAAAATTCAAACAGAATTAGATCTTCTTTCAAGAATTACAAACCCTTTGGCGGAACGAATTATGAATAAAACAGTTCAAAACGCATTAGCAGATCTCAATCCAGAAAATATTTAAGTTGGAGTTCATCAATGAGCCTAAATTGGTCAGATTTTCAAAAATTAGGAGAGTTATTATTTGAAAAATACGATACATTGAATCCTTTGAATGTACGATTTACAGATTTACATAAATGGGTAATGGATATAGAAGATTTCATCGGAAAAGCTGACGAATCAAATGAAAAGAAACTAGAGTCCATACAAATGGCTTGGTACGAAGAATGGAAAGACGAATATGGAAACAATAAATGATAGGTTATTCAATATATTTAATTCAAACATCTTCATTAATTAAAACAGGATATTAAATATATTAAGCATAATAGATAATTAAGTTAAGTCATTATTTTATAATATTTAAAATTATTTTTGTATCTCTGAGTTTAACATGCCCTATTTATGCTCTGGTTGTGGTGAAAAAGTTATTCCACCTGCAAACAAATCAAAGATTATCTGCGTTTCCTGCGGAGTGCTTACAGATTTGCGATCTCAAGGTTTCATTATCAATTACGAACAAGAAAATCAGTTTGAAAATAAATTACAACTAGATGATAAAAATATCAACTTTTCAGAGAAACAAATGGATAATAAGGAAACGGTTCATACAACAACTGACAATAATTACACAATTCACGAAAAAGCTAAACAAGTTCTTACAAAATTAGTTCCAAGTGATTATCAAAGTTCCAATCAGGATGATGGATTAGGTTATTCTATAACTAATGCAAACGATTTTTTTTGCCCTGGATGTGGAAAAGTAATGGAATCAAGTCAAATAATATGTATCGAATGCGGATATCACATCGAGAAGGGGAATAAGGTCCACAGGAAGCACACTCCTCTAAATCGTAATTGGATCGAGGGTTTGGATAGAAATTTAAGGATATTTTATGCAACTATTTCAACCTTTTGCTTAGCACTTTTTGCAATTATTACAAGTCAGATAGGCCTTATTGATGTTTTTAGTGCAAGTTTCCTTGTTTTTTTGACATCCATCCAAGTATCTTATCTTGTAGGCACTTACGGTATGTGCGCATTGCATCGAAATTCAAAAGGAAAAATTACCGTTTCTAGAAGACTATGGTTATCATTCATACAAATAAACAAAAAAAATATTTCCTTGGAAGGACATGACGGTATCAAATTGATTCAAACTGCGCATGCAGGAACTATCGAATATCTTATTTTGTTTGTTTTACTTATTCCATTTATTTTCCCAGCCATAATTTGGTACTTTGCTGTAATTGAAGGAACTATTTTTGAAGTTGCTCTCACAAGGGATATGGGTCGGTCTGTTGATATTTTATTCAGATCTCGCAATGAGATTCAGGCAAAAGAAATTGCCGTTCTTTTAAACCAGATTACAAAATTACCTTTAAATCAACGCTGAATTTTTCCTGTCATCCAAATCCCTGGGCGGATAACTCCTTTCTGATTTGCTTGCCAAACCTGCCGCGAATCCAGATTAACACATGTAAGCCAACCTTGGTCTAGATAAACGCCTGTGTCAAGAAACCATGCATGAGGCCAAGCCCATGGATGAAAATCCTGCATAACTGTGTGGCCATGAATCGATAATTTGCCTGAAAAATGGGGAACAGGATCGGATTCAATTTTACTCCAAAAAAGAACAGAATCAGGTTGATTATCAAGCGGTAACCCTGCTTCCAGCCCTGCATGAGTCATGATGAATCTGCTATTTTCCCAATAATTTACACATTCATCGGTGAGAAATTTAAACATTTCGTCAGGAATCAAATGTTGCCAAGGGCCTGATCCCTTATAGCCAAGGCTTAACAAGGTGCTCAATCCTCCTGATTTCAGCCAATTTCTATCCTTTCCAGTTTTTATTGCGTGGGCCATCATGATTTCATGATTGCCTCGCAATGGTATGAGTTCTCCTTTTTCATTGAACGATTGAAGCTTTTTGATGACCCCGAAGGAATCAGGGCCGCGATCAATCATGTCACCAAGCGCAATTATGGTGTCTTCCTCATGAGCATTGGCGGCAGATAGTACTGCTTCAAGCGCCATCAGGCACCCATGTATGTCCCCTAGAACAAGGGTTTTGCCCTTTGATTCATTCATCTTCGCTAATAGAATCAATTCCCAGTATACCCTTATAGCTGGTATACCGTGACTCTGACACCTGCCGTCGAACAACCGCTCCAATTACAGCACAACCATTTTCGTGCAGATGCGTGCAGCCCGAAAACCTGCAGTTCGCTATGAATGGATGAAAATCAGGAAAAAATTCTTCCACTTCTTCCGGCCTAACGCCGGACAATTCAAATTGTCGTATTCCAGGCGTATCAACGACCCACCCCCCATTTTGTAGTCGAATTAATTCAGCGGTTGTTGTTGTGTGCTTTCCCTTGCTATTAACATCACTGACTTCCCTGACACGAAGCCCCAATCCTGGCTGTATCGCATTTAATAACGATGATTTGCCAACACCGCTTTGACCAGAAAAAACAGTTTGTTTTCCTTGTAGATAAGTTTTCAAATAATCCAAACCTAAACCCGTTTTAGTACTCGTCAAATAAGTCCTTATACCAATTCTAGAATAAAGCCCTACTACATGCTGAAAATCACTAGTTTCAACCAAATCTGCCTTGTTCAGACATATGACTGGCGGAATCCCCCCCCGGATTGCACTAGCCAAATAACGATCGATCAAATGCAGCTTAAGGTCTGGTTCCTTGAGGGATAAAACAAAAACCACCTGATCTACATTTGAAACAATCGCGTGAACCTTGTTTCTTGAGGCTCTTGTCAACTGAGAAGTTCTTGGTTCCACCCTTTCGATTGACGCATCCCCTTCAGCTTGGGCAGGTAAAGGAGATCTTCCTCTCGCCCCGGAATCTTTAAAAGAACGTACAGAACCTGAGGAAGATTCAGGCCGAATCCAAACTCTGTCACCACAGGTAATTATGGATCTTTCGTCAGTTGCTAATGTTTTTAGCAATCTTCTGACGGTGCACCGGAAGATTCGACCATCATCTGTTTCAACAACACTAAGTAGCCCGTGAACTCGAAAAACCCGGCCGGGAAGACACTTTGTTCGATCAATGTCTGGCATTATCCCAGAATCATTGGGCAAATCAGATACCATCAGTGTGCGCTTGCGAGATAAATCCCCCTTGGGCCTGACACGCTGAACCATCGGACTTTCTGAATTGCTATCTTTTAGTTCATCGGACTCATCCCCTGCGCTCCATTGCTTATTTCTCGGAGAATTTCCCCGATTCTTACGCATTTGCACACGAATTTTTTTTCTTTTATCTGGCATTGAATTACTAAAGCCCCAAATATTGCCACCATAGATGCATTGTTTGCTTAATTATAAGGCAGCCGTTGAGCACTTACATCGACTTGTTTGAAGCTTGTTGCTTATTGTTCGAATAAAGAATTGGAATCCTCAAAACAAAAATTGGCACGAGGATTGCTGACTTAAACATCCATTTGATTAACTTGGAGCATTATCATGAGCGGTTACCCAAACTCAAATTTGGCCACAGACAGTCAATTTGTTGAAATTCCACTGATCTTGGATCGTGAACAAATTATTAAACTTGAAGCACTTGCATTAAAAAGAGGGCAAAGTGTTGGGAGCCTTTTAATGCAAATCCTTCGAATATGCCTTGCAAAGGCAAATGAAACAGAGACCCGAATATTTAAATCAAGCGCTTAAGTTAAAGATGTTTACCGTTGGCATCTTGTGAGGAAATGAATTAAATATAAGAAGGTTAATTTTTCAAGCTAATTGGAACAGCCAATGATTGTTTCAATTTTTCTGTGTGGATTTCTAAATCCTTTTCTTCAAATGGGTGATAAAACTTCACTCTTACCGCCAGACCATGCCAAACGATTTGAAAAGGGCTTGGTTCTCTTTGATGAAAAAATAGAGAAAATCCTAAAAAACCACTGCGTTTCCTGCCATGGCGACGAGAAAATTCGCGGTGGATTTAATCTGATCAGCAGGGAAAAAATGATAGAGGGGGGAGATTCCGGTCCAGCGATCATACCCTTCGCATCTGAAAAAAGTCGATTGATAAAAATGGTTCGCCACCAAGAAAATCCAGTCATGCCGGAAAAGGCTCCAGCCTTATCAATGGCTGATCAAGATGCGTTCTCCACCTGGGTCGATAATGGAGCTCCATACAGCAGAGATTTGGGAACAACAAAAAGTTCAGGATCAGGTCCGAAAGCCATTACGGAAAAAGACAAGCAATTCAGGTCTTTTCGCCCGTTAACTGTGGTACCCAAGCCGATGAATGGGGTTTTGGGGGTCGATTACTTTATTAACCAAAAAATTAAAGAAAATAATCTCGATGTATCCCCCATTGCTGACAAGCGAACTCTGGCAAGAAGAGCTTTTATTGATTTAATTGGAATTCCTCCAACAATCGACCAACTTAACGAATTTAAATCAGATAAATCTCAAAACGCTTACGAAAAAATGATTGATCGTCTTTTAGACAGTCCACATTACGGAGAACGATGGGCGCGCCACTGGCTTGATGTGGCCAGATATGCGGAAAGCCACGGCTATGAACAAGATTATGACCGCCCAACCGCCTATCCTTTCAGGGATTTCGTGATAAAAGCGCTTAACCAAAACCTTCCATATGATAAATTTCTCAAATGGCAAATCGCAGGCGATGAAATTTCTCCTGAAAACCCAGATGCATGGTTCGCGACTGGATTTCTTGCAGCAGGAGTTCATGCGACTCAAATCACGATAAGTCAGGTCGAAAAAGAACGCTACGATGAACTTGATGACATTGCTCGAACAATTGGCGCATCCATGCTAGGGTTGAGCATACATTGCGCCCGTTGTCACGATCACAAATACGACCCTATCACCATTCGCGATTATTACCAATTTATTTCGATTTTTACTAAAACAGTAAGAAGTGAAAAAGAAATTGAAATTTTTGATCCTAATTTGGCAGATAGATCGGCAACATGGGAAAATTCCGTTTCAAATTTTAAAGATTTATTAAAGCAAAGAGAGGAACTCCTGATCCAGCAATTTCCAAATTGGTGGCCAGGTTACTTAGGATCAAAACCACCAATAGAAAAAAAATGGATAAATCCAGTACGATTGGAAGCAAATTCAAAACACGGATCGACCATTGAAACCACATCTGATTCTTCAATAAAGGTTAATGGTAAAAATCCTACTCACGATGTAATTGAAATTTATGCATCAACACCATTAAATATAATCAGAAATGTAAAACTTCAGGCCTTGGCTACCCCAGGACTTGTCAAAAACGGGCCGGGGAGGGCAAGCAACGGCAACTTTGCTTTGAGTGACTTACGCATCGATGTACGCCCATTGGGCACGAATAATCCTTGGGAAAAACTAAAACTAATTAATCCGCGCGCTACATTTGAGCAAAAAGGTCTCCCCGTATCTGCAGCCATAGACGAAAATCCAATCTCAGCCTGGGCAATAGATCCTAAGTTTGGCCAAGATCATTCAGCCATTTTTACCAATAGCAATGCCACAAAATCGCAATCAGGATGGGAGACTCGTTGGACCCTGCAATTCAACAACAATTCAGGCCACGGAATTGGAAATATCCGGATCGCCTTTAGTGAATCGGAGACGATTGGCTTCCACGATGATTCAGAACCTGCCTTCATATCGAAGAGCAGGATTAATCCACTAATTAAATTAACAGCATCAGAAACTTTGCAGGCGCAACAAATTCAGCGTTCCATGGATGTCGAATGGAAAAGGCTAACGGCTAAATTGTCAGCGATAGAAACAAAGAAGCCAGTTCAGCCCAAGATTAAGGCATTGGTTAGCAGCGAAGGATTACCCGCGGTCCGATTGCACACTCAGGGTGGTGATTTTCTGGAACAAACCCACTTCCTTAAACGGGGTGACCCAAACCAGAAGGGAAATGTGGCATCCCCTTCGTTTTTGGAGATCCTTACCAATCATCATGACAATTCATCCCATTGGATAAAGCCGGCTCCTTCGAAAAGTAGAACTCCGCTTTTTCGCAAGGCCCTTGCAGAATGGATCACAGATACCAAGTTTGGGGCAGGTAATTTAACTGCAAGGGTAGCAGTAAATCGGCTTTGGCATCATCATTTTGGAAAAGGAATCGTTCGAACCATCAATGATTTTGGCAACACTGGCGAACCGCCAACCCACCCTGAGCTGCTTGAATGGCTGGCAAGTGAGTTGATTGCATCAAATTGGAATTTGAAAAAAATTCACAAACTAATCATGACCTCAGACACATACAAGCGCTCATCCCAAGCAACTGAGTTGTCAGCAAGCCGAGATCCTGAAAACAAATGGCTCACTCGTCGAACACCTCGCCGATTGGAAGCAGAGGCGGCAAGGGACAGTCTGCTATCAGTTGCAGGGATTCTTGAAGATAGGCAATTCGGGCCATCGGATCCCAATCCACTTCATCACAAAAGGGCGATATACTCAACCCTTAAAAGATCTCGTATGCCAACTATGATGACTCTTTTTGATGCCCCTGACAGCCTGCAATCCGCCGAAGAACGACCAACCACAACTGTCGCCCCCCAGGCCTTGATGTTGCTGAATCATCCGTTGATGGACCATGTTTCCAAGGGTTTGGCGATAAGGGCCTCTGAAAGCAATAAAGATCCCATCATCAGTATGTTTGAACGGGTATTGCTGAGGCAGCCAACCAATTTGGAACTTGAAGAAGCAAGGAATTTAATTGCCGGATTGACTTCAGAAGGTGCCGATAAAACAAAGGCAATAAAGGAATTAGGACAAGCCCTAGTTCTTTCAAATGAGTTTTTCTACGCCGACTAAGGATGGCCATATGAATTCAAAATATATGCCAATCAACCTCGGCACCCCCATCCATCGAAGGCGATTTCTTCAATCGGGTGGAGGTTTGGCAGCATTGGCGTTTGATCAATTACTTTCAAACAACATTTTGGCAGCCACTAACAAACCTCTAATACCAACATCTCCTAATTATTTGGGAAAAGCCAAATCAGTCATTTGGTTTTTTACCAACGGTGGTCCCAGCCATGTTGACACGTGGGACTACAAGCCAGAGTTGGATAAACGCGATGGAGAAGAACTACCCGGACTAGACAAAAAGACTGGCTTTTTTGTTGACCAAGTCGGTCCGTTGATGAGATCACCTTTTAATTGGAAACAATATGGACAATCTGGGACTTGGGTTCCCGAAATATTCCCCAATTTGGCTAAACATGTTGATGACATGGCCTTCATCCACTCAATGCACACAGAAACCAACAATCATTCGCCTGCCCTATTTCAAATCAACACCGGCGCTAGCCGTATGGGCCTGCCTTGCGTGGGTAGCTGGGTCGTCTACGGTCTTGGAAGTGAAAGTTCGAACTTGCCGGCTTTTTTGGTGATGGTTGACACTCTAGGTCGAGGCCTACCAAAGGGCCATGCATCTAATTGGAGCTCAGGCTTCCTGCCTGGTGTATACCAAGGTACAGCCCTCAATACGCAAGGCGCTCCCATCGACAATTTATCCCCTGCTAATGGCCTTACAATTGTCGATCAAAGGCGACAGCTCGATTTTCTAAGTCGATTAAACCAAGCACACCTTGCTGATCATCAAAACAATGCTGAATTAGCCGCCAGAATGGAAAGCTTTGAACTTGCATTCAGAATGCAGTCTGCTGCCCCTGAAGCATTTGATCTTTCCAAAGAATCCAAATCGACTCACCTCATGTATGGCACGGAAAATCCCAGATGTGGCCATGTTGCTCGGCAGACATTGGCGGCCAGAAGGTTGGTTGAAAGGGGCGTTAGATTCATTCAGATATATTCAGGAGGAATGGAAAACGAGCGTAGCTGGGATGGTCACTCCGACATCGCTTCAAATCATCGACAATTCGCGGGAGAAACGGATCAACCTGTGGCCGCACTTCTTACTGATTTGAAAAACAAAGGGCTTTTGGATTCTACCTTGGTCATTTGGGGAGGAGAATTTGGTCGTTTACCAGTTGCGCAGCGATCAAAAAACACACAAGCAAAAGGAAGAGATCACAATCCTCATGCTTTCACCATATGGATGGCAGGAGGAGGAACAAAAGGCGGTGTTCACCACGGGGAAACCGACGCTTTCGGACATAAGGCTGAGCACAACAAGGTATCAATCAATGACTTCCATGCAACCTTGTTGCATCTCCTAGGAATTGATCACACAAAGCTAACATTCAGGTACAGTGGAAGGCAATTCCGGCTAACGGATGTCGCCGGAGTTGTAATTAAACCAATTATTGCCTGAATTGGTGAATAGTGGCCAACTAAACCAAGGTTTTCAACAGCCTGGATTTGCTTTCGGCCTCAACTTGCTCATGTAGGGAAACGCCGTGGGAATCCATGGTGACTATTGCTGGGAAATCCTTAACTTGTAGTTCCCAAACAGCCTCAGGTGAACCAAATTCATGAAGCATCTCCACCCCGCATACTTTTTCCACGCATTGGGCATAAATTTGAGCTGCACCGCCAATCGCATGTAGATAAACGGCACCAGACTCTTTCAAAGCTGCCAACGTTTTTGCCCCCATTCCACCTTTTCCAATAACCGCTCGAACGGCATATCGCTTAATGACATCCGCCTGATAAGGCTCTTCCCGAATAGATGTCGTTGGGCCTGCTGCAATAACCTTTTTGATCCCGTCACGCTCAACAACTACTGGCCCGCAATGATAAATGACAGAGCCGAATAGAGACGGGATATTACCGCCTTTATGCAAGTATTTGTGAACTTCATCTCTCCCGGTTTTAACCGTTCCAGACAAAAGAACGATATCACCGGCATGCAGAGACCTAATCGTCGGTTCGTCTAATGGCGTATTTATTCGCCTAGCATTTTTCAGTGCATCTGGAAGGACAAGGGAGGGTTCATGTTTGGGTCCATCGGTTTCGGATTCGTAAAGCCAATTTTTTACCTGCCCCAACTTGTCAAGAATAACTCCTCGCCGCCTGAATGCCCAACACATGTAGGCCACGGAAACAAAAAATGAAGCTGGGAGCCTGTTCAGCTTGGTGATCTTACATCCTCCAATGGTCATTTGCCCGCCAAACCCCATTGGACCTATCTGTAATGAATTTGCCTCCTCCATAATTCGCGTTTCAAGTTCAGCTAGTACAGGATCAGGATTAGTATCATCAACGAGTCGGAGTAACTGTTCCTTGGCCGTAGCATAACCTGATGACCGATCTCCACCAATACAGACCCCTATAAAACCAGGACCACAACCCTTACCTTGTGCCTGACAAACAGCCTCAAGAATGCATCGCCTGACACCTTCCAAATCTCGATCAGCATTTATCCCTTGGATTTTTATTGGAAGTGAGTACTGAGAAGACATATTTTCACAACCGCCGCCTTTAAGAATCAGGCGGATTTCAACATCAGATTCACGATGCTGATGAAAATGAAAAAGAGGGCTCCCAGGCCCGAGGTTATCGCCGGTATTTTTCCCATTGACCGAATCAACTGAATTTTGGCGCAAGAATCCCAATCGAGTAGCCTCGGCAACAGCGGCGCAAGCGGCTTCCTCAAAAAGAATGGAGTCAAATTCGATTGGTGCTTTCACAAAAAAAGAGATAGTACCTGTATCCTGACAAATTGGAGCGCTCAATGATCTGGCAAGATGAATATTGCTCGCAACTAAACTCAAGGCCAACTCCGCCTGAGAACCGGCCACTTCAAGTGCCCTTCTAGTATTGATAACTTCGGCAACATCAGGTGGCAAAGAAACACTGGTTTTCCGAATTAGCTCAAGAATGGAAGCTTTAATCATTTCACTATTCATGATGACCTCCAGACTGTTATTCAAATGGAACACGAACGGCCTGAATGACTTCCTTGGAATCAATATCTTGCAACAATGCCACCAATACCAACTTAGTTAAATCCAATGGGCGCTCATCATCTAAGAAAGGTCTCCGCTTTTGGAATTCTTCCCAATAATTCTCGATTTGTTTCCTTACATCCGAAGCATTAAATCGAACAGTATGATGCCCCTGAGCGGCTTCAAGCATACACCCCTTTGAATCACCCACAGGCCCCCTAACAACTTGATGATGCAACCGCTGGCCATTTCTTCCTGGATAACGAACAATTTCTTCAGCCAAAATGATTCTGAGAAGCGTGTTACGAAAATTACTCAACCCTTTGTATTTGACTAAAACGGAACTGCCCTCCCCTTCTTGGGAACA
>Ga0214917_10003570_pt1 | contig 17852 bp, 14 predicted proteins | sample LL_1208_BB_MetaG_FD_177983 | JGI IMG/M metagenome (GOLD analysis project Ga0214917, IMG submission 177983) | Freshwater microbial communities from Lake Lanier, Atlanta, Georgia, United States - LL_1208_BB | ecosystem: Environmental > Aquatic > Freshwater > Lake | place: USA: Georgia | collected... | reverse complement strand
AGTTCATCGGCCCGGCCCCCGCCAACCAGCGGGAGCGCTCCCCGCGCCGGCCGCTGCAGGCCAGCAACGCCACCTCCCTGGCCCAGTACATCCAGTGGGCCTCCACCGCCGTGGTGGGGGCAGCCTCAATGCCCACCAGCCGCCTGGGCGGCTCCCACGACGACGGCAACATTCCACTGCCGGATCTGCCGCCCACGGAGATGGATCCGATGGACGACGTCGGTCCGATGGTGTGGTGAGGGCGGCAGCTGGCCCCTGGAGCTGGTCCGCACCGCTGCACCGCAGCCGCTGCGGCGCCTCCCATCAACGCCGGAGCGTTCCCTGCCAGGACGCCTCCCTGAGCGCCAGCCTGCGCAGCGCCGATGGGCTGCCCGTGGGCCTGATGGCAGTGGCCGACGGCCATGGCGGCAGCCGCTACTGGCTCAGCGATGTGGGCAGCCGCCTGGCCTGCGAGCTGGCGATCCAGCTGGCGAGCCAGGATCTGGCCCGACAGCCCCTGGAGGAGGGCCGGGCAGACCAGCTGCAGGCGGTGCAGCGCTGGCTGGCCGCTGAACTGCCTGGGCGCATCGTGGCCGCCTGGCAGGAGGCGATCCAGGCCGACTGGCAGGGGCGGGAGCTGCCGCCGCAGCACCAGGGGGAACCCTTCTCCCCCCAGGCCTACGGCAGCACCCTGGCCCTGGTGGTCCTCACCCCCAACTGGTGGGGCCACACCGGACTGGGCGACTGGGATCTGGTGCTGTTGTGCAACGACCAGCCCGATCGGATCATCAGCCAGGAGCTGGATGACGGCCTGCAGGGGGAGGCCACCGAGAGCCTCTGCCTGGCCCGTGCCAGCAGCTGTTTCGCCGCCCGCACGGCCGTGTATTCCCTGACGGGAGAGCAGCGCCAGGCCTGCGGGCTGGTGCTGACCACCGATGGGGTGCGCAAGTCCTGCGCCGCCGACGGCGACCACCTGGCCCTGAGCCGCTACCTGCTGGAGGAGGCGCAGCCAGGCCAGGCCAGAGCCGCCGGCAGCACCGAGCGGCTCGACGCCAGCCTCGATCGCATCAGCCGCGACGGCAGCGGCGATGACGTGAGCGTGGCCCTGGCCTGCTTCGGCGAGCTGCGCCCGGCGCCAGCGGTGACGGCTGCGGTGGCAGCCGCTGAACGATCGGATCCCTCACCGCTGCCGGTGCCTGCACTGACCTCCAGCAGTCCCCCCGGCAACCCTCCCAGCACAAGGCCTCCTGCCGGCAGGCTGCTGCTCGCCGGGATCCTGCTGGCAGGAGGCGGGATCACAGCCCTGGCCGGGTTCCGTCTGCTGCAGCCGCGGCTCTGGCCCCTCTCAACGGCGCAACAGCAGGGACTCCACCAAGAAAGCGAGCGTCTCTGCCGCCAGCCCGAACTGATCGAAGCCAGCCTGAAGGCACGCAAAACCCAGTTCCGCCGATTGCGCAGCAACCCGGCTGAACTGGGCCGGGTGCTCACGCAGAAGGACTGGCTGGGGGCCCTGATCGGCCTCAGCCAGCCGGGGGGGCCAGGGCTGGGGCCTGTGCGGGTGTGCAGCGAGCTGACGCAGGCCCTGCGCCAGCATTGGCGGACTCTCCTCAACCCAGCCGCCGGCACAGCAGGCCACGATGACGGACTACGCACTGGGCAGCGCCATCCGAGCCGCCCTCGACCAGCAGCACCAGGCAACGGGCCTGGCGGTGGATCCGCGGACCGTTGAGGCCCGGCTTCCCCAGCTGGTGCAGGCCGACCAACAGGATCTGCTGCCGGCCCTGAGCTTCCTGCTGCGCTCCCGCGCCCTGGCCAGCGCCCTGGCCCAACCCAGGGGCAGCGATGACGGCCGCATTGCCACAAGGCTGCTGGCGGAGGTGCAGGCCCAGTACAGCCCCGCCATCTGCCAGCGGCTGCAGGGAGTGATCCAGGGCCTCGTTGGGCTGCCGCAGCAACCGGCCGCCAATCCCAGTTGGAGCACGGCGCCGGCAACGCCGGCGGTGACAACCCTGGTGACCAGCGGCAACGGCGGGGGTGGCAACTGGGTGGTGGCCCTGTTGTGTTTCCTGATTGGCGTTGTGGGCAGCGGCCTGCTGCTGGTGCTCTGGCTGCAGCACCAGGCCAGACAATCCGCCAGCGGCAGCGCACCGCCCGCAGCGCTGCCGACTCCGGCAACGCCGGCCCCGGCGCCCCTCACAGCAGCACCTGCAGCCCCATCGACTGCCGCCCCCCTGGGCACCGATGCCATCAATGCGGCCGTGGCCAGCATCCAGGGGCTATACGCCGCCCTCTCCGCCAAGGATTACGCCACGGCCGCCAGCCATTACGGCCCCGTGGCCGCCGATCAGTTTGATCCCACCTTCTTCAATCAATTTGAACGGGTCACGGTGACAGACCTGCGCGAAACAAGCAGCAGCGGTTCGATGGTCAACTTCGAAGCTGTGGTGACGTTCGTCTATCCCAACGGCGACGTCCAAACCGAAAGCCGACGCTTCACGGTGGACACCCGCACCACCCCTCCGCTGATCACCAGCAGCGAATTCGGCCAGGTGCTCCAGCCCCGCTGAGCGCTGCGAAACCGGCCGGTAGGCTCTTCCTTCCCCTCCTGATTCCGCGCCACTTGGCCAACTCCGCCGATCACGATCTGGGACAACGGCTGGGCCAGTTGATCCAACAGAGCGGCGATTCGGCATTTGAAGCTGGCGTGGTGAGCCGGCGGCTCCAGGCCCAACTCCAGGATCTGCTCGGCGCCGACACAGCACTGCTCCACCCCCTGCGGGATCTGCTCCAACGGCCGGCCTTCCGGCAACTGTTCAGCCTCAGCAGCCAGGGCCATGCCCTCAATGCCCGCGATGCTCTGCTGAGGGATCTGGCGGAGCTGTACAGCCCGGCCGTGGTGGGCCGGCTCGATGCGGTGCTGCAGGGTTGCCTCAACCTGCCCGCCACCGCTGCCAGCTGGCCCACAGCCTCGGCCTTCGCAGCCCCGGCGCCCATGGCCGCCCCGCCACCCACGCTGGTGACCATCCCCTCCAGCCAGCAGGGGCCCTCCGCCATCGTGATCGCCCTGCTGGCCCTGCTCTGCGGGGCCCTGGTGATGGCCCTGGCAGGGGTGCTGATCACCAACCGCAGCGGCAGCGGCACCGCTCCCGCGCCAGCAGCGCCAACCGAGGCGCCCCAGGCCGCCACCACGGCGGGGCAGTGGCAGGCCTGCGTGGATTACGCCGCCAACGACGGACCGCCACCGCAAGCGGGCGAAACCTGGTGGCCGGTGGTGGGATCCGCGGAAGCGCTGCAGGATGCACGCCTGCACTGCCGCAGCGATGCCTTCACCAATGCCAGCGGCAACACCCAGGTGGCCAGCTTCCGCGATCGCGCAACCGCCGCCGCCTTCGCCCAGCAGCTCACCAGCGACCAGAGCCATCCCCACAACTTCTGGGTGGGTGATGCCACCGTGCGCTGATCAGGCACAACTGCGGCGCAGCTCTGCGTAGGCCTGATCAAACAGATCCCAGCGAAAACTGCGCGGGTCGTAGCGGCTGTGGCTGCGGTCCACCGCCGCATGGGTGGTGACCCGCTCCATCGGGATGCCATACAGCGCCTGCCAGTGCAACACCTGCTCCGCCAGGGCGCGGTATTGGGCGGGGGTGTAACCCGCATGGGCTTCCGCATCGCCGCGGCCATCCGGTGGGCTCTCCAGGCTGACGTGCAGGGAAATGTTGTTGATCGATGGCGGATTGGTGGCCGAGGTCTTGAATCTGAGATCGCCGAAGGCTGAATCCCCCGCACCAAATGCACGCGATTGATCGGGAACGATGCGCACCCGCTCGCCATCACGACCGATCAACACGTGATAACTGCTCTGGGCTGCGTCGTCGGCTTGATTGCGCTGAAACAGCGCAATGGTGGAGGGCAGATCCAGCACGGTTTCATGCAACACGATCAGCGCCGGCTTCGATGGAATCGCCGCACCGCTGGCATCCCGTTCGTGGCGCTTGCCGAAGTTGCTGGCGGCCGCCAGCTGCTGGCTCTCCCCCTGGGCTGAAGCCAGATGGGCGCAGCGCGCCAGGCCCCCCACAGCAGCGGGAACGGCCGGGGCGATTTCCGCAGTGGGGGCGCCGGTGGGGGGAGGCGGTGAGGCCGTGGGGGACGGCGCCGCCAGTCGAAACGCAGCCAACCCCAGCCAGGTGAGCACCCCACCGATCGCCACCCCTGCCCCCAGCCCGAGCAGCCAGGTGCGCAGATCGGGCTCCCGGGCGGGGCGCAGCCGCTGGTGCCAGCCCTCCGCCAGGCCATCCACGAAGGCCTCCTGCAAAGCCACCCGGGGAGAGGAGCCGTTGCCAGCACCGCGATCCAGCAACTGCCGTCGCGCCCGTCTGCGGGGCTCCGGCAGATCGGCGGCCAACAGATCCCCACAGGCCGGGTGTCGCAACACGGCCATCAGCGCCTGCTGCAACTCCTGTTGATCCGCGAGAACACCGGGCAAGGATCGCGCGATCATCGCCGGAGCCTCCGCCGGGCCCACGCCACGCCGTGCAGCCGACTGCGCCAGGCTGCGGCCCAGCTCAAAGAGATCAGAGGCCTGCAATGTGCGCATCAAGCCTGTAGCGGTTCGGGGGATCGCAAATCACCAAGTCAATCAAGTTTTTCAACGGCCAGTTTAGGCTCGCAGGATCGATACAAGCGCCTGTGGTCGCCAGCTCTGATTATCAACTCGGCAGGCAAATCGGCCAACTGCTGCGCCAGTCCGATGGCAACGGTGTTGCCGATGCCAGGCTACTGAACCACCTGCCGGACTACCTGGGCCAGGATCTGCTGTTGCTGGCTCCATTGCGCGACCTGTTGATGCGCCCAGGGCTGCGCAACCTGCTGCTGCAGGATCAACAGGCCCTGGTGCTGAGTGGTCGTGACAGCCTGATCGCCGATCTCCAGCTCACCTATAGCGGCGTGATCACCGATCGGCTGCAGCGGGTGCTCAACGGGATCCTCAACCTGCCCGACACAGCCGCCGGTCCGCCCCCGCCGCCAGCCAACGCCACGGTCGCCTACACAATCCAGCCGGCGGCAACGGGCCAAAGCGGGCTGAACAGTGCGGTGGTGGCCCTGCTGGCCCTGGTGTGCGGTGGCGCGTTGGTGGCGCTGATCTGGGTGCTGATCAACCAGTCGCAGCAGACGCGGCAAGCTCCCTCGCCGGCCAGCCAACCCCCGCAGACCTCATCCCCTGCGACCACACCGCCCCCGCGCCGGGTGGAAACCCCATCCACCCCCAGCAGCCCTTGGGGACCTGCGGAGCAGTACAAGTTTGGGCAGGGCCCAAGCCAGACCTACCCCAACACCTGCGCTTTTTCCCAGACCGATGCCAGCGGCGAACAGACCCTGACGGACAAATCTCAGCTGGAGTTCTGGGCCTGCCGCGATGAAGGCGGCAACCCGGATTCCGGCTATGCCGTGACCTGGGGAGACGGGAAGCGCACCACCTATCAGTTCATGGACGGTGGGTCAGGGAGCGTGGTGGGCACCAACGGCCAGGGCGTCGCGATGCAATGGCGCAACGACACCCACAACGGCCAGCCGATCATTGTGATCACCCATCAAGACGGGGCCACCTCCTGGATCCCGGGCCACGTGGGGGATTGAGGCCGGCGACTGAGACCTGAAGAATCCACTGGCACAAAAAAAGCGCCCCCGCAGGGGCGCTCGCTCTTGGGGCAACCGATCAGGCGGTACCGCAGAAGGTGACGTCGGGGAACTTGAGCTTGGCCTCATCGAGACTCTTGCCCTTGCCCTCCTCCTGCCAGTAGTTGATCACCTCGGTGGCCTTGTTGAGGATCTCAACGCGCTCGTTGTCGGTGATCCAGGTCTTGCCCTCCAGCTCGGTCTTGAGGGTTTCCCAGGCATCTTCCCGGGGCCAGAAGAAGTAGGAGGTGAGGGGGCTGGGGCCGCCACCCACGATCTGATCCACCGCCAGAGCCACATTGTCGGGCAACCAGAGGATCTTCAGCAGAAAGCGACCCTCATCGGCCTTGGGGGTGCGGCCGGAGGGAACGCCGTTCTCATCAATGGTGGCAGCGGCCAGCACAGCACTGGCACCACGCAGCACGGGACGGCCTTCGGTGGTGTCCTCAGCGGAAACCTCGGCAGCGGCGATCGCCACGGCGCTCTCTGCGCTCTCGGTGCTCATGGTGTCAGCGCTCAAGGCTTAATCACAAACAACTAACCTACCAGCCGCCGTGGCCCCTGCCCTGAAGCCCAGCCAGCCCGCCAGTGCTGCCCCCAGCGCCGTGCTGCTGTTCGACATCGATGGTGTGATCAGGGATGTGGGCGGCAGTTACCGCCGTGCCATCGCCGAAACGGTGCAGCACTACAGCGGCGCCCATCCGGATCCCGGGGCGATCGACGCGCTCAAGGCGGAAGGCTGCTGGAACAACGACTGGGAGGCCTCGCTCGAGCTGCTGCGGCGCCGCGGCACCGCGCTGCCGGCCCTGGAGGCCCTGGTGGAGGTGTTCAACGGCTTCTACTTCGGCGGCGATCCCTGGGGTGATCCCGCCGCCTGGCAGGGCTTCATCGGCCAGGAGCCGCTGCTGGTGGAGCGTCCCTTCTTCGATGGACTCACGGGGGCGGGGGTGGCGTGGGGCTTCGTGAGCGGCGCCGAACCGCCATCCGCCCGCTACGTGCTGGAGCAGAGGCTGGGCCTGACGGCGCCTCCCCTGATCGCCATGGGGGACGCCCCGGACAAGCCCGATCCCACCGGCCTGCTGCGGCTGGCCCAGGCCCTGGCGGGGCCCCTGGGACCGCAGGCGCCTCCAGTGGCCTACCTGGGCGACACCGTGGCCGATGTGCTCACGGTGCAGCGGGCCCGGCAACAGCACCCCGACCAGCGCTTCTGGAGCCTGGCGGTGGCACCACCCCACTTTCACCTGCCGGGTCGGGAACGGGAACGCGCGCACTACGAGGCCCAGTTGCTGGCCGCCGGAGCGGACGCCGTGATCCCCGCCACCGCCCAGGTGAGCGACCACCTGCCCTGGATGGAATCAGGTCAGATCGCCCAGGCCAGCAAGCCCACCAGCAGCAGGCCCACGATGGCCGACAGCTGAAAGATCTGGTCGATCCGGTTGATCCGCTTCACCACGAACGGAACCTGATCCTCAGACACCGCGGCGCAGGCATTGCTGCCCCACAAAAAGAGAAAAAACAGCGCAATCGTTGCCAGATAAGCGTAGGCGTAGAGCCAATCCAGGAACGTGAGATAACTCAGGGCCGGCAGGTGGGTCTTGTAGGCCTGCTGCAGGAAGATCAGGGTGAGCAGCGCTGTGGTGGGCATCGCCACCCGCACATCCCCCAGCCGCCCCTCCAGCGAAGGAGCGGCGAACACGATGGCCAACACAATCAACAGGGGCAGGATATAGGTGATAAAGCTGGCCAGCCAATCACTGTCCAACCGCACCACCGCGCTGATCACGGAGTAGTCGAGATCACCCTTATCGAGCCCCCAGGAGGTGCCGTAGGCATGCAACAGGGGCATCAGCTCAACGGAGTGGAGATGAAAGCCATCCAGAACCGAGTAGGCCCCCATCAACCTCCCCGGCGCTGGATCCGGCACCAAAACCACAGCCTTGTCCTGCAGAGCGAACAGATCAGGGCTCACCTCAAACACGATCGGCAGGGAGATCTGATCAAAGGGAGAATCCTTGAAACTCAGATAGGGAATGAAAAACGCCCCTGAAAAACGCACCTGGTAGCGATAATTACCTGAAGGCAGCCGCATCACATCCCCATAGGGCTTGAACACAGCATCGTTTTCATCGATCAGGTTCGATAGCTCCACCAGATCGGCGGCGGCGATGCCATTGGCGTCCAGCAGATCCTGCAGGCTCTGGGGCCACTCCAACCAGAAAAAACCCTCCGCCTTGAAGCGCCGCTCAGCCAGCGAGAGGCTGTGCAGCGTTTTGATGTAGACCCCCGTTTCAACGGGGATGGCCTTGGTCTGGACGATCAGCGCTTCGGGATCCACCCGCCGCACCCGATCCACCTGCGGCGGCGCCGACCGGGCAGCCAGGGCAGAACCGCCACGGGCCGGGTTCCAGGCCAAGGCCTGCACCAGCCCCAGCAGCGCCAGCACCAGGCCCAGCAGGGCGGCCAGCCGTTGCCATCGCGTCCGGATCACGGCCCTGGCCTCAGCGTTCCATCGCCGCCGGGGCCTTGAGCGCCGCGGCGGTGAGGTTCTCATGGCCCTGATCCGTCACGGCCACATCGTCTTCGATGCGGATGCCGATGCCCTTCCAGCGCTCGTCGATGGGCGGCTGTCCCTCCGGCAGGGGCAGCCTGTCGCTCACATAGAGGCCGGGCTCCACCGTGAGCACCATGCCGGGCTCCAGCTCCACCGGGTGCTCGCCCAGGCGGTAGGCCCCCACATCGTGCACATCGAGGCCGAGCCAGTGGCCGGTGCGGTGCATGTAGAGGTGGCGGTAGGCGCCCTGCTCGATGATCCCGTCGGGGTCGCCGGCCAACAACCCCAGCTCCAGCAGCCCCTCCACCAGCACCCGCACCGCCGTGCCGTGCACCGCCTCGGCGGTCTGCCCCGGGGCCACCGCCGCCACCGCCGCCTCCTGGGCCGCCAGCACCAGCTCATAGAGCGCCCGCTGCTCCGCGGAGAAGCGTCCGTTGATCGGGAAGGTGCGGGTGATGTCGCCGTTGTAGTAGTCGGCCAGGGAGCAGCCGGCATCGATCAACAGCAGATCGCCATCCCGCAGCCGGGCCGTGTTGGCGGTGTAGTGCAGCACGCAGGCGTTGTCGCCTCCCGCCACGATCGTGCCGTAGGCCGGCCCGCGCGCCCCCTGCTCGAGGAAGTGCTGTTCGATCACCGCCTGCACCTGGCGCTCGCTCAGGCCCGGCCGCACCACCTGGCGGGCCAGCTCATGGGCCTCGGCCGAGATGCGGGCCGCTTCCCGCATGCGTTCCATTTCCTTGGGGTTCTTGCGCAGCCGCAGCTCATGCAGCAGCGGGCAGGGGGCCACCAGCCCCAGGGCCGCCACGCCGCTGCGAGGCGCCCGGTCGAGCTGCGCCGCCCAGGCCTGCAGCACCAGGGGCTCCACCTCGGCATGGCGGCCCACCCGGAAGGCGATGCCCTCGGCGCCCTTGAGGTAGTCGGGCAGCCGCTGGGCCAGTTCGGCGCGGGGATGGGCCAGGTCGGCTCCGAACTGCGCCACGGCCCCCTCGCAGCCCCAGCGGAAGCCGTTCCATACCTCCGCGCTGGCCTCCTTGGGCTGCACGAACAGCACAAAGCGCTCTCCCTCGGGCCGATGGGGCAGGAACAGGGCCACCGCATCGGGCTCGTCGAAGCCCGTGAGATACCAGAAGTCGCTGTTCTGGCGGAACGGCCACTCGCAGTCGGCGTGGTGGGTCACCAGCGCTGCGGCCGGGATCACCGCCGCGGCGCCACCCAGGGCCTCGAGAAAGCGGGCGCGCCGCTCGGTGTAGTCCGCGGGACCGATCAGCATGGGTGGCGGCTCAGCTGAGCGCGACGATGGCACAGCCGCTTGAATGGATGGCGAAGGTTGCCCCCGACGTCGCGCCTGCCGTCGCCCCGCCACTGCTGCAAGCCCCCTCCGCCGCCGAGCGCTGCGCCCTGCTGCTGGCCCAATGGCGCTCCGAGCTGCGGTTGAGCGAGCGGGAGCGCGCGGCCCTGGGGCCGGAGCTGGCCGCCCTGGATCGCCAGCTGCTGGCCCTGGCCGAGGGGCGCGTGCGCGTGGCGGTGTTCGGTCGGGTGGGGGTGGGCAAGTCGAGCCTGCTCAATGCCCTGCTGGGGCGGCCGGCCTTCGCCACCGACGTGGCCCATGGCTGCACCCGGACCCAGCAGCGGGAACCGTGGCCGGTGGCGATTCCAGGGCTGGCGGCGGTGGACCTGGTGGACACCCCCGGCATCGACGAGATCGCCGCCAAGGCCCGGGAGCGACTGGCGGCGCGGGTGGCCCTCGGGGCTGACCTGGTGCTGCTGGTGCTCGACAGCGACCTCACCACCCCCGAAGCCGAGGCCCTGGAGCAGCTGCTAGCGGCCGGCAAGCCGGTGCTGCTGGTGCTCAACCGGATCGATTGCTGGCCGGCCGAGGAACGGGATGCCCTGCTGGCCAGCATCCGCCGCCGCCTGCCCCCCACCGCCCGGGAGCTGCCCCTGCTGGCGGTGGCCTCGGCGCCACGGCAGGCCGCCCTGCTGGAGGACGGTCGGGTGCGCAGCCAGCCGCAGCCGCCGCAGATCCAGCCCCTGCGCCAGGCCCTGATCGAACTGCTCTCCAGCGATGGCGCCCTGCTGCTGGGGCTCAACGGCCTGCGGGCCGCCGATCGCTTCGCCCTCAGCCTGCACGGCTGGCGCCTGCGCCAGGGCAAGGCGGCCGCCCAGGGCCTGATCGGTCGATTCGCGGCCCTGAAGGCCGCAGGCGTGGCCGCCAACCCCTTGCTGCTGCTGGATCTGGCGGGGGGTCTGGCCCTCGACACCACGCTGGTGCTGCAGCTCTGCCAGCTCTATGGCCTGGAGCTGGGGGGCGGTGGCGCCCGGGCGCTGCTGGGGCGCCTCTCGGCCCAGAACGCGCTGCTGGGGGGCACCCAGCTGGGCATCCAGCTGCTGCTGGGGGGCCTGCGCCAGCTGCTGCTGCTGGCGGCGCCCCTCAGCGGCGGCCTCAGCCTGGCGCCGGCGGCGCCGGTGGCCGTGGCCCAGGCGGCCTTGGCGGTGCACACCACCCGGCTCACGGGTCGACTGGCGGCCGCCGAACTGCTGCGCAGCGCCCAGCGGGGCCGATTGCGGCCGGCCTCGCTGCTGCGGCGCCTGGCCCGCCAGGACCCCCAGGCCCGCGCCTGGCTGCGCCAGTGGCAGAGCCAGCCGGCGAGCGTCGGCCACCTGCCCAGCCTGCTGCCATGAACGCCCCGGCCGCGGGCAGCCTGGCCCTGTTCGGCACCAGTGCCGATCCCCCCACCCGCGGCCACCGGGCCCTGCTGGCCGGCCTGGCCCAGCACTACGACCGGGTGGCCACCTGGGCCAGCGACAACCCCTCCAAGCAGCACGGCGCACCGCTCCCCCTGCGGGCCGCGCTGCTGCAGGCGGTGGTGGACGACCTGGGCGATCCACGGGTGGTGCTGGACCAGCGGCTCAGCAGCCCCCGGGCCATTGACAGCCTGGAGCGGGCGGCCCGGTTCTGGCCCGGCTGGGAGCTGGTGTTTGTAGTGGGGGGCGACCTGGCCCACCAGATCCCCGGCTGGGTCCGGGCCCGGGAGCTGCTGGAGCGCTGCCGGCTGGCGGTGGTGCCGCGCCAGGGATGGCCCCTGGAGCCCCGTGAGCTGGAGCGCCTGCGGCGGCTGGGGGGCCGGGTGGAACTGCTGGCGCTGCCGGTGCCCGCCACGGCCAGCTCCGCGATCCGCCAGCAACCGAGCCCCGAACTGGTGCCAGCGGCCCTGTGGCCGGAACTGCTCAAGCACAATCTCTATGGCCTCGGGCAGTCGCCCGCCGACCCCCAGCCCTGATGCGCCTTGCCCTCGCCCAGCTCAACCCCCTGGTGGGCGACCTGCGGGGCAATGCCGCGCTGCTGCTGGAGGCCTGCCGGCAGGCCCAGGCCGCGGGTGCCGACCTGGTGGTGGCACCGGAGCTGGCCCTGTGGGGCTATCCGGCCCGGGATCTGCTGCTGCGTTCTGCCCTGCGGGAGCGGGAGCAGCAGATGCTCGATCAACTCGCCGGCCAGCTGCCGGCGGGCCTGGCCCTGGTGCTGGGGGTGAGCGAGCCGGCCCCGGGCCAGCTGCAACCCGATCTGTTCAATGCCGCGGCCCTGGTGGAGGCGGGGCAGTGGCGGGTGGTGGCGCGCAAGCGCCTGCTGCCCAGCTACGACGTGTTCGACGAGCGGCGCTACTTCCGAAGCGCCGAGCAACCCTGCCTGCTGGAGCTGGAGCGGGGCGGGCGCCGCTGGCGCCTGGGCCTCACCATCTGTGAAGACCTCTGGGTGGATGACAACCTGCACGGCCACCGGCTGGCGGGCGGCGATCCCATCGGCGACCTGGCACCCCTGGCACCGGATCTGCTGCTGAACCTCTCCGCCTCCCCCTTCGCCCAGGGCAAGGGCCAGCTGCGCCGCGAGCTGGCGGCGGCCGCCGCGCGGCGGCTGGGCTGCCCCGTGCTCTACGTGAACCAGGTGGGGGGAAACGACGACCTGGTGTTTGACGGTGGCAGCTTCGTGGTGGAGGCCAACGGCGCCGTGGTGGCGCAGCTGCCCTGGATGGAGCCGGCCCTGGCCTGCTGGGATGCGGCCGCAGCGCCGCTGGTGCCGGCCGCAGCGCCGACGCCGCCCCCGCCGCTGCCCCTGCCCCTGCCCGACGCCAACGAGCTGCTGCTGCGGGCCCTGGTGCTGGGGGTGCGCGACTACGCCCGCAAGTGCGGTTTCAGCCAGGCCCTGTTGGGGCTGAGCGGTGGCATCGACTCCGCCCTGGTGGCGGTGATCGCCAGCGCAGCCCTGGGGCCGCGCCATGTGCAGGGGCTGCTGATGCCCTCCCCCTGGAGCTCCCGCGGCTCCATCCACGACGCCCTGGCCCTGGCCGCGCGCCTGGGTGTCAGCACCCACACCGTGCCGATCGCGCCGCTGATGGCGGCCTTCGATGCGGCCCTCACGCCGGCACTGCAGGGCCCACCGGCAGGCGTGACCGCCGAGAACCTGCAATCGCGGATCCGCGGCACGCTGCTGATGGGCGTGGCCAATCAACAGGGCCAGCTGCTGCTCTCCACCGGCAACAAGAGCGAGCTGGCGGTGGGCTACTGCACCCTCTACGGCGACATGAACGGCGGCCTGGCCGTGATCGGCGACCTCTACAAGACCACCGTGTTCCGGCTGTGCGCCTGGATCGACAGCGACGCCTCCAGGGCCTGCCGCCAGCAGCTGGGACTGCCCAGCAGCGGTGACCTGGTGGGCCGCGCCATCCGCGAGAAACCGCCCAGCGCCGAACTGCGCCCCGAGCAGCGCGACAGTGATTCCCTTCCCGACTACGCCGTGCTGGATCCGCTGCTGAAGGCGTTGATCGAAGACCAGCGCAGCGGCGATGAGCTGGTGGCCACCGGCTGCGATCCAGAGCTGGCCGCCCGCGTGCAACGGCTGCTGCGCCGCGCCGAATTCAAGCGCCGCCAGACGGCACCGCTGCTGAAGGTGAGCAGCCGCGCCTTCGGCAGCGGCTGGCGCATGCCCGTGGCCGCTGCCGACTGACAGCGCCATGGTGAGCGCAGCGACCAATCCGCCAGCGCCATGGCCAGCGCCTCGATCACCAGCATCGGCATCCCCAGGGAAATCAAGCGCGATGAACAGCGGGTGGCACTCACCCCCGATGGCGTGCGCGAGCTCGTGAGCCACGGTTTCGAGGTGCGCATCGAGCGTGAGGCGGGCACAGGGGCCGGCTTCAGCAACGACGCCTTCGCCGCTGCCGGGGCGCGGATGGTCGATCGCCAGGAGGCCTGGGCGGCCCACCTGGTGGTGAAGGTGAAGGAGCCCCAGCCCGAGGAATTCGCGCTGCTGCGGCCGGATCTGGTGCTGTTCACCTACCTGCACCTGGCCGCCTATCCCGAGGTGGGGCGGGCGCTGCTGGCGGCAGGCACCACCGCCATCGCCTACGAAACGGTGCAGCTCGACGACGGCAGCCTGCCGCTGCTGGCACCGATGAGCGAGATCGCCGGCCGGCTCGCCGCCCAGGTGGGTGCCCACCTGCTGGAGAAACCCCACGGCGGGAGGGGCCTGCTGCTGGGCGGCTGCACCGGCGTGCGGCCAGCGCGGGTGGTGGTGCTGGGGGCGGGCAGTGTGGGCTGGAACGCGGCCCGGATTGCCGCCGCCATGGATGCGGAGGTGGTGCTGCTGGATCACTCCCCCGAGCGCCTGCGGCGCCTGGAGCCCCAACGGCAGGGCCGGCTGGTGAGCCTGGTGAGCAGCCGCGGCCTGCTGGAGCGGCTGGTGCCGAGTGCCGACCTGCTGATCGGCGCCGTGCTGCTGCCCGGTGATCGCGCCCCCACCCTGGTGGAGGAGGCACTGGTGGCCCGGATGCAACCGGGTGCGGTGATCATCGATGTGGCCATCGACCAGGGGGGCTGCATCGCCACCAGCCGCGAAACCACCCACACCGATCCAGTGGTGTGCATCCACGGCGTGCAGCACTACGCCGTCGGCAACATGCCCGGCGCCGTGCCCTTCACCTCCACCGAGGCCCTGGTGAGCGTCACGCTCCCCTACATCCTGGCCATCGCCGGCCGGGGCCTGGTGGAGGCGGTCACCGATCGACCGGAGCTGGTGTCGGGCCTGAACACGATCGATGGGGCCGTGTGCCATCCAGGCGTGGCCAAGGCCCTCGGCCTGCCCAACCGCCACCCGATGGCCTGCCTGCACTGAGCAGCGTGTTGGTCAGGCGGCGATGGGCGGCGTGGCGCGTTCGCGAATCAAGTCGAGCAGTTTGAAGATGCTGCCGGCTTCATTTGTGGAGAAAAGATCCTCTGGCCCAGTTGGTGCGAGATCACTGAATGGTGGGTCATAGAGCCGAGAAGGATCCATCGCCCCCTTGCTGGTGAGCTCATCGATGATGGCGTTGATGAAGCGGATCTGGATCACCGTGTGGGTCCCTTCGGCGAGGTAGTCGGCAAAGATCTCCTTGGCGGCATTGCGATCAAGGCCCACCAGCGAGCGGATGAACAGCCCAAAGCCGTTGCATTCCTCCGCGGCCCGGGCGATCACCTGCGCATCGCCGATGCCATGACTGATCAGGAACTGCTCCAGCTCCTGCAGATCGGTGGCAGTGAGGGGTTGGTTACGGCGCAGCCGTTGCATGGTGAGGTGATCCCCATGGGCCTTGAGAAACTCCTGGGCCCGCAGGCGGAACTGCTTGAAGGCGTCGTTGGTGAGCAGCTTTGAGCCATCGAGTTCCTTGATCTCCACCAGTTCATCGCTGAAGTCGCTGTAGAGGGGCTGCTGAGCGTTGGTTTCGATCAATCCCACCAGAGCCCGCAAGCGACGCCGCACCTCCTCCAGCATCGGAACGGTCACGTCCTGCCACCACTCATCGCGGAGCAGGTCTTGAATCAGCTCCAGCTCGGCCGCCACCATCGGGATGGCATGGCGTGCCTCCAGCAACCCCGCCAGCTCACGCAGCTGCCCTTGCAGCCGCACAAAACGCGGTTCGCCGCGCAGCCGGGCCAGCTGCAGGGTGTAGAGCAGCAGATCAAAGCGGCGGGCGGTGGCGTCGGTGTCGCCGCTCTGCTCGGCATGGCTGGAGGGCAGCGGCGCCAGGGTGGTGGCCAGCAGGGCGTGATCATCGGCACTGAGCTCCCTCCAGGCCTGCTCGGCGGCGAAATAGTGCACCTGCTCCAGGTGGGGCCGGACCAGGACGTTGTCGGCCGGGCAGGCCGCCAGGTGGCAGCGCAGCACTTCGGCCAGGGTGCGGCGGTGCTGCCAGAGCCCGGGAGCGAGGCCCTCGCCCTCCTGCTGGCGGCCTTGATCGATCGCCTCCACCAGGGCCAGGCGGGCGCGGAACAGGCGTGTGGCCAGCGTGGCGGGAGGCGTGGCGCCTTCCGCGCCGGCATTGCCGAGGAAGTATTCGAGGTTCTGGCAGAAATCGAAGATCCAGAAGCACTGCTTGTCGTTGCCGGGCCCGAACAGATCGGGGCAGAGGCGGGTGCCCCGGCCCACCATCTGCCAGAACTTGGTGCGGGAGCGCACTGGCTTGAAAAACAGCAGGTTCACGATCTCAGGGATGTCGATGCCGGTGTCGAGCATGTCCACGGAGATGGCGATCATCAGATCACTGGTGGGATCGGCGAATGCGTCGATCAGGCTCTGGGCATAGGGCGTCTGGTTGTCGATCACGCGGGCGGTTTTACCGGCCAGGTGGGGATAGTTGTGATTAAAGCGCTCCTGGATGAACTGGGCGTGGCGATGATTGCGAGCAAAGATCACTGTTTTGCCGATGCCATCGCCGTTGCCTTTGGGGCAACCCTGGGTCATCAGCACCTTGAGGCCCTGATCCACCGTGTTGGCATTGAACAGCCAGTTATTGAGCGCACCGGAATCCACCTGGCCGGATCGCTGCACATCCTCTTCCCAATCGAGCAGATCCCATTGGGCTTTCTCCTGCTCGCTGAGGTCGGCATAGCGGATGCCTTCACGGGGAAACCTCAACGCCACCGAAATGGGTCGAAAGGGCACCAGGAAGCCATCAGCAACGGCTTGATCCAGCCCGTATTCATCGGTGGGCATACCCACCTCAAGTTCGAACAGCTGGTAGGTGTTGCGGTCGATCTCATCGCGCGGTGTGGCGGTGAGGCCTGTCAACAGGGAGTCGAAGTAGGCGAAGATCGCGCCATATTTCTGGTACACGCTGCGATGGGCCTCGTCGATGATCACCAGATCGAAGTGCCCCACCCCGAAGCGCTTGACGCCCTGGCCATCTTCCGCATCGATGAGGTTCATCATCGTGGGGTAGGTGGAGAGGAACACGCGACCCTCGCCGCCCTTGTTGGTCACCAGGTTCACCGGTGAGCAATCGGGAAGGAAGGAGCGGAAGGCGCGCTCGGCCTGCAGCACCAGGGCATTGCGGTCGGCCAGAAAGAGGATCCGCTTCACCCAGTTGCAGCGGATCAACAGCTCGCTCAGGGCGATGGCGGTGCGGGTTTTGCCCGTGCCGGTTGCCTTCACCAGCAGCACCTTGCGGCGCCCCTTCTCCAGCGACTCGCCAATGGCACGGATAGCCCGCTGCTGGTAATAACGCCCGGCAATGGAACTGGAGATCGGGGCGGTGCTGAGGGCCTGGCGTGTCTCGCGGCGGCGGATCAGCGTGACCAGCTCCGCTTGCTTGTAGAAGCCCTGCACATCACGGGGCGGATAGCGCAGGTCGTCCCAGAGGCGGTGGCGGTAGCCGTTGGAGAGGAAGATCAGCGGCCGCTGCTTGTAGCGCTGCTCCAGGCAGTTGGCGTAGAGCTCGGCCTGGTGTTGGCCGTCCATGGGATCGCGGCTGGTGCGCTTGGCCTCCACCAGGGCCAGCGGCTTGCCGTCGTCGCCCCAGAGCACGTAATCAACGAAACCCTGACCGGTGGCATTGGGCATGCCCTGCACCTCTTCCTCATGGGTGCAGCCGGCGCCGAGGCGCCAGCCGGCTTCTTCCAGGTAGTGGTCGATGTAGCCCTTGCGCGTGGCCCACTCCGGCAGCTCAGGATCTGGCTTGGCGGCAGCCTGGTTGGCCTTGCGCAGCGCGGTGACCTCCGCCCGCAGCCGCTCCACTTCCTCCTGAGAGGCCAGGGAAGCCAAGCGCTGATCACGCAACTGCTGATCCCGTTCGGCCAGCTGCTCCGCCAGGGCTTCGAGTTGCTCGCGGCTCTGAACCTGGGCGGCATCTGCAGCCGCTTTGCTGGGTAGGAGAGCGGGGTCAAACCGCTGACCGCGCACCCGCTCGGGTTCTCGGCCATAGGTGAGCACCAGCCAGCGCAACACCTGGAACAGTTCAGCAGCGGCCAGCACGGCATCGCCGACCCGGATCGGGTCCATGCGGTGAACGGCCTTGTTGCCCAGCTCCCTGAGGAGGCGAAAGCGAGACAGTTGATCGCGTGCCAACTCCCGGAAATCGGACCCATTCACCAGATCGGCCAAGGTGCCGTAGCCGAAGGGTCGCTGCAGCTGGGAATCGTTGTCGTACACCCACTCCACCAGCAGCTCGATGCTGCGGCGGGCGTAGAAGCAGGCGGTGCGGGGATCCCCGAGGGCACACTGCTCCACCCGCAGGGCCTCCTCGTGGAGCTCGGGCCACTGGTGGGCGATGAAGGCGTACTGGGAGCTCACGGTGGCGGCCAGCTGTGGCGATCAGGAACATCCTCGAAGGGCAAGTCGTCG